>Ga0153954_1000165_pt1 | contig 60738 bp, 42 predicted proteins | sample TSFL038MetaG_FD_102277 | JGI IMG/M metagenome (GOLD analysis project Ga0153954, IMG submission 102277) | Attine ant fungus gardens microbial communities from Florida, USA - TSFL038 MetaG | ecosystem: Host-associated > Fungi > Mycelium > Unclassified | place: USA: Florida, Wekiwa Springs State...
CGTTAGCCCGCCAATCCTCTTTGAGGTAAGACCATCAACTGGAGAGCCGTATGCGGGAGATCCGCCTGTACGGTTCGGAGGGAGGGGGGAACCGAGCCAACGGTTCCTCCCTACCCCTATCGGAAACGAATCCTTAGGCGTGATTCTGAGCAGAGAACGGACTAACTTTTTCTGTCGCTCAATAGGCCGAGGCTCCGGAGAGCCGCTGCAAAGATTCGGCCGGGAGTAGGGCCATCATCGGTGCCTATAACGGTCGGGGTCGGTCCTGTCGCCGTTGCGATGAGTCTTGCGGCGATCGAGATCAGTGCCAAGGACGTCCGGCGTAATCTCGGGCACTGCGACCGCGTTGACTTACGTCGCGGCGGACGAATCCGGTTATGTTTCGAACTCCTATTCCTGCCACTGGATCAGGCGATTGGGACGTGGCTTTGGGATGAGGTTGGTGGCCTAATATTTTAAAAGAGATCTCAAGGAAATAAATATTTCCAGACTGCCTGGTTGTATTGTAGGGCAAACCTGCGCATTCTGTCGCTATTAAAGACGACACTCCGAGGTCCAAGTTTGCGGTTATGTAGGGCGACGCGCCACGCGCGTGGTACCTGATTCATCGTCCATATCGCGATTCGGTCATAGCGTAAAAGACGTGTAGGATTCATCTGATCATGAGGTGTCCCATGAAACGTTCGTCTATGCGCGGTTTCACGTTGATTGAGTTACTGGTGGTGATCGCAATCATCGCGGTCTTAATCGCCCTTCTCCTTCCTGCGGTGCAGGCCGCCCGTGAGGCCGCTCGCCGCGCCCAATGTACGAACAACCTCAAGCAATTGGGGCTCGCGTGCCACAACTATGTCGATATCAACGGCAGCTTCCCGTCGCAGGTTGGCGGCTACAATTACACCGGCCAGGCGGCATGGTCCGGGACCTCGGACTATCGTACGAGCTGGATGGTGCAGATTCTGCCGCAGATGGAGCAGACGCCGCTGTTCAATGCCTACAATTTCGCCAGCGACCGGGCGGAGTATTCCTGGAACAACACGACGGTGATGGCGACGCCGATCAGCAGTTTCGCTTGCCCGAGCTATCCGGGTCTCATGGTTCAGCAGGGGCAATCCGATTGGAACGGTTATGCCGGTACGGAGAGTGCGGCGATGGCGCAGTGGTGGATCGCAGGCACCTGCTACAAGGGGAGCATCGGTGACAATACGACGGGGCCGTTCCCGGGCTCGAACAATTCATACGGCGACATCACCGCCAACAGCACCCTGCCCACGGCCACCGGCATGTTCTGGCGGGCCCAGATGCTCGTCACCCCTCAGATGGTCACCGACGGCCTGAGCAACACAATGCTGGCCGGCGAGGCCATGCCCAATATCTGCTTGTGGAATGCTTGGTCCGAGAGCAATTCCTCGGTCGCCACCACGTCCATCCCGATGAATCAGAAGGTCAACCTGGACAAGTCGAACCCGGGGTACTGTTACGGCTTCCAGAGCCAGCATCCCGGCGGCATGAATGTCAGCCTCGCTGATGGGTCGGTTCGTTTCCTCAAGTTGACCGTCAACCAGCTCATTTACCGCGGCCTCAGCACGCGGGCAATGGGTGAGGTTATCAGCAGCGATTCTTACTGAGGTGGGTTCCGAAACCATTCGGCTTGGAGACAGGACTTGATGGGAACCCACATCGTCGTAGACGCGGGAGCGCATCTGAGGCAGGTGTGCGCGACCGCGCTGCTCATCGGGCCGATCTTGGGCTGTGGAGAAACGGTGGAATATCCCAAGACGATCCCGGTCAGCGGGAAGGTAACCCACAAAGGGCAGCCGGTGCCCAAGGGGACGATCACCTTCCAGCCTGACCAGGGGCAAGCCGCCGTCGGCGAGATCCAGCCCGACGGCGCTTATACGCTGACCACGTTCAATCAGGGGGACGGTGCGCTGCCCGGTCATCACCGGGTCTTTGTCATCGCCAACACCGCCGACCCGACCAAGATGCCCGGATCGAGCCCCGGCTGGAAGCCGCCCAAGGATCTCGTCCCGAAGAAATACAATAAGGTGGAGACTTCGGGTCTCGAGACAACCGTCAGCGAAGACAAGAAGGAACACGACTTCGATCTGCCCTGAGCACGATTCGGTCATGGTAGCCGGTAGCGAGGGGCTCCGACTGAGCCGGGGCGACTGCGGTCGCCACCGGCTCGCCAGGAGAGATTGGCTCCGGTTCTCGATGGCCGAAGCGAGGGATGGCTCGGCCCTGGTGTCTGCACCTCCCGGGCGGATGATCCGGTCGGAATGTGCGGAGTCTGGCTGGGCGTCGGGGTGTTGGAATCGATTGATTCGCCTTGAAGCCGGCGCTGGTGGCTTATGGGTTGACCAGCGTCTGGCCCTCTGCGAGCTCCAAGTTGCGATGCAGGCACGTCCGTGCCGTTGCATACGATTCCGGTAGAGCTTGTTAGATCCTCAACGATCCGCAACAGCGCGAGCAGCCTATCCCAGGTGAGCCACTTCATCGGTATGCTCGTCGACTCGCGGACTCGGTCCCGCGCTTTCCCTAATGTAATTACGAGGATCTTTCTCGCTCAAGGAGCTTCGTAGATGCCCGATCCGACCGCTCTCCTGGAAGGCGAGCCAATCGAGGGATACCAGGCCTCACTCCCTGCGGGAGTCAAAGCTCGTTTCTGGCGGTATTATCTCCACGACGAGACCTGGTGGTTTTCGTTGCTCTTGCTGCTGGTCCCACCCGTAATCGGGTTGGTGCTTGTCTGGCTGGGGTCGTTCTTCTTCGGAGTTTGGCGGTTCAAGACGCTCTTGCTCGGTGTGGCCATATGCGGGGCCGGCGGCGTGTTGATCCTGGCGGGCCCACTCCTTGGAGCGATAGGCATATGGGGATCTCGCTACTGGAATAAGCGGCTTCCCAACATGCTGCTGATTCCAGGCATGGTCATTAACTCCAAGCCACTCCGGATTGTCGGTCTTGCAGACATGGGCAAGAGTGACGAGCGAAAGGGGGTGGAGTTCGGGCTCCGATACGCCGAACCGTGGCACTTGCCGAGCCATTCGCATGAGGTGGGCACGCGGATTCCGTGCGTGGCGCACTTCAGCGATGAAGGTGTCGATCGCTACTACTTCTTCAGCCCGTATCCCATCGCATATGCCACCGGCGATGAGTTCGACCTCGAACAGTGCATGGCTCGTCTGGGTGAGGCTTCGTTCCGGCGGTTGGAAAGACTGGTGGCTCGCGGCAGCATTCCCAATCACGAGCAATGGATGGTCGTAGTTGACCGCAATGACGAGGTGATCGAGAATCGCGGCTCCGTGCCGGCGGGCGAGATGAGCCGAGCAGCCAGGGAGGCGAAAGCCCGCGAAAGCGAAGCCTCCCCGAGTTGAGCGGAGTCACAAGTGCCCGGACCAAGGCTCGCCCGGGCACTCGGGATTCGCCTTCTGAAATCTCAAATGACTCCAACGTATGGAACGTCTTCACTTGTGAGACGAGCGTACTCGGACCGCACGACCAAGCGGTCAAAAGCGATCTTTGTCTTAGTGGATCATCCGGCAAGTTCCCTTCTTGTAGGGTGGGCATTGCCCACCAGGGATTAAACCCTGGTCGAAGCCACGAGATTGGTGGGCAGTGCCCACCCTACGGGAAAGCCACTTGCCGGATACACCACTTAGAGGCTATCCGGATAGAGTTTGGCCGCGTGAAATCAGAAAAGATGGGTGGCCGGGGAGGAGCGCAGCGAGGCCCCGGGGACAGGCCTAGGCTGATCCCCGGGGCCTCGAAGACTCGTCCTCGGCCACCCAAATCACGCATTCTTCTATCGGAATTCTCTTTCCGGATAGTCTCTTACCCAAGGACCAACTTGATGACGCGAGCCGAGCTTACTTCTTCGGCGACGGGAGTGTGTCACGGCCCTCTGTCAGCCAGGGAAGGTTGAAGCGGGCGAAAGTTATCCGGCCCGTCCTGTAACCATTGCCGTCGGTGCTGCTGCATTCGTACAGGCAGAAGATCGTGCCGTCGGGACCAACGGCCAGGTCGCTGTAGCCGCTCAGGCCATCCTCCAACCGTTTTGTCACCGGCCAGGTACGGCCTTCATCGTAGCTCAGCTTGATGCTCAAATCTTTGCGCACCCGGCCCTTTCCGGGAATGGCTTTCTGGCCGGGAGCGGGGTCAAGCGAGTTTGGATTCGCGAACAGAAGCCGGTTGCGATCCGATGGCGGACTCAGCGACAACCGGGTCATGCTTCCCTCGCAGATTGGTTCCAGGAGTTCGTCGTGAAAGGTCGGCTTTGACCAACCGGTCACGCCGTCGGGGCTCGTGGTGATCAACCGTCGGTGCTCCTTCGACTCGCTACGGGTATTCAGCATGACGTGACCGTCGGCCAGTTCAACGATTGTGGACTCGTTTGGGAAGACGAATTCGGCGGTGTTCGGTACCGCGATCTCGCCCCGCTGCCATATCTGTCCGGAGTCGTCGCTGAAGATCGTCGACACGACCGAGGGCCGGTGGCCATGAGCGCCGCTCCCGAGCGATAGCCATACCGGAACCACCAGCCGCCCGCTCCGGAGTTGGATCCCATGACCCGGGCCGGTCGCGATGACCCGCCATGCGTAGTCTTCGGGGCGATACCGTTCAAACGTTGCGGTGATGTCGACGGGTTCACTCCAGGTCTTGCCATCGTCGTTGCTGTGCATCACGTAGCAGCGGGCGTACTCAACACAATAGAGGAAGTGAACGCTGCCGTTCCGGTCGGCGATCGCGACCGCGTTATTGACCGTCTGGTCGGCCTCGGTGGCCAGTTTCTTCTCCAGCGCGACCGTGTTCTTCGGGACGCGAGGTCCATGATGGGCTATGTGCTGCGGCGGAAGCCAGGTGCGGCCGCCGTCAGAACTGCGCCTCAGCATAATGTCGATCGTTCCCCAGTCCCCACGATCACCCCGGCGCGCTTCGCAGTAGGCGAGGATCGTGCCCCGGGAAGTGACCGTTAGTCCCGGTATGCGGTACAGCTTGTAGCCCGCATGGCCGGCTGTGAACAGCGTTGTCTTCTCCAATTGAGACTCGGCCGCCACGAGTGATCGGCCTCCCCAGCACGCGACGAAGCCGACTGTGATGAGGAAAGCGAGAGATCGATAAAGCATAACGGCAGGTTCCCTAGCGCGGCTTCAAGGCTGATAACCAGGATTGGCGATTCTGGGAATTCATCAGAACTTCCAGAATCAAAGCATCATAAAACAAACAGGAAAACGATAGCAGGGTGTCGCTGCAAGAACGTGCCATCCGTTAGTGGAGCCTCCGTCAAGTTTTTTGTAGGGCAGGCCTTGGCCTGCCGAGGCTCTAGCGGACGACCCTGGCAGGCCAAGGCTTGTCCTACAAATAAACATTTTGTGATGGAAAGTGCCCGCTCTACGGAAAGGGGGCTTACCGGATGAACCATTGCTAAGTTTGTTAAAAACGTTAACTTTGCGTCGGTCTCATATAAGACGAGACTTCGTTGATTTTACGTAAAAAAGATTTGGAAATTCCAGGCGAATAACTCGACGATCCCCCCCCGGCGAGTGCGGAGCCGAGCGTTACAGCCTTTGGGGACTTGATGATGGCCATACGATTTGCTTGCCCAAACGAAGCTTGCGGTCGAAAACTCACCGTTGCGGATGAGGCCGCGGGTAAGGCCGGCAAATGCCCTGGGTGTGGGACACCGATCGTCGTTCCCTTTCCTGAGGATGACACCATCCCGCTGGCTCCGGTCTCCTCTCCCGCATCCGGCTCGCGGGATTCGGCAATCCCGCCTTTGCCCCGAGCGACGACGGCCGCTGCCACAGCGGCCGAGGCTGCTCCCGTAGCGGCCGCGTCTGCTGCCGCAACGGTTGAGGCGGTTGGAGTCGCGATTCGCCCGTTGATCCGCTTCGACGCCATCGGCCGAGCCTGGGCCTTGTTTCGACAAGAGCCGGGAACTTGGCTTCTGGCCGCTCTGATCACCATCGTGATCTTGGCGGGAATAAATGGTGCTTCGTTTATGCTTTCGATTCCGCTGGGTGTCGTGATGAGCGCGGCGCTTGGTGGCTTCGGGGGCTTGCTCATCTCGCTGCTGGGCACCGCTGTCTTCGTCGCCGTTCAAGGCGTGCTGATGGCTGGCCTGATCCGGATGGCCGTCAAACAGGTGGACGGGGAAAAATTCTCACTCGGGGAGATGTTTGTTTTCGATAACGCGCTCCCGCAGGTCATCGTGGCGTGGCTTCTTTACCTGGTGGCTGCGATCATTGGGGTGTTCCTCCTGGTCGTGCCTTCATGGATCGCCGTTGGTGTGCTGATGTTCGCGCTTCCTTTGGCGGCTGAAGGGAAACGCAGCGGGGTCCGTGCGATTCAAGAAAGTTGGGCGACACTCAAAGGGGCGTGGTTCTCGGCCACTGTCTTTCATCTCGTCTTGGCGGTCCTGATGGCCGCCGGGGGCCTTCTCTGTGGGCTGGGAATCCTGGTCACATTTCCGCTCTATGTGCTGGCGATTGCGGTTGTGTATCGAGACCACTATCCCAACAAAGCGAAGGGACAGGGAATCGCTACGGAGGACTTGCTCGCGGCTCCTCGATCGCGGATCCCCGGGTGGGCCTGGCTGGTTGTGGTCTGCGGTTTCACGGCGCCGATTCTGGTTGCGATCGCCGCTGTCGTGGGAATGGCGGTGCTCCTCCGCACAGGCGCTCAACCGGGATTTCCCGGGTTCCCGCCGGGTCAGATGGAGGTTGCGTTTCCGGAGCCTGGTGCGGGGCCAGGGATCAACATGCCAGGCGTTCCCAAGGCCCCAGGGGACGAAATTGATAAGTTGCTCGCGACGCTGAAGACGGGGAACGCCTTCGAAAAGGACTTCACCTTGGCCATGCTGCCTCTGGCGGTGCCAAAGACGCCGCGCCGGGGCGAATTGGCGAATGTCCTGGTGACTCTCCTCAACGATCCCAAAAGTCGTGCGAAGGCGGCCGAGGCGCTTGTGGTCTGGGCCACGCCGGAGCAAGTCCCGGCCCTGATCGATGCGCTGAGCAGCGACGATGACGAGGTTCGCCGTCACGCCGCGAAGGCGCTCGGGCGACTCTCGGATGAACGTGGCAACGAGGCGCTCGCCGCTCACCTCGCCGATCCCAGGGATCGATCCCAGACAAGCGAGGCTCTCGTAGCCGCGGGTGCTTCGGCCCGTGATGCCGTCGTTAAGCTCCAGGGCAACGATGATCCCGAAGTGCGGCAAGAGGTGACCAAGATTCTCGAAAAGATCGACGCCGCCCGCTCGGATGCTGCGGTCGCCGAAGGCGAAGTGGCGACGAAGGAACCTTTCCCAGGCAATCCCCCGGCAGTCGGCGGTCGGCGAGTCCGGGCGTTGCCCAACCTGTCCGGTCGCAGAAGGGGGGCGATTGCCCCGGAACGCTCCCTCACCCAGGTTTTGGCCAATCTGCGCGGCAACGACAGCGCGGCCCGTCTCAAGGCGTTGGGACAGCTCGTTGGTTCCCAACCGATTCCGGCTCGCCAAGACGAAGTGACGGCAAGCATCGTGCCCTTGCTGAGCGATCCGGATGTTGCCGTGCGCGCGGCCGCGGTGAGAGCGCTCGGAGCTTGGGGAACGGCCGACGCTGTGGAACCGCTGCTTGCAGCCCTCAACGATCCGGATCCCCTCGTCATTAGCTTGGTAATCCCGACCTTGGGCGAACTCAAAGACTTACGTGCGTGTGCTACGCTCGCCACGCTCCTCATTAACCAAAAGCACCGGCAATCTGCGGCCCGTGCGCTTACCGCAGCCGGCTCCCTTGCCGAAACGGCGGTGGTTCCCATGCTTCGCAACCGCGACTTCGCCGTCAGGATCGCTGTCTGCGAGATTCTTGAGACGATTGGCACCAAAGCCTGCGTCGCCGGATTGAACCGAGCCACTCACGACGCCAACCGTAGCGTCGCAACGGCCGCCAAATCCGCGTTGAGTAAGGTCAATGAAAGGCTCCGATGATGCCCGTGCGGTCGCTCGTCTTCGGCACTCAGGGCTTGCCTCGAGCGGTTATCGCTTGGCTAGCACATACACTCAGGCCAGAGAGTGACCCTGTGGCTCGAAGGAAGTCAAGAGGCCGGTGGGATGGTTCTGGTGGTTTGTTCACTGGTGGCGCTAGCCTGGGCCCACTGGTGGACAAGCCGCCAGTGTTACTCCATCCGGCCATCTACATAGCATCGGTTTATAGTGCGTCCAATACAGAAAGACCAGGGATTTCACTCCGATCTTCCGGGATTTTGTAGGCGATGTAAGACTCCGTCCACGTATCTGGTTACCATCGTGTGAGCGTCTCTCGGGGCACCTTGATCTCTCCAAGGGTTAATGCCCACGGAAGACCTGCGCAATACGGCGCGGCCAAGAACTCCGGCTCAGGCCGCAACGGGAAGGGTTCAACGGAGGGCCTTGAGTAGGTGGTCGATGGTTTGGCGCAGGGCTTGGTCGTCGAGGTGCGAGACTCTGGTCAAAGCAGCTCGGCCTAGATTGAGGGCCATCAAGGTTTCGGCGAGGGCCTTGGGTTCCAGCGCCGGCGATTGCTTGGACTGGCTCTGGATGGCGACGAGCGTCTGTTCGAGCGCCCCTTTCAAACTCCTGAAGTGGTCGTCGAGGATCGCCCGGACCTCGGGATCCGAGACGAGCGGAGAGGCGAGGGTGTTCGCCACAAAACAGCCGAAGGCCAATGGCGGCGTGCGCAGCATCCATTCGTCGACCCAGCGGCGGAGGCCTTCGCTCGGCGTGGATGACTTGAAGAGAAGGTCGACCTGCGGTTGAGCATATTGCTCGACATAGCGGCGAAGGGCGGCGAGGAACAGGCTCCGCTTGTCTCCCAGCGTATTGTAGAGGCTCTGACGGCCGACCCCCACGCAGCGCTCGAGGTCGGCCATCGACGTGTTCTCAAAGCCATGCTCCCAGAATGCCTGGAGCGCTGCGTCGATGGCGTCCTGCCGTTCGAATCCTCGAGGTCGTCCGGAGCGCATCGCCGGGTCGCTCCTTGATTCTTTGAGTCGGAGTTTGAGCCTGCGACTCTCCAGCATGGCGGAACGACACGATTCGGGCAAGCACTCGCATGCGTTCTCAGGCACAGGCTCTCGGCTCAAAACTCGATCCCCAGAGCAGGGGGACCGTTTGCCGTCAGGCGATCGCCCCTCCGTCGACTGTGAGGATGGCTCCCGTGACGAACTGGGCCCGAGGCGAAGCGAGATAGGCAACGGCTTCGGCGATATCCTCGGGAGCACCGTACCGATTCAGGGCGGTCATGGCCCGATTGCCATCGGCACGCGCACCATCGGCGGGGTTCATGTCGGTATCGATTGGCCCTGGCTGAACCGCGTTGACGGTGATTCCCTTGGGACCGAGGTCGCGGGCCCAGGCTCGAGTAAAGCCGTTGACGGCGAACTTCGTGGCGCTATAGACCCCGATCCCAGGCCCCGTCACTCGCTCTGCTAAAACACTGCTGATATTGATGATCCGGCCCCCCGAGGGCATGACGCGTGCCGCGGCCCTGGCGGCGACGAACACCCCCTGCACGTTAACCGCGAAGGAATGCTCGTACTGCTCGTCGGTGGTCTCCGTGAGCGGTGCGGCCTCGAAGGTTCCGGCGTTGTTCACGAGCACATCGAGTCGGCCAAAACGCTTAATCACTTGATCGACAACCTGCGCCGTCTGCTTGACGTCGGCCGCGTCGACCTGGGCGACCTCGACGTCGACCCCCTCGGCTTTGATGCGTTCCGCTACCGCCTTCGCGGCTGCCGACGACTTTTGATAGGTCAAGAATACGTTGAACCCATCTTGGGCCAGGCGGACGGCGATCCCCGCTCCAATGCCTCGGCTTCCCCCCGTCACCAGGGCGACGCGACGTCCGGATTCGTTCGACATGACTTTCCTCTCCGTGATGACCACGCTGCATTTCTCCACCGAAATACGGCTTGCGGGGATTATTGACCGATCGGACAAAAAGTCAATCCGCCGTCCTCTCCGGCGGCAAGTGCCCGATGTTCCAGACATCGGGTGTGTCTCATTTGGGTCTCTTTTGGTACTGCATTTGCCGATCTTCTTCCGATCGGCAGACCCGCTCCCCTGAAGGTACGACGGGTAAATTTGGGGCAGAGGAGTTGGGAGAGAAATCGATCGCTGTGATGCCAGAGAGGGGCAATGAGTGATGTCTCTGAGGAGCAGGAGGCGCGAGCCGTCTTCTCATGACCTTATTAAGGAATTTACCCAGGCTGAGCGTCGAGTGCGGCGGCTGCCTGTTGGGGCCGAGCCGGTACCGGGGGGCGGGGTGCACTTTCGAGTGTGGGCACCCGAACACGCGTTAGTGAGAGTCGTCATCGAGGCCGGGCCGGGGGCAGGGGGATGCTTCCCTCTCGAAGCGGAGGCTGACGGTTATTTCTCGGGCCTTGTCCCGGAGGCTCAGGAAGGGACGCGTTACCGGTTGAGTCTTGATGGCGATGGCGAGGAACTCTTGGCCGATCCGGCCTCGCGGTTCCAGCCCGAGGGGCCGCACGGCCCTTCGGAGGTTGTCGATCCTTCAGGCTTTCGTTGGTCGGATGCCGCCTGGACGGGACCAACCTCGCGCGAGGGGCAGGTCCTTTACGAACTGCATGTGGGGACATTCACTCCCGAGGGAACCTGGTCCGCGGCAAGGGAGCAACTCCCGTTCCTGGCGGACCTGGGCGTCACGGTCCTCGAGGTGATGCCGGTGACCGAGTTCCCGGGGCGATTTGGCTGGAGTTACGACGGCGTTGATCTGTTTGCGCCGTTCCACGGTTATGGGACCCCGGACGACTTTCGCCGGTTCGTCGACGCAGCCCACGGCCTTGGTCTCGCGGTCATCCTCGATGTGGTCTTCCACCACTTGGGGCCTGACGGCAATGTCTTGGAAAAATTTTCATCCACCTACTTTTCGAGGCGACATACGACCGAGTGGGGGAAGTCGCTCAACTTTGATGAGGAAGGCTCGGGTCCGGTCCGTGAATTCGTGCTGGCCAATGTGAAGTACTGGATTGATGAGTTCCATCTCGACGGGATGCGGGTCGACGCGACACAAAGTCTTTTCGACTCGTCGGGCACGCACATCCTGGGTGCGATCGTGAGGACGATGCGAGCCGCGGCCCCGGGGCGGCGACTCTTCAGCGTCGGGGAAAGCGAACCACAGCGGGCTCGCCTGCTCCGGCCTGAGTCGCAAGGGGGATTCGGGTTCGACATGCTCTGGAGCGACGACTTTCATCACACCGCGATGGTCGTCGCCACGGGAAACCGCGAGGCGTACTACGGCGATTACCTCGGAAGCGCGCAAGAACTACTCTCGGTCCTCAAGCGAGGATGGCTCTACCAAGGGCAGTGGAATCTGCGCCAAGAAAAACGGCGGGGCACCCCGGCGCTGGGCGTTCCCCCCGCCGCTTTCATCGTCTTTCTCCAGAACCACGACCAGATTGCCAACTCAGCCCGCGGGGATCGACTTTCGGGTTTGACGGACCCGGGACGTTATCGGGCGCTGTCGGCCTTGCTCTTGCTCGGGCCGAGCACGCCGTTTTTGTTCCAAGGGCAGGAGTTTGCGGCTTCAACTCCGTTCCTCTACTTCGGCGATCAGAAGCCGGAGATCGCTGCGGAGATGCTCCAAGGTCGACGCGAGTTCGTGCGGCAGTTCCCCAGCCTGGCCACAGCCGAGATGCAAGCGAGGATCCCCGCACCGAACGACCCCGCGACGTTCGAGCAGTCGGTGCTCGATCACTCCCAGCGCGAAGTCGGTGTCCATGCCGAAGCCCTGGCTCTGCATCGCGACCTCTTGCGCCTGCGGCGCGAGGACCCGACCCTCCGCGCCGGCCAACGCCCGGGCGCAATCGACGGTGCCGTACTCGGACCGGAGGCGTTTGTGCTCCGCTACTTCGATCCCCGAGGCGAAGGGGACGACCGATTGCTTCTCGTGAATCTTGGCGCCGAACTGAGACTCCCGATCGTCGCCGAGCCGCTCCTGGCCCCTCCCGAAGGCAAGCGCTGGCGTCTCCTCTGGGCGAGCGAGTCTCCTCGGTACGGCGGTGGCGGGGCCACCGAACCCGAAAGCGAAGAATTCAACTGGCGGCTCAGCGGCCATTCCGCCGTGCTCGTCGCGCCCGATAACGCCACCGAAGAGGAATACCGTAACCCCGAAGGAAGTGTATGAAATGTGAAAAAATCATATCATGATGTATAAGTTGTCGGCCTGCCGTCTACGGAGGTAGGCCAAGCTCTGTTCGACGAGAAAGGAATTTGCCAGAGACTCTCGTTCCGCAGCAACGTGCGACAAATACAAGGCTCTCAAGGAACAAGCGGCCATGACAGACCTCGTGAAGACGATCGAACATCCTTGTGCGGATAGCGGAGCCGACCAGGAGGATGCCGAACGGCTTCGAGAGTGGATCGTCACCAACGGGCTCGGGGGTTATGCGTCGGGCACCGTCTGTGGTTATCCGACGCGGCGCTATCACGGCCTCTTGATCGCCGCGCTGCCGGTTCCGTTGGGAAGGACAATGATGCTCAGCCATGTGGAGGAGCGTCTCGTTTTCCCGGAAGGGAGGTCGTTACCGATCGGGGCTGAGCCGCTCGTGGGGTGGAATGTTCCTGGAGTTGCGAGGCCGGTGACGGAGTTCCGACTGGAGAACGGTCTGCCTGTTTGGCGATTTCGGATCGATGGCGTGGTTCTTGAGCGTCGACTTCTGCTCCCTCATCTCCAAAATACCGTTTATATCAAATACCGTCTCCTGGCCGATGATCATGCCGGGAGCGAACACCGAGGTAAGTTGGACGGTTCTCTGCGACTGATGATTCGTCCCTTGGTCCATTTCCGTTCGCACGATGATCCGGTGAATCGAGCCAACCCGGGCCCTTATCGGTTCTCGGCCTCGGGAGATCGCTACGAGGTAAGTGCGGGTGAGAAACTCCCCACGCTGCGCATGACTCTTCGGGGCCAGCGCCCGGCCTTCACGCTCGACGCCGTGGAGTCTTCCGAGATCGTCTTCCGCCTCGAAGCCCAGCGCGGCTACGAGGCGACCGGCGATCAGTGGAGCCCGGGGCTTTTCCATGCCGAACTGAGCGTTGATGCTTCGATCACGTTGGTCGCCTCAGCCGAAACCTGGGAGACGCTCCTGGCGATGACGGCCGACGAAGCTTTGCGTCGCGAGCGCGCGCGGCGCGCGCGGCTGATCGCCTCCACGCGCCGGGCTGCGTGTGGCGAGCCGGCAAGCGGCCCTCGATCCCCGAGCGTGGGGCGTCACGACCTCACCGCTCGCGTCGACACGTTCACGGCTGAACTTACCTTGGCGGCCGACCAATTCTTGATCACTCCCGCCGGTCGTGTTGAGGATACGGCCAGAGCCCATGCCGCCGGCGAAGAGGTGCGCACGGTGATCGCCGGTTACCACTGGTTTACCGACTGGGGCCGCGACACCATGATTAGCCTCGAGGGCCTCACGCTCACCACGGGACGCGCCGAGGAGGCGGGGTATATCCTCCGCACGTTCGCTCATTACATTCGAGATGGCCTGATCCCCAACATGTTCCCCGAGGGAAGCAAGGATGGCCTTTACCACACCGCCGACGCCTCGCTCTGGTTCTTCCATGCGGTCGATCGCTATGCCGAGATCACCGGCGATCGTGCGACTCTCGAATCCTTGATTCCCCGGCTCGTTGACATTGCCGAACACCACCTACGAGGGACCTTGTTCGGCATCGGCGTCGACCCGGCCGACGGCCTCTTACGCCAAGGAGCCGACGCATATCAACTCACCTGGATGGACGCCAAGGTCGGCGACTGGGTGGTCACTCCTCGCCGAGGCAAGGCGGTCGAGATCAACGCACTTTGGTACAACGCGCTGCGGCTCCTGGAAGGTTGGCTCCGCGAGTTCCGCGGCGAGGAGGCCGCCGCTCCGTACAAGGCCCACGCCGAACGTGCCCGGGAGTCCTTCAACGCACGCTTTTGGTACGAGCAGGGAGGATATCTTTACGACGTCGTCGATGGCGAAGCCGGTGATGACTCCGCCTGCCGCCCCAATCAACTTTTCGCATTCTCACTGAAGCATCCGGTGCTCGATCCCTCGCGTTGGAACGCGGTGCTCGATGTTGTGCACGAGCGACTGTTGACCCCCATGGGCCTGCGGTCTTTGGCCCCGGGGCATCCCGATTACAAAGCACGATACTTCGGCGATCTCCGCGCCCGTGATGCCGCGTACCACCAGGGGACCGTCTGGGCTTGGCTGATCGGCCCGTTCATCGACGCCTGGCTTCGGATTTACCCCGGCTCCCGCGCCGAGGCCCGCGCGTTCTTGCACGGATTCGCCAGCCATACGAACGAAGCCTGTCTCGGCACGATCAGCGAAGTCTTCGATGCCGAACCCCCATACACTCCGCGCGGCTGCATCGCTCAAGCCTGGAGCGTCGCTGAAGTTCTCCGTACCTGGGTCAAAACCGCTGATTAACCCGAGCAGCGAACTTCTCGGAAATGCTAACAAAACAGCAGTAAGTGGTGTATCCGGCAAGTCCCCTTCTTGTAGGGTGGGCATTGCCCACCAGGGATTAAACCCTGGTCGAAGCCACGAGATTGGTGGGCAGTGCCCACCCTACAAGAAGGGGACTTGCCGGATGCAAAAGTAAGTCTATAAATGAAAGACAATTATAAATTTCAAATATGAAATTGTCCTGCCAAAATGATGGCGAGGCCTTTAGAGCGGTTTGCGATGGGATGGCCGACGAAATCCCGGAAGATCGGAGTGAAATCCCTGGGATTTCTGTGTTATACGCAACATTAACCGATGAAATGTAGATATGCGTATTTGTGGTTATGGTTGTTTGTTCGCTGGTGGGACCAGGCTGGCGCCACGGGTGTGCCATCCCACTGGCCTCTTGACTTCCTTCGAGCCACAGGATCACTCTCTGGCCTGAATGTGTGCTATCCAAGCGATAGCCGCTCGAGACCAAGGCCCGCTCGGGATCGGATTGGCTCGCATGGCACTCTGCCAAGGCAGGGGAGTGACCATGTTGCGAGATCGAACGGCTCAAAGTGAACCAGGCCTTCGTCAATCGGGTCACCGACATCGCACCCAAGCTCGACGCGACCCAGGAACGGGAGTGTACGGCCATAGACAACTCGATGGTTGTCTGCCTTGCGAGCATGATAATCGGAGCCCGGGACGGTTCCCGGGCGCCATGGCCGGCTGCGGCTTCGGCCAGATCGAGACCGGCCACGTCCTCGATATCACCCGCAGGATCAACCGCCAAACGTGCCGCCGCTACCTTCCCATGATGGTTCAAACCGGCGTCCGTCTCGACCCGTTCGGCGACGCAATCGAGCGGTTGACCGTGGTCCGATGGTCGGATAAAAACTTCGTTCGTCGATGGAGAATACCCAGTGGTGTTGCGCTCGGTGCGCGAGTACCCTGGGGGACATTCGTCTTCCGGCTAGAGCGGTTAGCGCTTGGATCGCACACACAGGCCAGAGAGTGACCACGTGGCTCGAAGCAAGTAAAGAGGCCGGTGGGGTGGCCCTGGCGGCTTGTCCATCCGTGGGCCAAGGCTTGCGCCACTGGTGGACAAGCCACCAGTGCCACCCCATACGCCTATCTACATTTCATTGGTTGGTGTTGCGTCCCACACAGAAATCCCAGGGATTTCGCTCCGGTCTTCTGGGATTTTGTAGGCGATCCAAGCGCAAACCGCATTAGCAGAAGGCCCTAACCCTGCCTCCGACGTCTTCCCGAGGGTCAAACGACGATGGTATCGCGAATCGTGCTTGCGGCAGCACTGGGTCTGTCTGCCTCACTCTGGACGATGGCGTCTGCCGATGAGGCGGGCAAGACCTCGCCCGTTTCGTGGAAGAAGACGGTGATCGAGGGAAAATTCCGCTCCGAAGGAGTATCGGTCGCCGACGTGAACAAGGATGGTAAGAACGACGTGCTCATCGGCGACTCGTGGTACGAGGCTCCTTCGTGGACCAAGCACGATATCCGCAAGCCGGGAGATTACGGCGACGGTCTCCACAGCTACAGCGCGTGCATGACCTCGTGGACCGACGACGTCAACGGTGATGGTTGGACGGATCAGATCGTGGTCGGATTCCCGGGAAATGCGGCTTTCTGGTATGAAAACCCGAAAGGGAAGCCGGGCCATTGGCCTCAGCATGAAGTCTGGCACAGCGCCTGCAACGAGACGCCGCTTTACGTCGACCTGTTCGGCGAAGGGCACCGCGTGCTCGTGATGGGCTGGCAGCCCAAGGGGAAGGAGAACGAGGGGCAGATGGGTTGGTTTACGCCGGGCAGCGATCCCACCCAGCCGTGGGAGATGCACGCTGTGAGCGAACCGAGCAAGCCCGGTAAGCCCACCCCTGGCACCTTCCGCTTCTCGCACGGGTTGGGCGTCGGGGATCTGAACAACGACGGACGTAAAGATGTTATCTGCACCGATGGCTGGTGGGAACAGCCGAGCTCGGGTCGGAACACCAGCACCGCCTGGACCTTTCACCCCACGAAATTGGGCGACGCTGTGGCCGATATGATCACCTACGACGTCAACCTCGACGGCAAACCCGACGTCATCGAGAGCTCGGCCCACGGGTTCGGCATCTGGTGGTTCGAACAGAGGGACGCGAAAGACGGCCCACCCGCCTTCACCAAGCATGACCTTTTTCCGGACCTCGTCTCCGAAACCCACGCCCTGATCGCCGCCGACATCAACGGCGACGGCCTGAAAGACCTGGTCACCGGCAAGCGGTTCTGGTCGCACGGCCGAAGCGAGCCCGGTTCCGAAAAACCGGCTCGGGTCTATTGGTTCGAAGCCAGTAAGGGCAACGACGGCAAGATTCAATTCACCCCGCGCGAGATTGATGATCAGAGCGGCATCGGTACTCAGTTCACCGTGACCGACTTCAACGGTGACGGCCTGCTCGACATCATCACATCCAACAAAAAGGGCACGTTCCTCTTCGAACAGACGCGAGCCGCCAAATGATCCGCAAATGAGCGAATCTATATGTGTGTAGATGGGGAATCGATAAGGCAAGGGTCTGCACCCTTGCCTTGTCCATTTCAGAACGGCCTTCGACCGAATGGGAGTTTCCGCATCGTCTTCTCAAAAGCCAGCGTTTCCCCCTCTCGATGCGGGCTCGGATGGTGGTATACAGTCTGTGCATGTGTTCTCTTGACGTTTGGTCATCCCCTCCGTTCTAATCCGAGTCCTCGACAGGTGCTTCCGACCCGGGATCGGGTGCGGAGGAGAATAGGGAAGACGGTGAAATTCCGTCGCGGGGCCGCCGCTGTAATCGGCCAGGTCCCCGGGCGAAATGTGCCACTGCCAACAAGGCGGGAAGGCCGTCCGGGAGCCGCTACGAGCCGAGAGCCAGAAGACCTGCCTGTCGAGTTGCTGTTCCGATGCTTCGGCCACGAGCATCCGGACGGACCGCTCGCAGACCGTCTGCAACGGGCCGTGCGCTTGGGGGCCGAAGCTTCTTACCCTCTTGCCCGACCCGGCAGAAAGCGCTGCGCTCGTGACTCGCCGCCCTCGCCTTATTCATATCTTTCGGCTTTACGCTGATCGAGCTCCCGGTGGTCATCGCGATCATCCCGGTATGGAGCAACCGGCGGTTTACAATTCCGTCAACTTTCCGTTTTCCATCGGTATCACGGGCCCGGGCGCTCAGTACGGTGTAAGACCGGGTGATTCGGAGGACCGGCCTTGGCCTGCCGAGGTCTACCGAGCTTGGAAGCAGTCGAAGCGATTCGTCTTATTGTGATGTCTTTGGAAATCTTGTGTCCAATTTAGGATATGAGCTAATTGCGTTGTCTTGGATCCAGCCGACGCAAGGAGTCTTGAACCGTGGTACTATCTCCGGCCTCCTCGATGAGCAACGCGGACCCCGAACAAGCACCGTCTTCGGCTCCCGCGTTACGATCACGATCTCGCGTGCGTTACAATGCGGCCATGAAATGGCTTCGGCGAATCCATCTGTTCGCCGGATTATTCATGACCCCTTGGGTCTTCCTTTACGGGATCACCGGGTTTCTTTTCAATCATCCCGACACATTTTCGGATCGTGCGGTCCGCTTTGCCGGGCGGTCAGAGGTGGCGGGCACGCCGCTGGAACATTTTCCGACAGCGCCGAGGTTGGCCGAGGACCTTGTCGAAGCGTTGAACGCGAAGGGTGGAATCCGTGAGTACGCGTTGGTCGATCGCGAGGCGGCGAGCTACTCCCGCGCGCTCCTCGCCACGGCGATCGGCCCGGGAGGCGAGCACAGCGTGCGCTTCGACCCCGTCACGGCCGAGGTTTTCCTTCGCTCGACCCAGCCGGCCGCGAAAGAACCCGCTCGTTGGCCCGGCGGCTCGAAACTCGCGCTCAGAGTCCCGCTTCGCGAGGAACTCGCCCAGGGCATCCCCGCGGTCCTCTCCAGGCTCGGGATTAAGACCGATACGGTGTCCATTCGCAACCTGCCCGACCTCCTTTGCACTATGAGTCGGAAAGGCCGCCTCTGGCACGTGTCCTACAACCTCGAGACCGGCGCGATTTCAGGTCGACCCGTGGAAGAACAGGCGAAGCGGCTTTCGAGCCGACTGTTTCTGACCCGGATGCATCTCGCGTATACGTACCCCTCCAAGGTCGACGCCCGATGGTTTTGGGCCGTTGCGGTCGACGCCATGTTCGTTTCGATGGTCTTCTGGGGTTTCTCCGGGCTCCTGATGTGGTGGCAGATGAAGAAGCTTCGCTTTTGGGGCGCCCTGACCTTGGTCCTGAGTGCGGTTGTCGCCCTGGCCCTGGCCGTTGGGATGCACGAAGTCTTGACGTTCCGCGCCTGATTCTTCTCTCGATTGACGAGGCGAAAAGTAAAGCCTTTGGCACGCAACTCTTGTAGGGCAGGCCTTGGCCTGCTCTACGGGAACAAATCCTGATACATATCTCTGATCGGAATAAGACGGCGAGTTATCTGCAGACTCAACGCATTCGTGGGCGATGGTTACTTCATGGGGAGCGTTGCCCGAGTGGACAAGTGATTATTTCTTGACTTTGGTCGAGTCGTCCGTGGCGTTTTTCATGGTCCACTTGATGAGGCGGATCCCGTTGGTGGGGAAGACGCGGGGGACGGAGGCGAGGTCGTCGCTGACGATGGGGCGCTCGACGGGTCGTCCGTCGGACCAGTATCCGAGGTGGCGGAGGATGGCGCCGTCGGCGGTGGCCTCGTCGAGTGTCATGCCGCGGAAGGCGGCTTCGAGAGTGATGTCGGCGAGTCTCCAAAAGCCGGCGCGGTCGAAGGCGTTGACGTCGCCGCGGATCATTTGAAGATTACGGAAGATGCCGTCCCCGGTGTCGAAGCTGCGGAAGGTACCCGTCGGTGCGAAGTGGTCGGCGATGAGTCGCGGGTGACCGTGGAGGTCGGTACGGTAGAGGATGAACTTTTTGCGTGATTTGGGGATGGCCGAAGCCTCGGTGAAAATCTGGCGGCCTCGAACGTCTCCGACGACGCGGTCGTCTTCGCCGACAGTGACTACGAGCAGGGTCGATGGCGGGATCTGTGAGAGTTTCGGTTCCTGCATGGGCTGGACCTCGCCGGGCATCAGGGCAAGGACCGCGCGGGGGGTGGGCAGGAGATTCTCGTGTGCGATGGCGGCGATCTGGGCCGAGAGATTGCCCCCGGCTGAGTGCCCGATCAAGGCAAAACGCTTGAGGTCGGGTTTGACGTGTTTGGGAGACGTGGCCAGGACGTCCAGGCCGTCGCGAATGGCCGCCAGGGCGTTGGGCAAAAAGTCGGAAGGGCGCGTGATCACATCGAACTGATAGCGAGGGAAGATCACGATGTTGCCGCGCCGGACCAGGTGGTCGATCCAGGCTCCGTAGGCTCCCGGATTGACCGCGAGCCATCCATGATTGAAGACCACCACAGGGGCGGATTCCGGCACCGGATCCGCCGGCTCGAAGATCCAATAGGAACGGGCCCCGTCGCCGAACTCCTGGCGTTTGACGGTTTTGTAGAAGTAAGGGGAATCTGAGGGCTGCCCGTCCGACGCAGGGTCGGCACCCTGGGCGACCGCCATTGAAAGGTGGGAGAGGACCACGAAACCGACGATGCCGATCCTTGGCATGCGTAACATGGCGAGCGGACTCTTAAAGACCAGAAGTCGCCCCGGCCAATTCCGTGAGGCGCAGGCGGGCGACAGTCTGATCAAGTCTCCGTGAAAGTCAACCCTAAATATCAGTTTGGCTTCAAGCCTCGCCGCGCCGCGGTCTTGGAGTTCCTTGGACCCGGCTCGGAAGGCGAAGGCGAATTCGGGGTCGACGTAACGGATGATGAGGTTCGCGTGGGTGGGCAGATGGTCACGAGACTTGGAGATGACCAGATCCCGTGGCGCTCGTTCCCCGGGAAAAAGACAGATTGGTCGAGCTTCAGCGGCGAGAACCGGTCGAAGAGGAAGATCGCGATCGGGTACTGATCGACGTTCTCCATGTCGGCGAGGCGGACCGGGTCGGAGAGGGGGAGACCGCTGGCACGATAGGCTTTCTCGGTCATCTCCACGCAGTAGAGCTTCGAATCATCCAGACCGAGGTCATAGTCGAAAGGAACCTGCTTCTCGAAGACCTCGCGGCAATAGCGGAGCGCTCCCTTGGCATGATCCTTGAGGTCGGGGCGGAGCCGCTTGACGCCGAAGGGACCGACGTTGTCGAGCATCCAGACCGCGAACGGCTGTTTGCGGACGCCGGCCTTGGTCGTGTCGTAAACCATCGTCTTGCCATCCTCGATGGCCACGATGCCGGTGTGCGAGAACTGGCTACCGGTGACCTGGGCGGTGAATCGGCTGAACGGGAATCGCCCGAAGATGATTCGGGCATCCGCACGACGGAAAACGATGTCTCCGTCGCGGAGCACCTTCTTGCCCCATTGTTCCCACTGCTTCATCTGAGGGGTCAGTGTGACCGGGGCCAAAACACCACTCTCACGAGCCTTCGTCGCGGCGGGGCCCCAGGGGTTGCCCGACCAGTTGGAGGGAACCAACCGGTCGGTGGGCTCCTTGCCGTCGTGGCCGTTGAACAACACCGTCAGACACCAGACGAAAGTCCACATGGGACGATTTCCTTTAAGTCGAGAGAACACGGTGTGTAGGAGCACTCGGTGATACGCCGGGGCTCATCTCGCTGTGTTCGCGTTTCTTCGGAGCAGTGAGAGAGTCGCAACGACACCCCGGGTCTCGAGGGTGAAGGTCAACCCGGGCCGGACTCACGCGAGAGTCGATCCATGACTCGCAGGCTTCGATTTCGTCGGGGGAGATTCACGATCGCGTCAACGACTCCGTGCGCCGAGATCGTCCCTGAGGAGCAGGGACTCATTATGAACAGAGACAACGAACGTTTGCAATTCTGTTCTTCCATTTCAGGTGACCACCGCTGCCGGGCGGCAACTTCCGTTTGTACGTGCTCAAACCGAGCTTTGGTTCGGTGCTTTGGCGAGCGATCATAAATGGTGATGGCTCATTCTAAATCTCAACTTATCATCACTTTGCGCTAACCCTGCCAAGAAGTTTCAAGGGTTGGAACGACCTTGTTCCGCGGGTGTTTCGCAAGAGCGGTCTTTGGTTTGCCGGGCAGGGTTCACCATCTCGGCTTCGCCGGGGCAAACACCTCGTCCCTCAGATCTATCAGGCGCTCGGGAGGGGAATGGACAACTTTTTTTCGTGCGGCGACGTTCAAACGCCAGCGAAGAGCATCGGGAACCGGCGGCAACGCTCTTAGCAGCTTTTGCCGAACCCATTGAGATCGACGGCTTTATGGTTTAGACACTCCATATCGGCAGACAATTCTTAAACACTCATCTTGCTCTGGGAACGTGCATCGGCGAATTTTTCGCCTCTTCTCGCTTTTGGACCCCCAAGTCGGTTTGAAGATCCGGGTCGAGATCAGCAACACACTTTCGGATGTTCCGCTTACCGAACATTTGTCGCCAGGAGGCACGCGACTTCTTGCACGAAACCTGAAAATCTGCGTTTGCGGGTGCTTGCTACTCGAGATCCCTTCGGGGGTGAGCTTGTGATTGGTCTTGTGGTTTCACGGATTATATTAATTGTGGCGATTTTTTAGATTTCGCTCCAGTCAGGCACGATGAGAAGCCGATAGGACTTAAATACGAAAGCGCGGGTGCGCGGACGCTCCAAAAGAGAGGGCCGCGCAGCGGAGACTTGAAGGCGACTCGAACAAAGGACCCGGCGGTACCGATTTGATCGACTGGGTCTTGGGGGTTTGGTTACCCGGTATGCGCAATGGACGGCGCAACTTTCTGGCTAGCTTGGTGATCCACCTCCTGATGGGGGCGATCGCCATGGCTGCGGCTCCGAACTCGCCGGCAAAGCCTGGCGTGGCTCCGGTGCGGTTGACGGTCGATGTGAGTTGGAAGGTCGCATCCATCCCCCCGGGCGTGGTCGAGGCCGTCGATCTCGAGATGACCGAAGGGCAAGTGGTGGATGCCCTGGCGTGGGGCTCCGAGGTACAGAGGGGACCTCGGCCGGAGGTCCGAGGCTGGCGGCTTGGGGTCGAGCCGTCGGGGAGGATCCGTGCCCGGCTCGAAGCGCCGTTGGGGGCGAGCCTTGTCTTGCGTGCCTTTGGCCAGGTGGTCCGGATTCCGCTTCAAGCGCTTCTCGACGGGCAGCAACGTCCGTTCGCGCAAGGGCCTCTGGAGATCGTGGTCGAGCGTCTCTCCTGGGATGCCTTGACGGTCGACCTGGAGAAAGGCGAGGGGATCGCCGTCCCGGGCGAATCGTTTCCGGTCACGGTGGGATACAACATTCTGACGCCGGAGGCCACCGAAGTCTCCTTGCGTTCGACGGCCGAGTTGCGGCCGATCGATGGGGGCGAGCCGGTTTGGCGCGATGAGCGGCTCGAGGTCGTGCCGACGAATGTAAGGACGGTTTCCGAAAAGGCTTGGGATGTCCCCGCTCCTCAGGCCGAGGGGACGTATGCGTTGCAAGTTGAAGCCAATTGGGAGCCGGTGGCTTCAGGGGTGGAGCACACGCGACTGGGCCGTTGGTTGCGTCGTCGGCGGAATTCGACGGCGACCTCGGCAAAGCGCCGGGTGACCCTGGTGGTGGCAGGAGCGAAGCCGCCTGCGCCGGGGGCGTCCAAGGCAGATGCAGGACAGGAGGTCGATCGGATCGACCTGGCTCGGCTACGAGGTCAGCATCCTTCTGCGTCGGGCCGGGCGCCGCTGCCGACCTCGGGAACGGGTTGGGCTGTGCCTGAGGCCGCTTTGGTCGAGGCGACGCGACGAGATCGTCTCCGCGGTTGGATCACTCGGGCCGGTTCGGAAACCGCGATGCTGGGTCCCGCGGATGCGAACGGCTTCGCGTGGTCGGCTCTGGGACTCAAGGTTTCTCATCCGGGACGGCCTCATCGACTTACGCTCTCGGTTGTCGGCGGACACCCCTCGGCGCTGGGCGTGGCGCTGGTGGGCTCGGGAGGAGCCGGGGGAGAACCTCGTCTTCTGCTCGATGCGTGCGCCTCGGGTCCACCGGTCCTTGATGGGGGGACGGCTGCCACCTTCTCCTGGTTCGTCTGGCCTGACGCGGACGACCCGGTACTCGTTCTGGTCAACCGTGATTCAGCCGCTTCCGTGCAGCTCGGTACCGTAGTGCTGAGTGAGCTCAGCGATGTTCCCAAAGGACCGGCGATCATCGAGCCGAAGTCCAATACCCGAGGCCTGGGACTTTATCTGGCGAATTCGGAGCTCCTCGAGCGATTTGGTGGCGGGGCGGCGGGAGATACGCTGACCTCGGCCTGTAACTTGACCCAGTACTTGACGTACTGCGGCGCCTCCTCGGTGGTCTTGCCCATGACGATGGCCGATCGAGGTCATCGCCGACGCCTGGACGGTCAGGCTGCGGAAGACGCGGTCGGGCCGGACCGGCTCGATCTGCTTTTACGCATCTTGGGCCGGCAGGGCTATTCGGCCTGGCTCGAGCTGGCGTTCGATGGGCCGTTGCCTGGCTTGCCCGACCCAGCCTCCGAGGAGGCGGTCGCGAGGGGCTTGGTACGCCTCGACCGCCATGGGCAGGCTGTCGGATCGGTCTATCACCCGCTTCACCCCGAGGTGCGCGAGGCGATGAAGCGTCGGGTCGCCGAGGCGGCCGTTTTTAGAAAATCACGTGAAAATTTGATCGGCCTTTTGGTTCGGCTTGGACCTGGCCCGACGCTCCTTGGGGAACCGGATACCGGATTTGACGACGCTTCCTACGCCCGCTTCGTGCGAGAAGCGTTCGGCCCGGAGACGACCGCGGGCCTTCCTGGATTGGAGCCGCACGATCCGAATCGGTTCACCGCCCGCTCGCAGTTCCTCGCGGGAGCAGGGCGGATGCCCTGGTTGACCTGGCGGTCGAAGGGGATCGCTGCGCTCTATTCCGAATTGACCGCGACGGCTCGACGTGTTTCCCCGGGCATGGTCCTGGCCGTGACGACCCCGGGACTGGACGGAGGGTCGGCGGGCAGCGAGGCGCGTCGCGTCGACCTCGCCGGCCTCGCTCCGATCCACGCCTGGCGCGCCGTGGGACTCGATCTCGAGACCTGGCCGAGTGAGGACAGATCCCCCATCGTGCTTCGAGGGGCACGGCATTCGGCCGACGACTTGGCCCACGACCTGGCCACCAGCCCCGAGCTCGACGCCTTGGTGGTGAGCCGGTCCGGCCGGGGACTCCTCTTGCTCGGGGCCGAGGATGATTCCCTGGCTTCGGCGAGTGCTCGAATCGCCGGCGTCAAACTTGCGGGAGCCAACGCAAAACCTACGAGCGATAGCGGATTGCGTTTGACCGCACTTCCTCAGCCCGACGGGGCGGGGGGAGACGAGCTGATGGGACACGCGCTCGCGGCTCTCGACCCGCGCTGGGTCATGTTCGCCTCATCGACCATCGTGGGTCAAGAGGAGCGGGTCCGTCGTTTCGCCAGGGTCTATCGGGCCTTGCCGGCCTCGACGGTAGCCAGTCCGGCCGTCGACCGTCAGCCCTTTGGCGTGGCGGTACGCACGATCCGAGGTGGCCCGATGTCGTACCTCTCGATGGCCAATGACACGCCCTATCCGATCCGGCTCGAGGCCTTGCTTCATACCGAAGGCACGGCGACGGTCGACGACCTGGGCAGGGGGCTTCGGCTCTCCCCCGAGATTGTGGCCTCAGGTGGCAGCCGGGTTGTCCTGGACCTGCCCCCCTTCGGCGTGGCGGCGCTCAGGGTTGCTGCCGCCAAGCTCGAGGTCGGCTCGGTGATTCCTCATCCGTCCGACGCCGTTCTCGCGGGGATGCAGGCACGTTACGACGAATTGTCGAGCATGCTCTCGAAACTGGGCCAAGCCCCGGGCGCGGGGGTCGGTCCTCCCAATCCCGGGTTCGAGCCGAGCTCGACCCCTCTGGTCCAGTTGACCGGGGCGTCCGCGCCCATGCCGCCCAAGGGTTGGCAAGCCCTGGGAGGAATGGGAAGCACGGTGGAGATCGATCCGACTCGGCCCCACTCGGGACGTGGCAGTCTCCGGGTCAACGCCTCGGCGCCTCCGGCTGGGATCACGAGCGACTACTTTGCCGCCAAGGGCCACTCCGCGCTGAACGTCCAGGCCTGGTTCCGCTCGGACGAGCCGGACATGAAGGTGCGTGCCTGGATCGAAGGCGAAGCCGCCGGGCAGCCGTTCCTTCGTTGGTCCGAGCTGACCATCCCGGCCCAATGGTCGCCCTTGGGGATGCGCGTCTCGGAGATTCCCCCGGGCGGCCTCGATCGCGTTCGGCTTCGCTTCGAGATGGTGACCGGCGGAACGCTCTGGATGGACGACGTTACCGTCGCGGGAGCGGTCCTCTCGGAACCCGAGCGACTCAATACGCGGCTGGTCCTCATGGCCGCGATCCATGCCTACCGCGAAAAGCGATATGCCGATTTCGCTCGCCTGGCTTCCTCGCACTGGGCGCGCACACCCCTGGGTCTTGGGCAGGTCCAGCAGGTCGAACAAGCCTCGACCGAGCGGGATGAGGCGGTTCGCACCGGTAAGGCGACTGCCCTACCACCCAGCCGACTCATGCGGTAAGATCATCACCTGACGCCGACAGTCCGGGGCCCCGTCACCTGATCCGATCGGAGAGAGCCGATCGCGCGGGGTGCCTCAGGGAGGGTACAGGAGGGGTTCGGGTGTTCGTCGCCTGCAACACGCTCTGCTTTTCGAAGGAGCCGCTCGAATCGGCCCTTCGTCACATCGCCGAGTTGGAATTCGATAAGATCGAGCTCGGGATCGTCGAGGACGGTGGCCATCTTAAGCCGTCCGAGGTCGCCGACAATTCCGAGGCGGCTCTGCATCGGCTCCGTCATGGGCCGAGCTTGACCCTCGCGGCGTTGGGGCTCGACTTCGGCGACCTGGAGCCGGCCAGCCCGGTCCTTCGCCGTCGGTTCGAGGCGCTGGGCCGTTTGGCCAAGCCGTTGACCGTGGCGGTCCTCACGATCTCAGCCGCGCCGTTGGGTACGTCGTTCGACGATGAGGTCAAGCGACTCCAGGTTCTGGCCAGCTTCGCCATGCGTGAAGGGCTCGTGCTTGCGCTCGAGACCCATTCGCAAACGCTCACGGCCGACCCGGCCGCGGCCGTCGCGCTCTGCAAAGCCGTCCCAGGCCTCGGGTTGACGCTGGACCCCAGCCACTACATCCAAGGGCCGCACAAAGGGGGGGACTTCGACGAGGTTTATCCCTACGTCCAGAACGTCCACCTGCGTGATACCGGTAAAGGACCCGGGGAATTCCAGGTCCGCGTCGGACAAGGTGAGATCGAATACAACCGGATCGTGAACCAACTCATCCGGGTTGGATACGACCGTGCCCTGACCGTCTCGATCCTCGACCTTCCCGATAACACCTTCGACACTGAAGTCGAGGTCCGCAAGCTCAAGCTCTTGCTTGAAAGTCTGCTCTGATTTGATAGCAGCTTATGTGTCCCAGGGTCTCGGTCCCGAGCCCTGGGACACGCGACCGGCGCCCCGCCCCTTGGCCCTCGGGTCCCCTCCTGGTATCTCGTCTCGACACGTCTCACCCACGTCGGGTCTTCTTTCTGATTCGATCGAGCGTTTCGAAGCCGGAATTCGCAAAGAAGCGAGATTCGGCAACGAACACTATTCTTGAATGTATTGCCCCAGACGGTTCATGCTCTGGGGACACATGAAGGTTGTGAATCACGTGCGGCCATGGTGGTTGCGCGACATCGTGCCTGATTCACGGCCGACCTTCCGAGAGAAACACCATGCGCCTCTCTGTGTGGATCGCGGCCTTGGCCTTGCCTTTGTGCGGGGCGGCGGCTCCGGAGCCGATCCCCAAACCCCAGGAAGAAACGTGGGAAGGGCGGATCGACTTTGGAGGAGGGATCGGGTTGCGGTTCGTCGTTCATCTGACGAAGGCCAAGGATGGAACTCTCACGGCTTTGGCCGACAGCCCCGATCAAGGGGCAACCGGACTGAAGGTCGACACGATCCAGCGCGACAAGACGACGTTGGCTTTCACCATGAAAGCGCTGGCTGCCGAGTTCTCCGGCAAACTCAACGCCGAAGAGAACGAGGCCGTCGGCGAATTCAAACAGCGGGGGAGAGGCTTTCCCCTGACTCTCAGAGTCATCGCTCCGGGCTCAACCGAGTTTTGGGAAGGGAAGCTCGCCGTTCGCGCCGGGATCGAGCTCCGTCTTGTCCTGAGGGTTGTCAAGGATCCGAAGCAAGGAGGCCTGCGGGCGACTTTCGCCAGTCCCGACCAGGGGGCAGGGGACATCCCCACCGACACGCTTACGTTGGATAAAGACGTCCTATCCTTCAAGGTGAACCGGATCGGAGGCTCGTACACTGGGAAACTCAACGCGACGGGTACCGAGGCCGTCGGTGAGTGGAAACAGAATGGCATGGCGTTTCCGCTGGCCTTCAGCAAGAAAGACAAGCCCTCCGAGCTTCGGCGTCCTCAAACTCCCAAGCCTCCCTTCCCCTACAACGAAGAAAAGGTTCGTTATGAGAACAAAGCGGGTGGTGTGACCCTGGCCGGCACCCTCACGACGCCGGAAGGAGCGGGTCCATTCCCGGCCGTCCTCTTGATCAGCGGCTCAGGGGCTCAGGATCGCGATGAGTCGATCCTTGGCCACAAGCCTTTCCTCGTGCTCGCCGATCACCTCAGCCGGCGCGGGATCGCCGTGCTGAGAGTCGACGACCGAGGCGTTGGCGGATCGACCGGCAGCACCACGACCTCAACCAGCGAGGACTTCGCGGGAGATGTCCTGGCAGGGGTTGCCTACTTGAAGACGCGTCCGCAGATTGATCCCAAGAAGATCGGCCTGATCGGCCACAGCGAAGGAGGCCTGATCGCGCCGATGGTCGCGGTGCGCTCGGACGACGTTGCCTTCATCGTGCTGATGGCTGGCACGGGTCTCCCCGGGGATGCGATCCTCCGCATGCAGGCCGGCCTGATCGCGAAGGCCATGGGAGCCAAGGAAGAGCAAACCGTCCGTGGCCTGGAACTTCAGAAGCGCCTGCTTGATGTCGCGAAGACCGAGAAGGACGAGAAGACCGCGGCGGAACGGATGAAGGCGATCGTCGAGGAAGTGAAGAAGAGCTTAACCGAGAAGGAGCAAGCGGAGGCCGCCAAGCTCAAAGAGCTCGGTGATGCCGAACTCGCCATGCTGCGATCCCCTTGGTTTCGATATTTCTTGACGTTTGACCCGAGACCCACCCTGGCCAAGGTGCGCTGTCCCGTGCTGGCGATGATCGGCGAAAAGGACCTGCAAGTCCCTCCGAAGGAGAACCTCGCCGAGATCGAGAAAGCCGTCAAGAGTTCGGGTAACTCCAAAATCCTGGTCAAAGAACTCCCCGGTCTGAACCACCTGTTTCAAACCTGTCGGACTGGAGCGCCGGCGGAGTACTCCTCCATTGAGGAAACGATCGCACCGGCTGCGCTGAACTTGATCGGCGACTGGATCCGAGACCAGATCAAGAGCGGCCCGTCATCCTAACCATCGCCAGTCCGTGCTGAGGCCGAGGAACTCGGCCAGCACGCGGACGACTGCTTTCGCAACGAGCGGCCCGGAGATCACGGAAGACTGCCGGGCCGGTCTGTCGGATCTTCCCCTCGACGATGCTGTTCGAGGCGTTTGGCGAGATGACACGCCGGATCGTAGAACGCGTCGGCAACCTCGTCGAGGTAGCACCTCGCCTCATGACGGTCCTCGGCGAATTCCTGCTACCGGGAGGCTTGTTTCAGGGAAGTGTCCGGAGCTTGATGTTGCGATACCAGCAATCGCTGCCGTGGTCTTGCAAGCCGATGTAGCCTCGACGCGGGTGGTTCTTGTAGGCGACGTCGAACTTGTGAGCCGAGCCGTCGGGCCGCTTGTTGATCTCGGTCCATTCATCGAGGTTCATGCGAGTGACGACTTGGCCGTTGATTTCCACGACGATTCGGTTGCGGTCGCAGGTGATACGCATCTGGTTCCAGGCGCCGACGGGTTTCATCGCGTTGGCAGTCGGCTTGACCAGGTCGTAGATCGCGCCGGTGTCGTGAAACTCCGCGCTCGTCGTGTCGTCGATGGCGATCTCAATGCCATTGAAGCCAACGTCCTTACCCGGGCGTGGAGTCAAAGGCCATGTGCGTATGAATACCCCACTATTGCACTTTGGGCTAATCTTGAAGTCGAGTGCGAGCTCGAAATTGTCCCAGGGCGTCTCGTGGACGAGCATGTAGTTGCAAGGAAGAGGGTTGAGGCTCCCATCCTGCACGTGTTTGGGACTCAGGGGTGCTTGCTGGGTACTCATCCAGCCTTGTGTGGTTCGGCCGTCGAAGAGCAGGCGCCAGCCTTCCTGCTTCTCCTTCTCGGTCAGCGTGTTCTCCTCGGCCATCGCCACTGGATTGGCGAATAATAAAACGATGAATTCGAGATAATATTTGCTAAACATCATAAGAGTCCGTCTTGAGAAGCTCCTTCGCAGCGAATTTGGTTAGTCGTGCGTGCACTTCGCGCGAAGGAGTCCTTCAATAAAAGGATAAGTTGAAGGAAAGGATGTCGCCAGCAGCACTCGGCTTGGCAACACTTCCGGGTGCAAGCGTGGACGTCAGAGCGTCCAGCCAGGGCGATACTCGGTGTGGATGTACCGGTTCAACTCGGGGACGTTCTTGACTTTGAGGTTCTCGGCGTCCCACTCGAGCCGTTGCCCCGGCGCACGGAGGGAAAGGACTCCCAGGAGAACGATCTCAGTGAGCGGGCCGGAGTAATCGAAGTTCGAGACCGGGCGCGGACCTCCTTTGCAGGCCGCGATCCATTCTTCGTAATGGCCGGGAGAGCGCTCGATGCTCTTGGGAACCTTCTTCGCTTCGTCGTGGAGCTCGTGGGGAAGGAGGCGGGGCATTCCACCGTGCGAGCCGTGGAACATCTTCCCCTTGCTCCCCACGTAGAGGACGCCGTTACCGTCGAGTTTCTGACCGGCTGGCATCTCGAGGGGCGTGGGAGGCATCAGGCCGCCGTCGTACCAGGTCATGCGCACAGGGGGAAGGTTGCCTCGTGCGGGGAACTCGTAGGTGATGATCGAAGCGATCGGATAGGTCTCGGTGTTCGGCTTATTGCCGTCGAGGATCGAACCCTCCAGCGTGGTCCGTGACTCGACCGAGGAGGGCATCCCGAGCTGGAGCGCCCAAACCGGGTGGTCGATGATGTGGCAGCCCATGTCTCCCAGGGCCCCCGTGCCGAAGTCCCACCAGCCTCGCCAGTTCACCGGGGCATATGCCGGGTGATAGGGGCGCTCGTGGATCGGTCCCAGCCAGAGGTTCCAGTCGAGCGTCGAGGGGATGGGAGGCGTGTCATGCGGGCGGCCGATCCCTTGTTTCCAGAGGTTTCCGGGGCGGTCGGACCAGACGTGAACTTCGCGAACCTCGCCGATCACCCCGGCCTGGATCCACTCGTTCGTGAGTCGGGAGCCTTCGGTGGCGTGCCCCTGGTTGCCCATCTGCGTGGCCACGCCGGCGGCCTTCGCGGCCTTGGTCAACTCTCGGCATTCATGAAGCGTGTGCGTGAGGGGCTTCTGACAGTAAACGTGTTTCCCGGCTCGGATCCCGGCCATCGCCGCGACCGCATGGATGTGGTCGGGGGTGCCCACCGATATGGCGTCGATGTTCTTTGCTTCCTTATCGATCATCACGCGAAAGTCTTGATACTTTCTCGCTTTGGGGAATGCGTTGAAGGAGCCGGCGGCGCGTGCTTCGTCGACGTCGCAGAGCGCCACGATATTCGCGCCAAGACGGGCGTGCGTGGCGATATCTCCGCCTCCCATCCCTCCGACCCCGATGCCCGCCACGTTCACGCGCTCGCTCGGAGCGATAAACCCAGCACCCCCCAACACGTGACGCGGGACGATCGTGAAGCCCAAGGCGAGGCCCCCGGTCGTCGCCAAGAAAGCCCGCCGCGAACTCCGAGTGCCTTGATCATCGGACTGAGTCGTCATGGTCTCTCCCTTGGCAGTATGCGAAGAAAACCGATTCACGATCACCCATCAGAGTCAGAATGGCTGGCTCAAATCCGTCCCGTAGGGCAGGCCTTGGCCTGCCTCGGCCGTTCGCGAAAGCCAGGGCCTACTCTACAGGGATCCATCAAGATCCAAGGAAAACGATGTCGTGACAAAGATTAATCAATCGAGCATCATTGGAATGATTCGATTGATAATACGGTGGGTATATTGACTGCGCACGTCGGTCAGGCGAAAGCTACGCGGTTTCTCCGGCTGATTCGGACTCATCATGACCCTTGGTGGGGCATCCGGCAAGTGCTTTGTAGGGCCGGCCAAGACCGACTCTACGAGAAGACGGCTTGGAGGCCTTGTCCATTCTTCGGGAAGAACTCATGCGGGATGCATCCCCTTGGATTGGGCATGATATATCGGCAGTCGGAGGGAATCAAGGCTCTGGTTTCAGACGCTCAGGCTTGGCAAACGATGGGGAATCCCGAGAGGAAGAGATGCCACTGGAGGTCGAGAGATGAGTGATTTCGCGATATGAACTTGGCTGGGAATCAAGGCGAGGAAGCACGATTTGTCATCTCAATCGAGATCCGCGCGAGGACGAGAAATCTCGGACTCGCCCCAGCGTGGGATTGTCGTCTGCGATTGCTGTGTCCGGATGCTTTTGATGAAAACGCAGTGGGCTCGAACTGAAGGATTTCGATGTTGGAATCGAACCTTTGTTGAGAAGTCACTCGGCGCGATTTTGTTGTGGTTCGGTTTTATAAAAAGTGGACATTAATGTAAATTACTTATGAGATGAAGGCAGGCCGATCGTCTGAAGAATGGTTTCGAGTTGTTTCTCGGTGTCGAGAGTTTTCAAGAGCCCCGAGGCCAACGGTAGAGCCATACGTTTCCGTAGGGCAGGCCTTGGCCTGCCGAGGTTCCTGCGAACGGCATAGGCAGGCCAAGGCCTGCCCTACGGAAAACCATCAGAATCTGTAAGAGCTTGAGAAAATGGGAGTTCCTTTGCTTATGACAGAGCGAGAATTGCTGACTTGATCAACGAAGATCTATGTCGAGCGAATTCGACCCTGCCTGCACATCGAAGCTCTTCGCGAAATATTGCGATTGAGGTTTCTTGGCCAGGGCACGGCCGCCGACTGTAACGGTGTTTTCGCCGACGAGAGTTGTGATCTCGTAGCTGCCGTCTTCCTTGGTCTCGGCGACGACCGTCTGCGCAGTCTTGCGGTTGACATTCGCAGGATTGAATTTTACCTGGGCTTTGTCGACCGCTTTCCCGTTCAGGGTGACTTTGCCTTTGACCTGTGCTTGATCGGTCGAAGAACTGACGGGGGGAGCTTGCGCGCCACCGCAACCAGGGCTAATCAAGAGGGCCGCCGCGAGCAATCCTTGAGGAAGGGAGATGAGGATTCGTTTCATGGGTCGCATCCTCGCGAGAAATAAGAGGGTGTAAGAAACGAAATCAGACGGAAGAGAGTCGTCGTCCCCAGGAGACTGGAATCGGTCCCCGAGTCGGCGTCGTCTCGGGCCGTCTTCGCAGAAGAAACGCCTTCGAACGACCCTGTCGATGCCGGCCGGAGGCTTTGGCATCGACAAGGATGATGAAATCATACGTGATGAAGCGACGATGTCACGCGCCAAGATAAGGGTGAGGTTCGACCTCAGTAAGAGTCGGCCGAGACCACTTCGGCACCCGCGATCGAACCAATGGCCCACCAGGTGGGAGGGGCAATCGACGATTTGACGAATTTCACGCTACCATCGCAGAAAAGTACGTTGACGCCCCCCGAGTGCCGGCTGCTTGCCGTAAGGGCTCCGTTGGGCTGGAAGCCGAGGGTATCGAATTCGCAGCTCCAGGTGTTCGGGGGCATGATGTGTGTGTAATAGGTGCAGCTCGGGTGGCCGGTAAACCAGGCACAACCACTTGGCATGAACTGGCCCATGGTAGCAAGGGCCAGGCTTGACCCACCCGAGTTACAGTTCTGCCAATAGGTTTGCGGGCTGGTCGCCCACGCTTGTTGCCCCTGATAATAGGCGGAGCTGGGTTTGAGGACATCTGTGGGTTGCGTTGCCTGCGAGTTTCCAATCCCTTTCACTTTTTCGCAATAGGCGGCCGTTTGACTCAAGCCGTCGATGATGCCGCTGAAGCTGACGACATGCCTGAAGTCCTGACCTTGGCTGCCGATGGAGACGACGGGGAATGGGCCAACCCATTGCGAGACATTCGACGAGTAGATGTTAGGATCGGCGCCGTTATTGGGGACGTAGTTCGAGTGACCAGAGGCTGACGTCAGCCGGTCGAGACCATCGGAAGGGCAATTCATGACGGTCACAGTTGTATACTGAACGGTTGTGTTTTGCGCACAGCCTGGCCATGCAGGAGAGAGCTGAAAGGCAAAATTGAGTGAGTTGTAAAGATTCCCTTGCTCAAGATAGGGGAGCAATAGGGTATTGGACGAGAAGTCGGCCCAGGAATAAGTCAGATCTCCGAAGGGGAGCGTGTTCAGGGCTTGGTGGTAATTATGAATGGCCAGGCCGAACTGCTTGAGATTGTTGAGGCATTGCGAGCGGCGAGCGGCTTCACGCGCTGCCTGAACCGCCGGCAAGAGTAGGGCGATCAGCACGGCGATGATCGCAATGACTACGAGAAGTTCGATCAAAGTGAACGCTCTTTTTCTTTGCATGAACATGATACCCTCGCAGCAATAATGAGAAGAGGCACATTTTTTGGAACGAAACGCAGAGTCGAGAGATCTCGACGAAGTGCTCGTCGCACGATCGCACGTCATGAGACGAGCCGAACTGGAGAAATGAAGACGTGAATTCATAGGCAAGCGTCCTTTGGGGATGAGGCTTCGCGAAGGAGTATTACTCTGGGAATAACGCGAACTGGACGCCCCTCTTGCCTTCGCGGAACCAGAGTCGATGCTCCCCGCCAGAACTCCCAGCCAACCCGATCGGATGAGCAAATACACGCGACCTGGAGACGGATTGACCGGCGGAACAGGGTCCGAGTTTAATAGGACAATGTGTATTATTTTGTGTAAATTCACCATCTTCGGTTCCGTCCGAAACTCAAAGCCAAAGCTCGCCAGTTACCCTGGATTCTGGTGACTAGAATGTTGCGAACGAGCGGCTCTCTGCTTATATAGTGAACTGTTGAGATCGACGAGTGCTACGCCGTTTCACGCGTATCCGAGGAGACTTCTTACCGAGATTTTCGGGGACGAAATCTTTTGATTCCACGGCGCGCCATCGGATCGGCGCTCCGCGATGGATTCGGCTTCGATGGTTGCGTTTGAGTTCGCGCGTGCGGTTCTTGGAGAGTGGGAAGCGATCCGCGCGATCGACACCGTTTCGAAGTATCCGGCGACTGCTGGACATTGCTCAAGGAATGATCGAAGATCGTTGAAGCTTCGGAATGGGGCCGAGTAGCAAAGCACGAGGATGTCGGAGCGCACCGTCTTCGCCACGTCGGAAATCTGCCGTATCTTCTCCAAGTAGTCTCGAATCAGCCTGGTGGGGCGAGCGGTCGTCGATCGTTCGAGCGGGAGGCCCGGGTGGGCAATCAGAAGGTCTGCGCCGGCGTCTGCCATCCAGCGGGCCTGCTCGGGCTCGAAGACGAACGGGGCTGTCAAGAGACCCAGGGCATGCGCTTCGGCCAGGAGCTCCACCTCAAGGGAGAAGCTCATTCCGGTATCTTCGAGATTCTTGCGAAAATTGCCGTCGATCAAACCCACAGTTGGGTGGTTTTGAATCCCAGCGATGCCAAGATCAAGCAACTCGTGGAGAAGGTGAGATCGGAGTAGAAAGGGATCGACCCCGCAAACTCCCGCCAGGACGGGGACCCGTTGAAAGACCTGGACCAAAGGAGGAATCATCTCGCGGACGATCTGATTCGCGTTACCGTAGGCCAGAAACCCCCCCAGGGAATCACTACCCGCCGTGCGGTAGCGGTCGGAACTGTGAACGGCGATAAAGTCGAGCTCACCGACCTCTTCGCATGTCGCCTCAATACCGGTACTCACCCCAACGATCGGTAAGCCTGCTGCGACCTTGGTGCGCAGCCCATGAATGGTGCCTGAGGGGGTATGTTGCATGGCCTTCCAACCAAGCTACTCAACACCGGAAACGTCGGAACATTTCCTTTAAAGGAATAGGCGATCAAACGATCGCCTGTCATAGGAAGAAGCCTTTTTCTCCAAATGCAGACAGCATGCCATGAGCCTTCGTGATTAAGCATTTTGCTCAAACTCTGATTCATGTAGAAGTAGCGGCGAATGACTGGTACACGCTCCCCAGGGTGACTGTATTCTCGGCTGGGTACTCGTATCCAGTTAGTATACGTCGACGTAGGCCTGACTCTATTCGGGATAAGATGATTGCATGAATGCCATTCTGCGAGTCTTGGCGGAGCATCGTGCGCGATCTTCGCCCCTGATCGGTGTGGTCGCCGGTTCGGGGCTTGTGACCAAAGGGGCTTTGGATGCCGGGGCCCATCTCTTGTTCGCCCTGAACGCGGGGCTTTACCGCAGTTTGGGATGTGGCTCGTTCGCGGCCTTCTTGCCGTTCGGCAACGCGAATGATCAGACCGAGGCACTGCTTTGCGAGCACATCTTGCCAAGACGAGGCCACTTGCCCGTGGTCGCCGGTGTCTTCGTCAACGATCCGAAGCGCTCGTTGGAGGAGCGCCTGCATCGGTTGAAGGATTTGGGCGTCGAGGGGGTGATCAACTGGCCGACCGCCGGTTTTATCGACGGTCAATTCCGCGCCGCGCTCGAATGCGATGGTTACGGAACGGAGGCGGAGTTAGCCATGTTGGGTCGTGCCAAATCCCTGGGATTTGCGACTTTTGGGTTCTCTGTATGCGGTGATGGAACGGCGGCAAGATTTGCGGCCTCGGGGGTCGACGCCATGTTGCTCGGTCTGGGACTGACCCACGAAGTGCAAGATGCGCATCAGCGCCGCGATCAACTCCAGCATTCGTGTACGGTCCTCAGCGCCGCACTGAATGAAGTGCGACGCTCGGGCAAGGCTCCGGCTTGTCTGGTTTTTGGTGGCCCGATCACGATGCCGGAAGACCTGGAGCAGGTCTTCGCTCATAGTGAGATCGACGGCTTCGCCGGAGGCTCCGTGTTTGAGCGTTTGCCACTTCAAAATACAATAATATCATTGGTGAGACGTTTCAAGAGCCTGCCGCTGCGTGCAGGAGACGCCACTCATGCCGTTGGCTTTGGACCCATGGTCGGGCAGTGCGATGCCATGCGTGAACTGTACCGCCGTGTCGAGCGGATCGCACCGTTTGATGTGAATGTGTACATTGAAGGGGAATCGGGATCGGGTAAGGAACTGGTCGCCGCGCAGATCCACCGCCTGAGTCTACGGCGCCATCGTGCCTTCGTTACCTTGAACTGCGGCGCGATTCCCGACGGCCTGCTCGAGTCGGAGCTCTTCGGCCACGAAAAAGGATCCTTCACCGGCGCTCATCGTCAGCGCCCGGGGAAGTTCGAGCTGGCCCATGGGGGCACGTTGTTCCTCGACGAGGTCGCGGACCTGAGCCCGCACGCGCAGGTCGCACTTTTGCGAGCCATTCAGCAACGTGAGATCACTCGGGTGGGAGGCGATCTCCCGAAACCCGTGGATGTTCGCATCCTGGCCGCTTCGAACCGACCCTTGAGTACGCTTGTGGAATTGGGGCAGTTCCGGGCTGATTTGTACTATCGGCTCAACGGGGTCACCATCGAGCTACCACCGCTCCGCGACCGCCTCGAGGATATTCCACTCATCGTCGAACATATTCTTAAGAGACTGAGCGTCCAGTTCAAACGAAAAATCTTGGGCGTCTCGCCCGGCTTTGCTTCGAAACTGGGGAAACATGGTTGGCCGGGGAATGTACGAGAACTTGAACATATTCTTTTGCAGGCGGCGATGTTCGAGGACGGAATGGTCCTGGAGGGAAGCCAGTTCGATCCTGTTCCGCAGGTTGTGCCGGACGAGGCCGAAGAATCGCTCGACCACCTGGCGACGCGTCGGGCGTCGCTTCAATTCGCACTGAAACAAGCCGGCGGGAACAAGAGCCGTGCCGCCAAGATCTTGGGAGTGACGCGCAGGACTCTCTACGCCTGGTTGCGCGAGACGGGGATGGGGAGCAGTTTTCGTGCGTTGGACCCGGCCACTGAGTGACGATCGGGAACGGATCCTTTGATGTCGAAAACGGCCGATGAGTGGCCGAGGGGGAGCGTGCTGACGCCCCGTGCCATTCCCTTTTTCGAACGTTGCTCCAGAAGCGCTGATCGAATCGTCTGGGAGAGGTGGTAGGCGACTTCCTCGAGGCGATGAGGTCGGACTCGGGAAGTCGCCGGTGGTCGGTGAGGCGATCAACCGTTTTTCTTGGCGAAGTCGTTCATGAAGGTCGCGAGCGTTTGGCAGCCGGCGACGTCCATGGCGTTATAGATCGAGGCGCGGATGCCACCGACCGAGCGGTGCCCGCCGAGGCCGATCATTCCCGCGGCCTGAGCCTCGGTGACGAACTGCTTTTCCAGCGGTTCGCTGGGCAGTCGGAAGGTGACGTTCATCTGCGAGCGCGCGTCGGCATTCGCATGGCCGCGGTAAAATCCGCCGCTCTGGTCGATGGTGTTATAGAGGGTTTCCGCTTTGAGGCGATTGCGCTCGGTCAGGGCGGAGAGGCCGCCGCTTTCCTCGATCCATTGGAGCACGAGACCCAGGAGGTAGATCCCGAACGTCGGCGGGGTGTTGTAGAGGGAGTTGTTCTTGACGTGCGTCGCATAGCGCAGCATCGTCGGAACCTTCTTATTGGCGGCTTCGAGCCAGGACTCGCGGAGCAGGACGACGGTCACGCCGGCGGGGCCGAGGTTCTTCTGGGCTCCGGCGTAGATGAGGGCGAACTTCGAGGCGTCGAAGGGGCGCGACAAGATATCGCTGCTCATGTCGGCGACGAGCGGGCGGTCGCCGACGTCGGGAACGGAATGCCACTGCACCCCTTGGATCGTTTCGTTGGTGGTGAAGTGGACGTAGGCCGACTGGGGGCTGAGGGTGATCTCGTCGGCTCGAGGCACGCGGCGGTAGGCGTCGGCCTTGGTCGACCCGGCCAGGTGGATCTGACCGATCCCCGTGGCTTCCTCGATCGCTTTCTCGCCCCAGGAGCCGGTCACCAGATAGTCGGCCGTGCCGCCCGACGGCAAGAAGTTGAGCGGCAGCATGGCGAATTGGGTCGAGGCTCCGCCCTGGACGAAGAGGGCTCGGTAGCCGTCACCCAGACCGAGCAACCGCTTGATGCGGGCTTCGGCGTCGGAGTTGACCGCCTCGAACTCCTTGGAGCGGTGGCTCATCTCCATAATCGACATGCCACGACCGTGGTAGTCTCGCAGCTCAGCCTGGGCTTTTTCCAGGACTGGGGGGGGGAGCATGGCCGGACCAGCGTTGAAATTGAGGACGGTGCTCATCGATAACTTCCTGGGGACCTTCCCACATCAAAACTCAAACACGGGGTTGTCTCGAAACGAAAGGGAGAGAGAGGCACTGCTCTTGGTGGCTCGCGTTTCCCCGAATTCGCGCGTTGGCGCCCGGACCCAGTCTTGTTTTCGAGGCAATCCCCAAACACGATCAAGTCGCTACCACTTTACCACAGAGCCGGACCACGTTTCAGCGCGAGAGCCCGAGTCCGTCATTCTCAGTACTTGAGCCTGGTTGAATTTGGAGACCGTCCCGGGGAGCGAGAGGAGGCTCGTGACCTCGGCGCCTCCGTGGTATAACCCATCCGGACTGGGCGGACCTAGTCGAATCGCTTTCCCGAAAATCGCCGGTGAGAACGATTCGAACCCTCCTTCACCTCTGGTTTTGAGAAGGCAACATCATGAAGTCCCTAAGGCGTTCTGGAATCGTATTCGGGATGTGCGGGGCGTTGGCCGCCTCGGTGGCGCTCGGGATTGCTCAGGAGCCCGCCAAGGCGCCTCGTGCCTTCGTGGATGGGACCGGGCCGGGATGGAAGACGCTCGGCGAGCAAGATTTTACCCATGTGAACTGTAATCCCGACACATGGACCTGGAAGGACGGCGTGGTGCATTGCACCGGTCAGCCGGTGGGGGTGATCCGGACCCAGAAGCCATTCACCAACTTCGAACTGGTTGCCCAATGGCGACATCTCCGCTCCGGGGGAAACTCGGGGTTCTTCGTGTGGGCCAATGACGCCTCGCTCGAAGGACTCAAGCCCGGAACGTTGCCGCGCGGGGGAATTGAGGTCCAGGTACTCGACCACGGTTACACCGAACAGTACGAAAAGCAGACTGGAAAAAAGGCCACCTGGTTCACCACCAACGGCGATGTTTTTCCGGTGGGGACCTCAAAGTTGACCCCTTTCCCTCCCGTCTCGCCTGACGGCTCGCGAAGCTTCCCGTCGAAGAACCTGAGCAAGGGCGTGAACGAGTGGAACCACTACTACGTTCGCTGCATCAACGGCGAAGTGCGCCTGTGGGTCAACGGCGAAGAGGTCTCCGGCGGTAGCAACAGCAACCCCCGCTCGGGTTACCTCTGCCTCGAATCCGAAGGGTCGCCGGTAGAATTCAAGGAGATCCGGATCCGCGAGTTACCGTAGGTATAAGAGGCTATCCGGACGAGGGTTAGCCATGTGAATACAGAAAAGCGGGTGGCCGGGGAGGAGCGAAGCGACGCCCCGGGACGAGCCTCGGCCGATCCCCGGGGCGTCGCTTCGCTCCTCCCCGGCCACCCAAACAACATGTCCTTATGCCAGTGGTCGCTTGCCGGATAGTCTCCAGGCGGCAATACAGGAAAATCGCGACGTAAAATCGTATGGATTGGACGACTGGAGAGGATCACGGCGACGACCCGGCGCCTGGGACGTCATAAGCTCCTCCCCGGTCACGCATTTTCTCTCATTCTGTATATTCGGAAATACACTCCGAAATCGCCATGAAGAGAAATTGCGAGATCGGTTCTGGCAACGATTCGGACGGCTTTCCGGGTGAAGACTGATCGGGTGCGTAAACTCTCACGACATTTTTACGATCGAGAGACTGAGATTGTGGCCCAGGAGCTGTTGGGGATGCTCCTCGTGCGCCGGGATGGCGAAGTTGCACGGATCGGCCGGATCGTGGAGACCGAGGCCTATCTGGGGCCCCACGATCTCGCGGCGCATTCGTCCAAAGGCCGAACTCCGAGGACCGATGTCATGTTCGGTCTGCCGGGATACGCCTATGTGTATATTATTTATGGAATTTATAATTGTTTGAACGTGGTCACACAAGGTGAAGGGATTGCCTCGGCGGTCTTGCTCCGTGCCTTGGAGCCGGTGCAGAACGTCGAGGCGAGGACCCAGGGGCCTGGTCTGCTTTGCCGGGCTATGGGGATCGATCGGAGTCTCAACCGGCACGACCTCTTGAGCGACGATTTCTTCGTCGCCGAACCGGATCGGAAAGAAGCGTTCGAGATCGTGACTCGTCCCCGCATCGGGGTCGCTTATGCGGGAGAATGGGCGGCTCGGCCCCTTCGGTACTACATTGCGGGAAACCGTTATGTCTCGAAGAAATAACGAGATGTTGAGCTTCGAGCGGAATCAGGACCGGCGGGAAGTCGGGGCGTTGCCGAATCGCCGGGAGGGGCGAGCCGGGGCCACGGGGGTGAGGTCGGGGTCGTTGTAGAGTCGGAGGAAGCGGTAGTAGACTTCCAGGGTCAACGTGGCGAGAGCCGTACAGTAGATCCGGCCGCCGCGGGCTCCGTAGAGCGTGTCATCGGCGTCCCAGCTTCCCGCACGATGGCCGTCGAGACGCTGGCGGCGGACGACCTGGTCGCGAACCTGAGCATTCCAGCGCGACCAGGCCGAGCCTCCATGCTGGTACATCGCGAGGGTGCCGTAGTACCAGTAATAGAGGTTGTAGGCTTCGCGGCCGGGGCGGTCGGGGCTGTTGGCGAGGAGTTTCTCGGCGGCCTCGTTGCTGGCGGGTCCGGGACCTCCTACGCCCAGGAACTGGCGGCAGACCCAGGCCTCGGCCGTCATCGTGGGCGTCGAGGCTTCGCCGGGCTGGTAGCTCGCCAGGCCGCGAGCCGGACCGCTGGCCACGCGTCCGAGCCAGGTGTGGACGCCTGCTTGCACTCCGTTGGGGATCGGGATTCCGACCACCTTGGCCGACTTCAGGGCCATCACCACCCAACCCAAAATACTCGTGTCGCCCGTCCTTGCGCCCGGAGCGTAGCGCCAAGCCTGGCCATCGACCGCGCGCGAGCGGAGGAGGAAGCCGATCGCACGCTCGACGGGATCTCGTAGCCGCTCGTCGCCCGTGAGGGCATAGGCCTCGCAAAGCGCGAGCGAGGCCATGGCGTGGCAATACATGCCGACCGACCGGCTTTGTCCGCGAAGGTCGCCGTCGGCTTTCTGCACGTTCTGGAGGAAGTCGAGTCCCTTGCCGACGGTCTCGGTGTACTTGCCGTCGGTGTGCGTGTAGCCCGAGCCCAGGAAGGCCAAAAGTGAGAGTCCGGTCAGAGCCGTATCGGCTTCCCAGTAGAGGCACTCGCCGGCGCAAGGGTCGCCGGGAGGACAATGGACGGTGAAGTCGTCGTCATTCTTGATGGGGACATCGTCGGCGTCGCGGGCGACGCCGCCATCCCAGCGACCGTCGGCATCCTGGTGACGCGCGAGCCAGTCGAGGGCTCGTTCGACGGCCTGCTCGCTGGCCGCGCTCGCCCCGGCGCGCTGAGCCAGTGTCGAGCGGTTGGGGTCGAGCCGCGAGCGATAGACTTCGGGAACGTCGCTCAGGGGCCGGCCGTTGATCGTTCGCGGGAGATCGGGCAGCCTGGGAAGTCCGCTCGGCGTGGCGCGTGATAAGGCGAGCGCCCCAAGGGCCTTCGCCTTCTGGTCGGCCGAGTTCGGTGTGGTCGCCGTCGGACGCGAGGGGCGAGAGAACCGTCGGATGTCGGTGGCCAGGACGTCAGGAGGCGGGGCTTCGGCCTCGGCCCGCTTGATGACCCGCCCGGAAACCCCCGAGGATGAGGGGTCTCCCATGGCCGATTTGGGCGCTTCCTCGGCCCCGTCCGAGGATGAATCTTCGGCTGACCCCTCCTTCGTTTCGGTGAGGGGACCAGGCGCGAGTTGCGCAAGTGCCTCGTCGTTGGGAGTCACGGCGGCGGAAGAGACGAGCTCGGGTAGGTCGACCCCCGACCGTCCTGCGGTTGTCCGCCGCGACTCAGGCGGGACAGGGGTCTTGGGGCGGCGGCGGACGCGGATCTGATCGATCGGCGAGGAGTCCGGCTCCGTCGGTTGAGCCTCCCGGGCGATCACCGGAGCGGCGATTTCCGAGGGATCGTTCGGGGCCGCGTCGGTTGGAAGCGAGACCGCCTCGTCCTTGGCGTCGGCGGGCGGAGGCTCCGGGGGATTGGAGATGGGGGGAGTGACCTCGGGAGTCGCCGCTTCGGGAGGGGCCATGGCCGGCGGCTCGTCGGGAACGACCGTGCGATCGGTTAACTCGGGGCGAGATCGGGTCAGCTTCGGTTCCGCGAGCGCCAACGTGTCGAGTTGCTGTTCCCATGGCTTTGTGCGCCGACCGGTCGCGCGCGATCCACCGGGTGGCGAGGAGGGGTCCATCCGCTCCACCGAAGGGGTCACCTTGATCTGTCGGATCCGCTCGCGTGTAGCTTCGTTCGCGTCCTTCGGCTGTAACGCCATGACGACGAACGGATGGGTGCTGCCGTAGAAGACAACCCCAACGTGGGCGGCGATCGACAGCACCAGGCATTTCCGGAGCGCCCGTCTCGAACCCCAACTCGTCCAGGTCATGATGGCGAGCAGGAGCGCGATCAGGCCGAGGGTTGCCCAGGCACCGACATCGGCACGGAGCAAGTGGAGGAACGATTCCAGGTCAAGACCGGTCATTGCGTCGTGCCTCGCCCTCCCTGCGCGGAACTTCACGAATGTATGGCTTCCGCACTGCCCTTTTATAAAGGAAACGTGCGGAAGTCACCATCCGAGGAGCCGTTCCGCCCGGCAGTTCAGTCAAAGTCCGCCCCTCGCGTGGTGGGACGGATATGGGGTTCGGGAATTTCGACGCGGATCGTGTGGGGAGTGCGGGGGCCGCGTGGCTCGGCCGACGTGCGGGGACCGCGCGACTCAGCCGGGGTGGACATCGCAATCGCGTCCATGGTCTCGGCTCCGATGCGCTCCAGGGTCTCGACCATGGCCTCGATCTTGCCGACGAGGCCGTCATAGGCGACCAGGGCGATGATCGCGAGCGCCACGCCGGCGGTCAACGGCCCGAGGGCGGTGGCCAGGGCGGGACCCCAGGACACGTTGGAAGACCCAGGCGTGACGGCTGCGAGCGTACGGCCAGCGGCGAACAGGCTTCCCAACAGACCGATCAAGGGAGCGAGTGCCGCGATCCGACGGAGGGTGCCCACGTTGCGGCGGAGCCGGTCGGACTCGGTCCGGCAGGTCATGGTGACGACCCGTTCCTGGTCGCTAGCCGGCCGATCCCAGCGTCGGATCGCTCCGAGCGCCACTCGTGCCGCCGGACTTGGGTTCAGCTCGCAGAAGTCGAGGGCCTTGCCGCGGTCGAGCTTTCCTTCTTGGATCCGGGCGAGGAACCGGGTGACGAAGTCGCGCGGGACCACGCGGCGACGGCGGAGCCGGACCATACGTTCAAAGCAGACCCCGAGTCCCAGCGCCGCGCAGGCCGCCAGGCCGGCCCAGGTGATGCGGTCGGCCGGTGGGGTTTGCTGGTACCACGTCAGGGACTGATTGGCCAGTCGTCGGGCGAGTTGTGAGATTGACTCAAGATCCAGGCTCGTGCTCGTCCCTTGCCCGCCGTCCGCGCCGGCTGACAGCAGGAAGGTCGCCAAGGCCAGGCCGAGGCCGGTTTGGGCCAAAGCTCGGCGAGGAGACGGTGATCGATTCATGGGCTGAGATCCTTCCCAATCGAGGTTGCCGGGTGCCGCCGTGAGTCGCGATCGCGTGGGTTGCGCGGATTAGTGCGATCAGCGAGTCTCGGTGCCCGAGGGAGCCTGGGCATGCTGCCGCGCGGCTTCGAGCCGAGTTTTGGCTTCCGTGGCGCTCGGGTCGTCAGGGAACTTCGAGCGCAACCCTTCATAAGTTTCGGCGGCAAGGTCCCAACGATCGAGTCGTTCGTAAACTTTTCCCGCTTGGAGCAGCGCGGTGGCTTGCAACGAGGGGGCATCGTAGAGGGTGTCGACCATGAAGTATTCTCGGCGAGCCTCTTCGAAATTCTTCTGATGGAAGTAGGTCTCGCCGCGCATGAACTGTGCCTGAGCTGCCAGTTCGCCCCCTTTGCGGGCATCGATCACTTGCTGATAAGCTTCGCGCGCCTCGTCATACTGGGCGAGGTTTTGCAGGGCCTGCCCTCGGGCGTAGTCGACCTCGGCCATCAACGGATCTTTAGGTACTTTCGCTTTGAACTCGTCGGCCGCGGTCAGCAGATCCTTCCAGCGCTTCAGAGTGAGCAGACACTGGATCCGGGCTCGGCGCACGGCCGCGCCGAAGCGTTCGGGATCGGTCTGGGCACTCGGTTCGTTGGCCAGGGCCGCGAAACCGGCTTCAGCCGTCTCGGCATCACCGCTCTTGAGGGCCACGTCGGCTCGCAGGAAGCGCGACTCGCGCTGGTACGGATTCTTGGGATGGTCTGTATTGAGCCTGTCGAGCGTTTTGGCCGCGGTCTTCCAGTCTTTGAGTTTGTCCTGAGCCTGGGCCAGCAAGAGGAGCGCCGAGGGGGCCAGCCGATCGGGAATCGTCACGCCTTCGGCGGTAAGCGGGGTCAGGAGCGTGACGACCTCATCGTATTTCTTCTCTCGGTACGCCGAGTCGGCAAGATTCACCCGCGCGTCGGCGGCATGAGGACTGGCGGGATACTCCTGGAGCAGCCGAGCGAAAATAGGATCGGCCTCGGCCGTCTTGCCGGCGTCGACCAGGGCCCAGCCCCACTCGCTCAAGATGGCGTCGATTTCCGTCCCTTTAGGGGCCGCCTTGGGGTCGGGATGATCGCGGAAAAACTGCGCGTAGACGTCGGCTCCTTCGGCCGGTTTCTGGGCTTCGACCAGGAGGCGGGCTCGAGCCAGAGTCGCGAGCGGAGCTTGTTCGCTCTGGGGGTATTTCTCGGCGACCAGGGCATAGGCCTTGAGGGCTTCGTCGGTTTGCTTGGCGGCATCCAGGGCTCGACCTTCACCCAGGGCGGCCTCGGGGGCGAGGCGGTCGTCGGGAGCGGCGGCCCGGAAGGCCGCGAATGCGGCGGCCGCCTCGGCGGGCTTGTCCTTATCCAGGAGGACCCAGGCCAGCCGCAAACGCGTCGGATTCAGGGCCTTGCTCTTGGGAAAGCGGCTGGCAAGCTCCTCGAGGGACTTCGTGGCCTCGTCGATCTGCCCGAGTTCGAGTCGCGCCCAGATGATGCGGGTCAAGGCATCGGCGGCGACTTCCCCTTCGGGTTTGCTGGCGAGGTAGGCTTCAAGCGGTGGAATCGCCTCGGCGTATCGCTTGGCCTCGAAGTGCCCCTGGCCGACCAGGAACTGCGCATTGGTCCCGGCCGGGGCAGTCGGCGTCTTGGCCAAAGAGGCGAGGACCTCGTCGGCTTTCGCCGCCTGGCCGTCGGCCCGATAGGCCAATCCCAGATAATAGCGCTCGGCCTGGGCGATCTCGGCTACGGGCTTGTCTTGGGCCAGTGAGTGATCGAGGAGCGCGATCGCATCCTTGTAACGTTCTTCGGCCATCGCCGCTCTGGCTTCGATCAAGTGAGCGTCGGCATGGAGCGGGCTATCCGGGAACCGGTTCGCGAAGGCCGCAACCAGCTTCTTCGCTCCTTTGTGGTCGTGACCGTCCAGGGTGATCCGGGCGGCCCGAATCAAGGCATCATCGGCCAGCGGATCTTTGGCGTCGGCTTTGACGATCTGCAAGAAGCGCGTGCGGGCGTCTTCGTTGTGGCCGAGCTTCAACGCGGCCTCACCGGCGCGGAAGGCGATCGACGAGGTCATGCTCGTCTTGGCGAACCGGGTGCGAGCCTCATCCAGAGTCTTCAGGGCCTCCGCCGCTTGACCGCGTTCGAGCTGAGAGGACCCGAGAGCGAATGCCGCCTGCGCTCCGACGTTGCGCGGGGCTTCGGCCTCCAGGGCGCGGAGGAGCGTTTCGGCGTCGTCGCGGCGATCGAGTCGAATCAAGGCATCAGCACGATTCAGCCTCGCCTCCGAGAGCAGCGGACTCTTGGGAGCGACCTGCTCGAGCGTCTCATAGGCGCTGACGCTCTCGGCATATCGGCCGGCGCTTGCCTCGACCTGGCCGAGCTGGAGCCAGGCACGCTCGGCCCACTCTCCCCCGCGTTTAGTGAGCACCGAGAGGACCTTCCGCGCTTCGTCCGGTTCTTTCAGCGCGGTGAGGGTTTTTCCGAGGCCGAAACGGGCCCGATCGGCCAATCGGCCGTCGGGGCTTCGCGCCAGCGACTCCTCGTAGGCCTGCCGAGCGCGAGGATAGTCGCGCATCCTGAGGCAAACCTCTCCGAGGTACGGCCAGGCCGTCTCGAGGTTCTTATGGTTCTTGGTCTTGGCGACGAACGCCTCGAAGGCTTGCCGAGCGCGAGGCAGGTCTCCGAGCATGTACGACGTTTCACCGATCCGATACAAGGCGCTCATCGCATTGGGATGATCGGGAGCGGCCTTGCTGAAGGCTTCGAACGCTCGCCGCGAGGGCTCGTACCGTCCCTGGAAGAGCCGGGCGTTGGCCAGACCGAACCAGGCGTCGGCGATGTCCTGACTCGACTTGGCCGTTTTGAGGAAGCGTTCATATTCTTGCGCAGCCAGCTCGTACCGCTTGTCGCGGAACAACCCGTTGGCGAAGTTGAGCGCATCGGGAATTGACCGGGCTTCGGAGGCGGCCGCCGGACGGCGCACGGGCTCTTGGCCCTGGAGGGTCGTCGTACCTTGGGTCGCGACCATTCCGAGTGCCAGTGCTAGTGTCAGCCGGTCACGGCCCGCCCGAGCCGGAGGCGAGGTGAGGGGCACGGATCCATCTCCCTTGGACGTCGTCAGCCGCAACGTCCACCTAAAGATCGAGTTGTGCCGAGGCACAAGACACTACGTGCCGCCCGGCCCGACACGAGCTCCGTTATAACCACTTCCGCGCCGCCGGCTCAAGGCCGACAGACAGGGGCGTTGCCAGGTCGGAGGCTAGCCGGGGTAAAGCGTTGATGTTAAAATGCACTATTTAGGAAGGTATAAGAGATACGTCGCAAAATCGCAAAATAAGAAATTCAGCAAATCTTGGACGACTAGAGGAGATAACAGCAACGACCCAAGGTTTAGGTCGTCGTCGAACCAGGGGGTTACTAGACTCCTCAGTTAGCCCCTCGTTTCGATTCTCGAAGCTCATTCCACGTTATTTGGTCTGACGTTTCACGATCCCAACTTCACCATTTTGCTAATTTTCTCATTTTTCGTGATTTCTGTGAGCCGCAATGCGGCCGTAAAGTTATGCGGACGGGACGGCGGGGGTCGCTGCAAGGCGAGCTCTGCCGTCCCGAGCGGATGGAGTTCCAAAGACAACAATCGCGCGGTGGATCCCTGCGTCGCTGTTGGATCCGAGCGATCAAGCGGATTGCCGGCGCGATGACTCCCGGAGGCCGTGCGGCTTCATCACGCCGGGGTTCTCCGGTTCGGACCAGGCGGTTCGCCAGCGTTCGGCGGCGGAGACGAAGGCTTCGGCGGCCTCGCCGGAATCAAAAGCCGCGCGTGGCACGATCAAAGGAATGCGGCGCGACGGAATTTTCACCACCACGGAGTGGGCGTCGAGGTACGTCTTTTCGACCTCATCCCAGGTGAGCCACCATTCGCCGCCACGCTGGCAACGCACGGAGACGCCGGTTGGGGTCAGGACGATGCTTTGCGCTTCGAAGAATCCGGCCCGACGCCAGACCCGTTGCCCCCACCACTGGATCAGCCAGAGCAGGATCCCGTACTGGGCGGCGAGCGAAAGCCCGAAACTGACGAATTCCTTCCAGCCACCGGGACCTACGGGAGGGAGAAAGAGCGAAACCAGGACGAGCTCGATGAGGAGCGTCAACGCCAGGATTCTGCGAAAGTGGCGATAGCTCACGAACGTCCAAGAATGTTCATAGAGTCGGGCGAAGTCAACCTTGGTGAGTTGATAAGAAACGGCAAGGGAGCCTGCAAGCGGGGCCTCGTGTTCTTCGGTTTCCAGAGCTTTCGGTCGGGCCTTGGCGGCTGCTCGCTGGGACTCGGCGAATGCGGCGAAGGCCTCGGCCTCCTCGGCCTGGGCGAATGCGGTCCGAGGGATGAAGAGCACGCTTGAGGCCGGCCACTCCGAGGGAGGTCTGGGGCTGAGGGCGAGCGTGACGTGATCGTCATCGACGGACGCGCCTGGAATCGCCGACCAGGGGAACCTGCGCACCCCCGCATGAGGCTCATTCACGACCACGCCATCGGTCGTCAGGCTCACCCAGCGTTCATCGAAGAGTCCGGTATTTTGCCAGGCGCGGAAGACACACGCTCGGTAGAGCTGCACGAGCCCCCAAACCGCGGCCTCTCCCGCGAGGACCAGCGGGATGATCACCCACGCTCCATGCCGTGCCAGGCTGCTCCAAAGAGCGACTCCCAGCATCAACCCGAAGCAGGTTGTGAACGCGAGGCCAAGCACAAAGCGCTCAAGATGCCGAGGGTTACGAAGCGCACACTCGGGATGGCCGAGTGTCGGATGATCCGGCAGGCTTCGTTTCTTGGAGAGCCGATGGAAATCGCCGCAAGTGAATTGGTAGTGGATCGAGAGATTCGACTCCGCGGGCATCCCTTCCCCTCCACGTCACCAGGTGATTTTGTCTTCTGAGGCCGAAAGCGAGCCCTCTTTGGGGTTAGGGCGATCTCAGCCGGGTTGAGACAGCTTCCTTACTTTAAAGAAGTCCTCGGTTTTGGTCCACGGTGATCAGGATGTCACGTCAAATCGCGACGGAACCTGCATCGCGAACCGAAGGCTCGGACGTCTGCTCGAATTCAATCTGTAGTAAACAGATGTTCTGATAGAAATTGCCGGCCGCCAACCCCGGGCTCGACAACGCGTTGCCTCGAACGCGGTATCAAATCTCATCGGCATGAAGCAGGAAAAGCCGAGACAGATTCCAGGTTGGATCAGACAATTCCCGGCCTTCTGAAACGATTGCTACGGTTCGGCGATTCCGAGTCGTCGCGTCGAATCGCGCAGGTTGCGGAGATCATGAACCGGATCACCTGGCCATTCTCAGCGAGGAAGCCGTCGATCCGTTCGGCGGCCACAGGAAGTCGGAAACGTAAAGTCCAATATCTGCACGCAACGACCTATCGGGCGCGGTCCCGTAGGGCAGGCCTCGGCCTGCCGAGGCTCTGACCATCCGATCCGCGCCTTGCAAAGTACGATGAGTGCAGAATAATGACAACGGATTGAGTGAGAATGCGAAATTCCTCTTGTATCTCTGCCGAGATCGTCACTGGGAGAGGAAGCTGCTGGTGACCGAGCGGTGTTCACCGCCGAATCCGGTGATTCCTCACGTCGGAACGCGGGCTAATTCAGGGAACAACCGGTGCAACGTCGCTTGGGTTTGCTCTCGCCTCGCCTCGGTCCGCTCGACGAATTGTCGCCTACGTTCCTGCGTGGCTTCTTGCCACTTTCGGACTTTGCCCGGACTCTCGATCAAGTCGGCCTGGCCTCGAGTGACGCCGGATGTCGTCCGCTCCGCCCGGGTCTCCATAAGCCTGTGGAAAAACGGAGCCAGATGCTGGGGATCCCCGAGCAATTCTTCGCGGCCCACGCCGGTCAGGCGAAAAAGTCGCGGATGAAGGCCGGCGACGAACGCTTCCCAATGATGCCACTCGCGGAGACTTTTGCCGAGCCGTTGATAGAAATGGAAGAGGGTGACCTGGTATCGGTCCCCGGGCTCCTGATCGCCCTTGTAGACCTGGAACAAAAGATCGTAACTCTGGACCTTCTGGCCGACGAACCGGAAGTCCAGCGAAGTCTCCAGTAGCGAGCAACCGTCACGATGCTTGCGCAGGAAAAAGAGCAGGGGAGCGTAGGAGACCACCAACTCCCAACAGTCGTCAGCCGACCAATCCCGGCGAGTGAGGTCAGACCGTTTCCCGAAGCGGATTTGGTCGCGCAGTTGAAGCTGATTCCAGGCCTTCCTGTACCTTTTCAACGCGCATAAGGCGTCGATCTCGAAGGAGAATGTGAACAGGCTTTCATGGAGTCCAGGGCCACGGGCGGCATATCGACGAATCTGTCCGCACGCGGAGGCGACGCGTTCGCGCAAGCCGTTCATCTGCAAGTGGGCTAGGTACAGTGGATAGAGCCGAGACGCATCCTCACCCGACTGCCACAGATCAGGGATTCGTGCTGCCATCCTCGCCTCCGCTCTGCGTATCCGCGACGAGAACCTGCACTCCGTTGAGGCGGCAGGAACCGTCGGCCCTGGGGATGATCTTGTCGACCTCTTCGCCTTCCCACCGATCCAGACGCCCAGCTTGTCAACCTCCCGTGGCCCCTAGTGCGAAGCCCACAGGAACCGGGACGATTGTCGCCGTCTGTCCTCTCGGTGGTTCGATGCTGCAAAATCGGAGTGATGAACCCGCAAGATGAAATCGACGAGGTTATCGATATAATTCTCGCCGAAATAGAGCGGACGGTCCATTTTTGCGAACGACTTCATTTCCTGTAGAAAGGAAGCATCGGAAAGCATCTCCTTCAATTCGCCCGGCGAATCATATTCGAGGACGGCACGATAATCTCTCAGGAATTCCTTGCAAGCTTCATAGCCGGTCCTGGGCAGCGCGATCGGAATGCCGGAGGACACACTCGAGAGCAGGCGGTCGGGTACCGTGTTTCGGAACCGGTCGAGCCGTTGACAGACCTCCAGATTATAGACGATGAGCGAGGCATCGAATCTTGCCATGAACGGTCTGAGTTGCGTCATTTCGACGGGTTCGAACTCGTGCTGGTTCTCGTGTCGCGGACGTTTCGACGCGGAGCGGCAATGGAAAACATGGATTCCGCTCTCCATCATGCACCGAAGGGCGGCCTCGACGTTGTCGCTGGGTTGACCGGCGTTCCAGTCCATCCGCCCCAGGAAGACGAGGTTGGGTGACTTTTCCTGCGGAGAACTTTGCCCGACCGAGGAAAATGCTTCCGATAGGTAGGGTGGCATGACTAAGCTGGGCGCACGGAGACCACAGTGTTTTCTGAAATACGTTCTCATCTCCTCGCTGGGGAAGACAAAACCGTCAATAAGTGAGGCTGAACGTTGCATCAAGAAGTTTTGAAACGAAATCTTCGTGGGATTGATTCCCATTGGGTGACAGAGAACGTTCAAAATGATCTTGATGTGGGGGCGATACCTTTTCAGAAAAACGATGTCGGCGAGCGGATTGGTACCCCAGTAGGCCAGGATGCAATCGATCTCGCCATCGTCGACGCGTTTCAACAAGTAGGCGCAGTAATCTTCATCGAAAGTTCCGTGCAATTGGGAGTAGGTTCGACGGGCTTTCTGCCAAGCCCTGGAGAATACTCCGTTCCTCCCCCTTGACGAAAACTCGGTCCGACCATAGACCCCGTAGCCGGGCGAATCCTCGAGGTTATGGATCTCCAATCCCCGGGATTTCAGGAGAATGGCAACGTTTTCCCCGTGATGGGTTGGTTGCCCTAGGAATGCGATGTTGAGCATTATTTGTAAAACTCGAAAATGTGAAGATAATGTCAAGCAAGAAGAATGGGAACATTTGGGCGGCGCGTTTCCCGTGCCGCAAGAAACAGTGGCTGTCCGGTCCCTTGTTTTTTCCGGCGTACCGGAGCCTTCTGGCCGGTTGGCCCGCCAGAGCACCGGCGCATTTGGGGGCAATCCCGCCATGGCTGGTGGCCAACCACGCCCGCGCCGGCTGGAGCCGCGCATCCGGGCCTTCCTTCGGGGCCATCCTCTCGCGAGTTCCACTGGGATGTCACACTTCAAGGCAAAAGCGTGGCAACGTCGCGAGATCGAAGTATCGAGGCGCTCAGGGGCCCCTGATGGCTCTCCCATCCGTGGAGCAAAGGCTGGCGCCTCGGAGGGGCGAGCCACCAGGGCCGTCCCACTAGCCTTTCTGCATGGCCTTATGCTATGACGTGTGCGAGCGTTGATTTTGTTCGGCCATTCCGCAGATGCTATCCAAAATCATCTGAAATTCTGATTCTGTAAGCAACCCGATTTTGCAAATCGCTCTTAGGACGGCCGCGGGGCCAATCCTGCGCGGTGAAAGCTGCGCTGTAGGCTACGCGCGCTGGGGATACTCTCCTCGGGCCAGCGTTGTTGGAGGATCTCTCGGATCCGGTCGCCACCCCAGTTGGGATGTCGGCGTTTGAGCCAGCAGGCACGGCGATACATCCGGAGGTGGTGGGGTGAGATGACGTGACCGCAATGGTCGTAATCCGTTCGCAGGCCCGCCTCACCACGATCGCGGAAACGGCGCCAGATTCCACGGACCGTGTGGTGGGAGAGGCCCAATTCGAGGGCGATCCGTCCGAGATCCTGACCCTTCTGATGTCGTTTGATGATGACCTGACGAACGGGAACGGGAATCGCACGGGGCATCGAATATCCTCCCCGAAACGATGGCAAGAAAATCGGAACCCGTGAGCACTTTCTATGGTAACGCGTAGAGACCCCCGCGAGAATGTGCCGCTCTCGAGGAGTCCTTGTTCCGATTTGTCGCGACGTGATGGGAAGAACCCTGGAACTCCGTCACCAGGCGAGCCCGATGCGATCGAGCTCAGAGCGAATGCGTTCGAGATCCCAGACGTCCACGAGTTTGTCAGCGCCACCCGTGGCGAGGAAACGGCCCGTGGCGAGGTAGTGCCCCTTGGGATCGTAGGCCAACGTGGTCACGATTCCGCGGTGGCCGGGGAGGCGGAGCAAAGGTGCGGTCGTGTCGGAAAGTGACCAGATCTCGACGGGGCCTTGGCTCGTCCCCACGGCGAGTTCGCGACCGTTGGGTGAAAACGCCAGGGTCAAGATACGCCCTTCGGCCTCCGTTGCGCCGGTTCGGAGCCGCGTCTGAATCTTGCCATCCTCCGTGTTGACCAGGGTGATGTTTCCCTTGTGATCCCCGATCGCCAGCGTAGCACTATCGGGCGAGATGGCGATGCTACTCGCCCCTCCGGGAAGATCCCAGTCGAGTCGGCGAGCACGAGTGCCTGCCAGCGCCAAGGCGTGAACATCTCCCGCGGTATTGAGCAGATAGAGCCGATCACCGGTCGCATTGGCCGCAAGCTGGCGCCAGTGGAGCATTTCGGTGCGGAGATGGGGGCGTGGCGCCTCCCCTTTTTTCGAGTCGTGTTCCGACTCCAACCGGCTGGGAAGGTTTGGAAGTGCGAGCAGCTGGACCCGGTCGGGGGTGTCGGAATGCCAAACGAGAATCTGCGAATCGCGAGCCAGGAAGAGGGTCTGACCGCCCAACACGCGAGCCATGGGGGCCGGGAACATCCTCCCGATCCCCATCGCGCCTCGATTCTCGGGTAAGGGCATCTTCGCGGCGCGGTGGGACTTCGAGGATCCGATCCAGGTGCGGGTCAGGGCATCGGCGTCGATGGTGATCAGTCGATCGTGATCATCGAAGGCGAGCAGCGAGGGTCTGTAACCGTTACTGTTGTGATCGACGGTACTGGGGACAACGTCCAAACGGGAGTCCTGAATGGAGCCGGGGCATTGGCCCGGTTTCCAGGTTCGGACCACTCCCTTCATCGACCCCATCGCCAGGAGGCCGTCGGTACGGAACGCCAAATTGGTCAAGGGGGCATCGAAGCCGCTGAGCTGAACGCGCGCTACCGGGTTGTTGATGCTCCAGACGGAGGTCGTTCCACCTCGAATGGCGGCGGCGAGATTCTGTCCGTCGGGAGAGAATGCGACGTCAACGACCGGGTCCGATGTCGGCAGGACCGCCATGACGTCGCCCAGTGAGGCGGGATCCCAGAGTTCGATGTTGGTGCCGCCTCCTCCGACCGCCAGGAGTGTACCTTTGGGGTTGAATCGGAGCAGGCGGACATAGCTTTGGTACGGGGTGAACCCGGGCAGCGAGGTCTTGGAGTCGGTTTCCCAGAGTCGGACCGCCCCGTTGCCCGCGGTTGCCAGTAAGTTCGACGGTCCCAAGACGATGGCTGTCAATTCGGTTTGGGTGTCGATTTTGCCCAGGAGGCGGCCGTCTTCCGCCGCCCAAAGTGAGACCGTAGGCTCGAGGTATCCGGCCGTGGCGACGGTTTTGCCGTCCGGAGAAATCGCCACGATGGGGTTGCCCACTCCGGGTTCGCGGCCGGGGGAACCTGAATTCCAGCGCATCAAGGTCGCGAGCGGTTGCGCGAGCTGCTCAGGGTCGTAGAGGCAGACCTCGAACGCCGAGATGTGTCGAGGATCGTTCCGGCCTCCGCGGTGGCCTTGGCCCTCGTCCGGTCGGCCGGCGGCCGTATCCTGGGCCGCTTCAATGGTCACGAAGTGCTGACCATCCGGGACGGCGAAGATCGAGCGTAAATGATGGCCCGGCATCTTGAGGTCGCGGAGCAACGCGGCAGAGGCGGCGTCGAACAGGTGAATGCCCTGTCTGTCCGGGGAGAGCACGGCGACGCATTGGCCGATCGCCGTGATTCCTGTGGGGCCCGGACCCCAGCGGCGGCTACCCGTGGAAGGTAGGGCGCCCGAGGTCGGCCCGGTATCGAGGCCAAGGGCGTTCAGCTTGTGGCGATGAAGTGACTTGCGCGTGGCCACATCCCAGAAGCTGAGTTCGTCCCCCTCCGCATCCGAAACCGGGGCGGCCAGCGCGGCGAGGTGGGTCCCTTCGGGCCCGAAAACGAGGCCACGGCTGGGCCCCGTGGGTAACTCGGGGCGTGCTTCCACGTTGCGGAGCACGAGGAACTCGACGGCCTCGTCCCGGAGCTTGGTTCGGAGCGCGGGTTCGGGTCCCATCGCGGCCGCTTCTTTGAGCAGCTCGAGACCGTGCGCGCGCCGATTCGGCACATTGGAGAGCCGCACGAGCGAGGCCTCGCGCCAAAGTTGCATGCGGATCGCCGCTCGCGTCTGGTCACGCTCGTGGACCACGCGCACGAACGCGGCGGAGGTCACGATCATGACCGTGGCCGCGGCCGTCGCCGTGACGATTGAGGTCGTCGGATTGCGGCGCATGAACCGCCAGAGTCGTCCCACGGGGCTGATCCGACGGGCGCGCACCGGCTCGTGATGGAGAAAACGTTCGAGATCCTCGGCAAAGTCCATGGCCGACGCATAGCGGTCGACGGGGCGCTTGGCGAGGGCTTTGAGGACGATCGTCTCGAGATCGCGGGGAATCCTGGGGTCAAACTGACGAGCGGCCACGGGGTCGCGCATGCCGATCTGCGCCACGAGCTCGGCGGCTGTCTGCCCTTGGAACGGAGGCCGCAGGGTCAAAAGCTCATACAAGGTCGCGCCCAGGCTGTAAATGTCGCTCCGGCCGTCGATCGCCCCTGTCTTCGCCTGCTCCGGACTCATGTAGCGGGGCGTGCCTAACAAGCTGTCATGCTGAGTCAAGCCGGGGTCCGAGAGACGGCGAGCCAGGCCGAAGTCGGCGACCCAGACCACTCCGCGCGCATCCACGAGCAGGTTCGAGGGCTTGATGTCGCGGTGGATAATGCCTCGGCGATGCGCATGGGACAAGGCTTCGGCCGCCTCGCGACCCACTTCCGCGACCCAGCGATAGTAGGCTGAACCCCGAGGGGGATCGAACGGAGGCGGTTCGTTGGACTCGCGGCTGCCGTTAACGCTCGGGCCGGTCAAATCCCCTTGAGATCGGCCAACCCAGGTGGCGGTGTCGTCTTCGGGGTGGTAGGAGGTCTGTGGAGTGAGACCGGAGCGGTTGAAGAATCGAGGGGTCCAACCCCGGCGGCCCGAGCTCATGTACAACGAGCTCGATCCGCCCTGGCTGCTCCCGGCGGCTATGGTGCGGTCGCGGCGCAGGTGCCGGAGCACGCTGTCGAGGCCGCTCCCCTCGATCCGCTGCATCGCGTAGTAGCAGAGCCCGCCGACCTGGCCGACATCGAAAACGGGAACGATATGGGTGTGGTGCAACCCCGCGGCCGTTCGAGCCTCGTTCAAGAAACGTCGTCGACCGGTCGAGTCGGGGGCGGCGTGGGTCCCCAGGACCTTCAAGGCGACGGGGCGATCGAGGCCGACGTGGACTGCCTCGTACACGGTCCCCATGCCGCCTCGGCCGAGTTCGCGCACGATCCGATATCCGGCGATCCGCCTCCCGGATTCGAGCCGATGCCCCGGTCCGCCGGCGTCTCCCACCAGGCCCTGGACCAGGGCCAATCCCTCCAGGGCGGCCTGGAGATCTCCGTCTAATTCGGGGTAGCGAGCCACGAAGGCCTCGGGGTCGGGCGATTCCCCGGCTTCCGCCAGGGCGAGGAATGCCTCGATCGCCTCTCCGAGCTTTTCATCCCGGTCGACTGGGTCGGTCTCAAAGCGGCGGACCATCATGATACCTCAGAGACCCCCCAGGGGGGCCGTCGAGCGTCCGTTTCAGGCTTTTCAGGCCGCGGGCCCAGATCCCCCGGATCGACTTACGGCTGAGACCCATGCGGTCACCGATCGCTTCGAATGAAAGGCCCTCGGCATGGTAGAGCCAGAGCACCTCGGCCTCGGGCTCAGAGAGATCCGCCAGCGCATCGGCCAGGAGGACCGTGAGCTCACGTCGGCTTGCCGCTTCGCTTGGGCTCGTTTGGTCGAGCGCCAGCATGTCGAGCAGTCGCCCACCTCCGCGTTCGGGGTCGGTTCCCCCTTCCAAATTCCAAGGGGCGTCGAGCGGTACGTCCGGTCCCCCCGCGGAGCGTTTGGCCCGGTTGTGATACCGAGCCAAATCCGCCAGCTTCTGGCCGACCAATCGCCGGAGCCAACCGACGAGTGCGGCCTCATTCTGGCCGGTGAATTGGGGAAATTGCCGGACGACCTCGACAAGGGCTTCCTGGACTACATCGGAGAGCTCGACGCGTTCGCGCAGCTTCGGACCTAGCCCTGTTCGCACCACCATCCGCAAGTAATTGCGGTACAAGGCGCACAGGTCCCCGAGCGCATCGGTCTCTCCCGCGCGGGCCTTCGCCATTAATTCGAGCGGACCCGCGGCCATTAACCCTCGCTCCTCTTACTTCTAACTTAGGCGTCAGATCATCCGCTCTCGGACCTTACTTACCCCATGATCGGTCCGAAAGGGCAATGACGCAAGCACCCATCTTTCAAAGGTCGAAGGTCCGACCTTGGTTAGCGCGGGTGTTGCCACATTGAGTTATCTGTGCGCTTGTTCAAGAATGGGGTTGCTTTTCACGGACGTCGGCGCGGTTACTGCCGTGATCCAGGCGATGTGAGCATCCAGGCGGAAGTTCGGGAGGAGCTGGAGCGCATAGCGTCGCGCCCGCTTCAGCTCAGGCGTGTCATGGCCGTGAGCGGAAGCGGTATGCGCGGAAGCACCCCGCGCTGGGCGCGGGGTTTTTCCAAGTGGAACAGGTGTCGGGCAGCACGAATTGTTCAAACAAGGCGACGGCGCCACCGGCGCACTCCCAGGCCGGCCAGGACCGTCGTGCACAAGGCGAGCGTCGTCGGCTCGGGAACCTTGGTGGGGTCGAAGCTGACATAAGCAACCAGCGGCGAGGTACCGACCGGGCTGATCGTCTGCGGGGCCAGCACCTGGAAGGTCCCGATCGGGAAGGGAAGAGGGTTCCCCCCCACCTGAGAAATCGACGCGACCGAAGCTTGCAGGGTCGAGGAGGAGGTCCCTACGATCGAGCCGTTGAGCAACCCCTTGATCTCGAGCTCCGAGGTCCCTGAGCTGGTCGAGAAGAAGACGTCAACCGTGAACGGGGTGTTGGCATAAGTTAGGGTAGCGGAGCTAGGGAGACTAAGGGCGGTATTGAAGCTTCCCAGGTTGATAGTACCGGGTGCGAAAAGAGTACCCGAGGAAGTACCGAGGGAAATTGGGCTAGCCGAGGGACCGAAATTACCGTCGATCCAAGCAGAGGTCGAGAAGGAAATCGGGTCGGCTTGGGCCGTGCTTATTCCCAATCCACCGAATGTCGTCAGTGCCAAAATCAGAGTGGAGAATCCGATCCGTCTCAAGGCTGTGCTCCTCAGTCAAGTAAACAAAGTAGGATCAGCAACAGGTGATTTTGACCGCTTGCTGATATTGCCAGCGATCAGTCAACGACAGACCTGCTCCGGCGATCTCCTCGACGAGGACGCCGGATCCAGGTCGCTCCGGCCATCGCCGTTGCAATGACGACGAGAGCCGATGGTTCCGGTACGGTTGTGACCTGGGCCAAGAGGGGTGTTTCTCCACCGCTTGGCGATAGGCTGAGCACAACCGGTTGTGCGACGTTCAACGCCGCGATTGGGAACGGCGAATCGAGGGTTGGGACGGCCTTGTTCTCGGGAATTTGCAGTGGCGGGTCGGCGACGACCGATACCACGGAGGCGATCACGTTCGACTGACCCGAGGCGGAGACCGTTCCATTCAAGACCCCGTCGATTATTACGGAGCTATAGGGTAGCACCGTGGGCGACGCGGTCACATTTCCCCCAAGATTCGTTTGCAGCTCGATGGTGAATTCCGTGTTGTTGTACGTTGTGCTGCCCGAGGTCGGCTGAGAAACCACGAAGTTCCCTAGGCTGAGGGCTCCCGGAGCCAAGAACGACCCGTTCGTAATTCCTTGAAAGCTGATCACGTTCGTGCCAGTAATGCCGGGGACTGCACCGTTACCCTGGGTCCAGGGCCACACTTGGCCCGTAGTTGTATACGAAATCGTGCTCGCGTTGGCGACGCGAGGAACGATACCGAGAAGCATGAACATCAAGGTGGAGATTTGGAAAAACGTTTTTAGAGGAGGGTGTTGCATGGAGCGCTCGGGACATTTTTTGGGGAAAAGAACACCGCTCCTAGAGGAAAAGCCCCTCGGTATCGAGGGGCTGCCAACGCCTGTCCAATCACATCGGGAACGCTTCAAGTCGCGTTCAGGCAGCCTTCCGGTTTCGAAGGTGTCGGCGCACTCCCAGGCCCGCGAGGGTCGTCAGGAACATGGCCACCGAGGTCGGTTCGGGAATCGCAGGCGGGGTGTTCACAGCGGTCGTCTGCAGGTTTGCCTGGGCCGACGTCAGACCGCCGAGGGTCGAATTCGGGACCAACGACAGCGGGTTGTTCGGGATGCTCAAGATGTTCGAGAAGTTGCCCGTCATGAACTTGGGGTTGCTGATCGGGTCAAAGGTGGCCACCACGCTCGACTGATTTCCCCCGGTTACCGTGCCGTTGAGCACGCCGTTCACCTGAATCGGGGTCTCGTTGGGACTCGGCTTATTGCCGTCGACCGAGGAGACCAGGAAGGTGATGTGGAACGGGGTGTCGACGTAAGTGGTCGACTGCGTGCCCTGCAGCGGGGCAACCTGGAATTGGCCCAGGCTGAAGCCCGAAGGGGAATTGAACGAGTTGCCCGAAATGGAGTTGAAGCTAATGACCGGTGACCCCGTTACTCCCGTGGTGTCGATGGAGCCCGAGGTGTCATAACTGATGATCGCATCTGCATGTGCGCTCGCCGCGGTGAAAGCGACCATCCCCAAAGCCAAGGCCCACGTCCGAAGCCCGGCGAAACGATTTGACTTGCTGCGCATCTCATCCTCCTGAATAGAGTCTCGCGCCTCGAGCGATCTTGCTGACCTCTTGTTCTGGCTCTACATCGCTCGATGACCTGTCCCAGCCTTTGGGACGCGGCCTCTCACCGAGGTTCCCTCGAGAGCCTGCCATGTTCCTGCCCGACACGTCGGTGAGACCGAGTAGACCCGGTACCCCCATCGACCCCATTGGGTAAACTCCAATGGGCGAATCATCGGCGTCGGTCCGAACGAAGACGGAACCCGCGGAACGACGACATGTAGGGTTTCGGTGAGATGCGCTTCGGAAGTGATTTCATACCCGGCCTCCTTGCCTGGTCATGCCGACGTAACCTTGAGTTTCGTTGCACGAAACCTCGGCGAAACGAACAGGCCGGAAATTACTCCAATTCCCCAAGGGTGTAAACCGGAATTCTGGAAAATAAACAGGATTTTTCCTGTTTCGCGACCGATCACTAACTGTCTGTTCCATAATGCGGATTCGTACGTAGAAAGGGGATGAGAACCAAACCCTATCCCAGCGATCTGACCGAGGCCCAATGGGCCATCCTCGAGCCCCGACTCCCCGCCCCACA
>Ga0153954_1000166_pt1 | contig 60680 bp, 55 predicted proteins | sample TSFL038MetaG_FD_102277 | JGI IMG/M metagenome (GOLD analysis project Ga0153954, IMG submission 102277) | Attine ant fungus gardens microbial communities from Florida, USA - TSFL038 MetaG | ecosystem: Host-associated > Fungi > Mycelium > Unclassified | place: USA: Florida, Wekiwa Springs State...
GGTCGGAGTCTGGATGCCACCCAGCACCCAGCTCAGCACGACCTGCAAGCTCATCGTCTCGTCCGACAGAGCGAGCATCAGGAAGGAACGCAATGCACCCAGGATCGCGGCGACGGCAACGCCCGCGAGCAGGAGACCCGCGGCGTCGACCGCGCCTGCGACGCGCGCAATGCCGATCACCAGCACCGTCGCGCCCCAGGCGCCGGCGAAGGCGAGCACGGGCAGGAGCAACGGTTCGGGCAGAGCGAGCGGCACCAGCAGCGCCACCGTGGCGCCCAGCGCCGCGCCGCCGGCAGACCCCAGCAGATAGGGCTCGGCGAGCGGATTGCGGAACACACCCTGATAGATCGTGCCACCCAGTCCCAGCAGTCCACCGACCAGCGCCGCCGCCAGTACGCGCGGCAGGCGCCATTCGAGCAGCAGACGGCTGCGCATCCCCGGATCGCCCTCGAGCGCGCGCCACAAGTCGGCTGGGCTCGCCCAATCCTGGCCGGCCGAGAAAGCGACCAAGATCGACAAGGCGAGAACGAGGACGAAGCCGAGCCAGGTCTTCATCGGCCCACCGGATGAAAGATCGCCGCGAGATGCTCGATGCCGTCGATGGTGCGCGGGCCAGGGATCAGGAGCTCGGTCCGGCTCACGGCATGAGCGTGTCCTGTGCGCACGGCGCGCAGATCGGACCAGCCGGGCTGGGCGATCAGGGTCTTCAGGTCCTTGTCGCTGCCGGCCCAGAGCAGCACGTCGGGATCGGCCTTGAGGATCGCCTCGGGCGACACCTGTGCTATCGGCGAGGGCGGCAAGGCGAAACGCGCGCCTGCTCGCAGCACCGCATCTCCGGTGTAGGTGCCTTCGCGCGTCACCAGCATCAGGCCGTTGCCGATGCGGCCCGTGATCATGACGGCGCTCGGTCGGCCGAGCGGCCCGACGCGTCTGGTCACGCGCGCCAATCGATCGGCGAAGCGCGCTGCGACCTCCTCGCCGCGCTCGGGCACGCCGGCCGCCATCGCGACCAAGCGGATGTTCGACAGGATCTCGTCAACGCTGCGCGTCAACAGCACCAGGATCGGCACGCCCAGCCGCTCCATGGGATCGACGAGCAGATTTGCCGCCTGGCGTGACGGCGTGACGACGACGAGATCGGGCTGCAGGTCGACCAGCTTGTCGACCGAGAAGCCCAACCGTCCACCGACCAATGGACGATCGAGAACCTCCGGCGGGTAGCGCGTGTAGGCCTCGATGCCGACGATGCGATCGGCGAGGCCGAGCGAAGCCACGATCTCGGTGTTGGAGGCGAAGATCGGCACGATCCGCTGCGGCGGTGCGGGCAAGGTCACCGTGCGATCGAAGGCATCGTGCACTGTGACCGGTGCCGCAGCGGCCTGGTGCAGTGCGCAGGCCGCCAACAACGTCGCAACTGATAGGTCGAGCCGCATCAGAAGCGGAGTTGGAAGCCCACCACGAACTCGCGGCCCATCATGGAGTTGCCGCATGAGCCGTTTTGGGAAGCCTGGTTGGCACCGCAGGGGTTCTGATCGAGAGCGATGAAGATCGGACTCTGGTTCACATCGAAGATGTTGTTCACCATGGCGAAGATCTTGGCACCCTTGTGGACATCCATCTCGGCGCGCGTGTTCCAGACCCAGAACGGCGCCTTGCGGTAGACCGTCGTGTTGCGGATCTGGCCCGGGAAGTAGATCGGAGAGAGCGCCTCCTCTGTGTTGTACCACATCGGACCGCGGAGCGTGCCCTGAAGCTGGATGTTCCACGGCATCTTGACGTCGCTGTTCTGACCGATGCGCGTGGCGATCGAGGCCTCGTATTGATACATGCGCGTGGCCATCAGCGTGCCCGCCAGCGGCGAGGCACCGTAGTCGGTCATGGTGAAGTTGTAATAACCGCTGCCGAAGACCGTCCACAGCCACGACGGCGGCATGTTGAGGTTGAATGTGGTCTTGACGTCGCTGTCGAGCTGGAACTCGACGCCCTGAACCAGCAGATTTCCATTCTCGTTCTGGTATTGCTCGGTGACCACACCACCGGACGAGGAGATGGTGTTGGCAACGATACGGTTGTGAATGATGTTCTGGAACACCACGCTGTCGAAGCGCAGGCCCTGGTGATAGAAAGTGGCGCCCGCCTCGACCTGCTGGCTGGTTTCCGGCGCGAGGCCCGGGTTACCGAAGATCGTCGTGCCAATCGGTGTCACGGTGAAGTTGGCGCCGAGTTCGGTTGCCGTCGGGGCACGGAAGCCGCTTGCGGCACCGATGCGCATGTTCATCCAATCAGTCGCCGCGTACGTGGCGCCCACCGAATAAGTCGTCGCCGAATAGTTGTTGGTGCCGGGAATCAGTGTCGGCGCATTCGGCGTCGCCAGCAGGCCGGTCTGGCCGAACGTCTGGCGGATACCACCGCGGATAATGACCCGATCGTCGAACAGCTTCTGCGCGTCTTCGGCGTAGAAGGCCCAGACCTTGTCGAGCTCGTTGTTGTCCTGCGGCGAGAGCTGCGTGACGGCCGGCCCGCCCGCGCGGAAGCGCGTGGAGGTGATCAGCGTCTGTTCCCAGTCGATGCCGATCAGCACCTCGTTGCTCTCCAGGATCTTGTAGCGGGGCTGCAGGCGCGCACCGAGGATGTCGATCTGTCGCCGGTTCTCGTCGGTCGTCGTGCGCGACGCGATCGAGTTGAGGTTGCTGAACGGCGATGGATTATTGAGGTCGTCGACATCGGCGACGAAATAACCCTGGAACATGATGTGGCCGCGGCCATCGCTCGTCTGGCCCGTCCACGTCGCATCGATAGAATCGTTGTAGCGATTGTCATTGGCGTAGACGTTGGCGCTCGAGCCGCGGAAGCCCGTGTTGTAGACGCCGTCGGTACGCAGCGTGACGTCGAGGCGGTTGTTATCGTTGATCTGCCAACCGAGCGCGCCCGTCGAGCCGGCGCGGCTCCACGCGGTGTTCGTCTCGACCTGGCCGCCGCCCACCTGATAGTCGTCCTGCCGACCGCCGGCCGCGCCGAAGTACCAGTCGATCGTGCCATCCTTGCCGGCGTTCTGCACCTTGCCCTGCAGCAGGTTCCACGAGCCGCCGCTCGCCTCGATCAACGATCCCGCCTCCGCGGTGCGCCCGTTCTTCAGGATGATGTTGACGACGCCGCCCATGTTCTGGCTGCCGTAGACGACCGACGAGGGGCCGCGCACGATCTCGATACGTTCGACGTCGGCAATCGACAGCTTGGAGATGTTGGCGGTGCCGGCACTGTGCCCGTTGATCAGGATCAGCACTTCGCTCTTGAATTCGCGCCCTTGGCCTTCGGTCGAACCGCCGCGAATGTTGAGCGAGGTCTGCCCGGCGGTCCATTGGCTCATGAAGCCGACGGCGTTCTCCGCCAACAGGTCGGTAACGGACACCGCGTTGGAATGCTTGATCTTGTCCTGACCGATCACCTGGATGGTACCGGCGATATTGGTGGTCTCTTCAGGCCGGCCGGTCGCCGTCACCACGACTTGCGGCAGCACTTGCGGATCGGGCAACTTCTGCGGCGATGGGGGAACTTGTTGCTGTTGCGGCGGTTGGTCTTGCTGCGCCCTCGCCGGCATGCCGAGCAAAAGTACTGCGCAAGCGATGCCAGCCTGCCAATACGGAACCCTCATCTCGTCCCCCAAATGAAAACAGCTGATTTTCTTGGAATGTCGAGCCGCATCCCCGCGGCATCAGGCTTGGCTTGCGCGGCGAGATGCGCCGCAAGCTCAGCGCGTCGCCCGTCGACGTCAGACCAGCCGAGGCGATCGGCGAGATAGGCGGCAAGCCGCAGGAGATCCGCGACCACGCCGGAGAAGGTCCAATCGACGAAGGCGATGCGGTCGGGTTGCGAGGTTCGGGAAAGCCCGCGCAGAACGATGTCCGTGCCCGGCGTCTCGTCCTCGCCATGCCAATGCGAGGGAAGGCAACCGGCGAAGACGAGGCCGCGCGGCCCGACGTGGGCTGGCACGACCCAGATCACCTGCCGGCGACCCCAGGCTCGACACTGCACGAGGAAATGTTCCGGCGAGTCGAACAACGCCGGCATGGTCGCGGCCAGCACCGTGTCGTGCGCGGCCGACATCAGGCCGGCCTCCTGCCAGCCGCTCGGGATGACGCGCGGCGGACTGTGCAGCCGCGCGAGCCTCGCCTGCATGGTCGGAGCCGGCTCGATCGCCGTCCATGCGACGCCGGGAGGACACAATGCGGCGCCCAGTTGACCGCCGCCCGCCCCGACATCAAGCAGCGTGCCGACATCGGGCACGAGCTGTCGAACGACGGGCGCGAGACGGCTTACATAGTCGGACGTGTCGATCGCTGCCGCGTAGAGCTCGAGCGGATCGAAAGCACGCCGGCCTGCGGCGGAAGGAACGATAGAAACAGACAACGACGGACTCGCGGCACAACATCCGTCACCGCGAACCGTAGCCGACACGCACCTCGGGGCTCTCGCCCGGAGCGCAGGTCAGTTTCTACACCAGGACACCCCGCCCAATGCGTTCGCGCGTGACCGCGGCTAGTGGCAGGTCTCCTGGCTCACGGGTCCTTGCCTTCGACCACCTTCCCAGAGCCCTTGCGGGATCCAGTGGTTTAACGGTCTCAAGCTCTCCGCTTACAGTTGCGGGGGCAGCCGCGGCTTGCACCGCGTTCCCTTTTGATCCCTTGCGGGAACCACTAACCCATTTTGTGGCAGCGGGTTGCGGAAGCGTCAACGGATAAAGACGAGGTCGCCTGTGTAGTGACGCTGCTCCCAGTGATGACGCTCGAGCTCGGGATCGATGTGCTCCTCGGCCGGCCATCCCATGTCGAGATAGGCGACGAGCCTCCAGCCTTCCGGCACGTCGAGCGCGCGCGTCACCTCGTCCGGATCGAAGATGGACACCCATCCCATGCCGAGTCCTTCGGCGCGCGCGGCGAGCCACATCGTCTGGACAGCGGCGACAACGGAATAGCGCAAGGTCTCGGGCATCGTTTGCCGGCCGAGGCCGCTGCCTGTCACCGTCGATTCGTCGGAGAAGACCGCGAGATGAATCGGTGCTTCCTTCAAGCCGGCGAGCTTCAGCCCCATATAGGTCTTCTTCTGCTCGCCCTCATAGCCTTCCAGCGCGCGCTCGTTGGCCTTGGCGAAGGCTTCCCATATGGCGCGCCGGCGTTCGACCGACTTCACCTTCACGAAGCGCCAGGGCTGACTGAGACCAACCGATGGCGCATGCGTGGCGATCTCGATCAGATCGTCGATCAGCTTCTCCGGCACCGGGTCAGTGCGAAAGCGCCGCACGTCACGCCGCCACAGGACAAGATCACGAAAAGTCTCGCGGAACGTCTTGTCGAACGGCAGGTGTACTGGCGGCACCGTCGGGGTCGCAGTCATGATCGCCCTCTTATCGTTGCGCCGTGCTGATGGCGTGGAAGAACGTGCCGCTCGTCGTGCCACAGCGGGCGCCGGCCTCAGCCACGACGCCGCCCGAGGCATCGCGGCAGTCGACCAGAGGCTCGTCGCCCACCGACAGCACGGCGGCATAGTGAAACTCGTGACCCAGCACCTCGGTTCCGGCCGCGCCGAGCGCACAGGTCGAGCGCAGCGCGGCGCGGCGGTAGCCAATATGCAGGCGACGTTTGGCGAAGGATGTCTCGAGCGTCAGCAGATTCGCCATGGCATGGCGCTGGCCCTGGGCGTCTTCGATGCCCTGCCCCAACACCATGTACCCGCCACATTCGCCATGGATCGGCACTGACCGCGATGCCGCCTTGCGCAACCCTTCGAGGAAGCACGTCGCATCCGCCAGTACGCCAGCGTGCAGTTCGGGATAGCCACCCGGCAACCAGATGACGTCGGCCTTTGCATCGGGTAGTTCGTCTGCAAGCGGCGAGAACGGCGTGATCTCGGCTCCGACCCGCCGCCATTGGTCGAGCAGATGCGGATAGACGAATGAGAAGGCACGGTCCTGCGCCAGAGCGATGCGCTGACCGGGAGGTACGATGCCACCGGACTTCGCCAATGGAAGAGACGCGGGCCGCGCCAAGCGACGAAGGGCATCGAGCGAACCTTCGAGGCCATCGGCCAATCCATCGAGCTTCGCCTGAAGTCCCGCCGTTTCGATCGCTTGCACAAGCCCGAGATGACGCTCGGGGAGCGCCGTCTTCGGATCGTCGCGTTGCACGGCCAACAGGGTGATGCCTGTGCGATCGAGCGCACGCCGAACCAGATCGAGATGCCGTTCGCTGGCCACGCGATTGAGGATCACGCCCGCGACTTCGACATCCTTCCGGAAAGCCGCGCAGCCTTGCGCCAGCGCCGCCGCCGTCTCGATCTGTCCCTTCACGTCGAGCACCAGCACGACTGGCCATTTCAGCAGCGCGGCGAGATCCGCCGTGGCGCCGCGTCCGTCGTTGCCGTCGAACAGACCCATCACGCCTTCGACGATGGCGATATCGGCGGGATGACGCGCGATGAGATCGGCGATCATGCCGGATGGCATGGCCCAGGTATCGAGATTGAAGCTCGACCGGCCGGCGGCGACGGCATGGAAGGCAGGATCGATATAGTCCGGACCGCACTTGAACGGCTGCACTGCGAGCCCCTGGCGCGCCAGCGCGCGCATCAGGCCCAGCGCCACCGTGGTTTTTCCGGCGCCGGAGCGCACTGCCGAGACGATCAGGCCGGGCGTCATCGCCAGCCGACGAGACCGGACAGGAGCTGCTTGCGCAGAGCGACGACGGCGCCGATCACCACGATCGCCGGCGAGGCGATGCCGTGCGTATGCGCATCCGTCACGAGGCTGCCCAAGGTGCTTTCGACGAAGCGCTCGCCCTCCGTGGTCGCCGATTGCAACAACGCCGCCGGCGTATCCGCGGCGAGCCCGCCGTGCTGCAGCGCCGCCGCGATCTCGGGCAACTGCGTCATCGGCATATAGAGGATGATCGGCTGACCGAGCTTGGCGAGCTTCTCCCAGTCTGTCGACCCGCCATCTTCCGCGCGATGGCCGGCTGCCAGCACCACGGCATGGTTGGTGTCGCGCGTCGTGGCGGGAATGCCGGCGAGCGCGGCTGCCGCCAGACCCGACGTCACGCCGGGAATGAGCCGGAAGCGGATGCCGGCATCGCTGAGCGCGAGCACCTCGTCCCAACCACGGCCGAAGACAAACGGATCGCCGCCCTTCAGCCGCAGCACGCGGCGCCCGGCCCGGGCGCGTTCGATCAGCACCTGGTTGATGTCGCCCTGCCGGGACGATGGCCGGCCACCGCGCTTGCCGGCCGGGATCAGACAGGCATCGCCGCGCTTCAGCGCCAGCACGCGCTTGTCGACGAGCGCGTCGTGTACGATGTCGTCCGCCTGCGACACCGCATGCAGGGCAAGCAGCGTCATCAGCCGTGGATCGCCCGGTCCCGCGCCCGCGAGCCAGACCTCGCCCGGCGGGAAATCAGGCATGTCGGGAAAGCCTGGGAAACTCATCCGGAGCGGCCCCGGAAACGGCGCTGATAGGCCGCGTCGTAGAGGGCGCTGTCCCGGAAGTCGCGCGCCGACAGAACCTTGCCGACCAGGATCAAGGCCGTGCGCTCCATCGGACTCTTCGCCACCTCCACCGAGATCGTCGCCAGGGTCCCGCGCACGATGCGCTCGTCCAGCCAGCTCGCTCGGTAAACGACAGCCACAGAACAATCCGGACCGTAGAACGGCAGCAGCTCGGCCACGATCTTGTCGAGCACGTGGATGGAGAGGTGAATCGCAAGCGTCGCGCCCGTCGCGGCGAAAGCCTTCAGATCCTCGCCCGGCGGCATCGCCGACGCACGGCCCGAGGTGCGCGTCAGCACCACGGTCTGCGCAAGCTCGGGCAAGGTCAGCTCCTGGCCGAGAGCGGCGGCCGCCGCGGCGAAGGACGGCACGCCCGGTGTCACGGAGTATGCAATGCCCTCTTCCGCAAGACGCCGCACCTGCTCGCCGAGCGCGCTCCAGATCGAGAGATCGCCCGAATGCAGCCGCGCGACGTCCTGCCCCGCCTCCGTTGCACGCCTGCACTCGGTCACGATCTCGTCGAGCGACATCGGCGCGGTGTCGACGATGCGGGCGCCCGACGGGCAATGATCGAGCAGCGCCTTGGGCACCAGCGAACCGGCATAGAGGCAGACCGGGCAACGCGCGATCAGATCGCGGCCGCGCAAGGTGATGAGATCGGGCGCACCGGGGCCGGCGCCGATGAAATGGACAGTCACTTGCCTTCTCCCACGGCGATGGCGCAGGTCGCCTGCGCCGTGGCGACGCGCGCGCCGACCAGCCGCGCGTTGCGGCCGGCGGCAACCAATGCCGAGCCTTCCGCGATCGACGGCACGCCCTTGGTCTCGAGCACCAGCTTCGAGGGCGTGAGCACCTGTCCCGCGACGCGGTCGAGGTCGTCGATCGTGCAGGCGACCACGCGCACCGACAGACGACGCGCCGCTTCCACCATCGCAGGCTCGGTCGCCTTCGCTGATTCCGTCGCCAGCGCTTCCAGCCGTTCGACCGGCACATGGAACGTGCCGAGCGCCAGCCGCACGACCTTCTCGATTTCATCGGCCGACGCCGCGCTCCGACAACCCACGCCCGCGACGATCATGGCTTGGTCACCCGCCACTGGACGATCGGCGCCGCCGGCCGCCAGACGAAGATCTTGCCGCTCGTGCCCGCCTTTCCCGAACGGGAAACTTCGAGTCGCGTCAGCTCGCCGCCGTGGCGCTGGAAGTACTCGATGAGCTTTGCCTCAGAGGCGAGCGACACCGCGTTCGCGACCAGCCGGCCGCCGGGCTTCAACGCGCTCCACGCGGCTTCGAACACGCCGTCGTCGGACAGGCCGCCGCCGATGAAGACGGCATCGGGCGTCGGCAGGCCCTTCAAGGCTTCAGGCGCACGCCCCTGCACGATCCGAAGATCGGGCGTGCCGAGCGACGCGGCATTGCGGCCGGCACGAGCGGCACGCTCGGCGCCTTCCTCGATGCCGATGGCCTTCAGTGAGGGATGACGCAGCAACCATTCGATCGCGACCGAACCGGCACCCAACCCGATGTCCCATAGAAGCTCGCCCTGCCGCGGCGCCAGCGCCGACAAGGTCACCGCACGCACCTCGCGCTTGGTGAGCTGGCCGTCATGCTCGAACAATGAATCGTCCAGACCGGGCGAGAGGCCGATCACCGTGGCCTTCGGGTCCGCGATCACTTCCAGCGCGATGATGTTGAGCGTGCTCGCCTTCGCAGGGTCGTGATGGATCCTCTCGTTCGGACCGCCCAGCCTTTCGAGCACGGTCAACTTCGAGTTCTCCATGCCGCGTGACGCCAGCAGCTTGACCGCTTTGGCCGGCGTCTCGGCATCCCATGACAGAGCGAGGATGCGCGCGCCCGGTTGCAACCAGCGCACGATGCCTTCCAGCGCACGCCCATGCAGGCTTACGAGCGAGACATCCTGCAGCGACCAGCCCAGCCGCGCGGCGGCGAGACTGTAAGAGGAGGGCTGCGGAAGGCACAGCATCTCGTCGGCGGCGACGGCGCGCATCAGCATGTCGCCCACGCCATAGTGGAACGGATCGCCGCTTGCCAGCACGGCGACCGGCCGCCCGCGATGTTTCTCGATTTCCGCGAGCGCGCCGCCGATCGGGCTTGGCCAGGACAGCCGATGACCGCGAATGAGCTTGTCCGCCAGGGCGAGATGCCGCTTGCCGCCCAGCACCAACTCGGCGTCGGCGATCAGTCGTTGCGCGACCGGCGACAGTCCGTCGATACCGTCCTCGCCGATACCGATGATGGACAGCCAGCGCTGGGGCGGGCAGGTTGCCACGGTCATCCATGCCCCTGCGCGTTCTGATCCTCGGCGGCACGACCGAAGCCTCGGCGCTGGCAAAGCTCGTCGGCCCGGACAGTCGCCTCGATGCGACCCTGTCTTTCGCCGGCCGCACAGCCAATCCCGCACCGCAGCCCATCGCCACGCGCAGCGGCGGATTCGGGGGCCTCGAAGGACTGGTGCAATACCTTGAAGAGCATCGGATCGAGGCGGTCGTCGATGCAACGCATCCCTTCGCCGATCAGATGTCGGCGCATGCCGTTGCTGCCTGCGGACAAGCCCACGTCGCTCTTGCGTCGCTCACACGTCCTCAATGGGAGCGAGTCGAAGGCGATCGCTGGCAGATCGTGCCCGACACCGACGCCGCGGCGGTCGCACTGGGCACCAAGCCGTGCCGTGTCTTCCTCAGCCTCGGCCGACAGGACCTGCCTGTCTTCTCGGTGTCGCCGCAGCACCACTACATCGCGCGCGTGATCGAACCGCCGGTCGGCACGCTGCCCCCCGATCTTCGGCTCATCCAGGCACGCGGTCCGTTCGACAAGACGGCCGAGCGACGCCTGCTGCGAGACGAAGCCATCGACGTGGTGGTCTCCAAGAACGCCGGCGGCATGGCGACCTACGCCAAGATCGAGGCTGCTCGCGCGCTTGGCCTGCTGGTGATCATGATCGCGCGGCCGCTCAAGCCGGCAGGCCACGTCGTCAACAGTCCCGAGGAAGCGCTGGCCTGGCTTCACGACGCAGCCTCGCGGCGCGGCGTATAGATCCAGCGCCCGACCTGACGCGTGGTGCTCGCGCCCACGATGATCAGAGTGCGCATGTCGGCAACGGAGGCATCGGCCTTCGCCAGCGTCGTCGTCACGACCTTGGCCTCCGCCGTTCCGGCCGCCCGCACGAACAGCACGGGCGTTTCCGCAGCCTTCGCACCACGCAAAAGCTCGAACGCCTCACCCAGCTGTCGCGGCCGCGCCTTCGAAGCGGGATTGTAGAGCGCGATCACGAAGTCGGCCTCGGCGGCGGCCTTGAGCCGGCGCTCGATGGTCGCCCAACTCTTGAGATTGTCCGACAGCGAGATGGCGCAGAAATCGCCGCCCAACGGCGCACCCACCTCGGCCGCAGCCGCGAGCATCGCCGTCACACCGGGCTCCACGCGGATGTCGAGCTTCGCCCAGGCCGGATCACCCACCTCCACTGCCTCGAAAACCGCCGCTGCCATGGCAAACACGCCGGGATCGCCGCCAGAAACCACGACGACGTCGCGGCCGGAGGCCGCAAGCGACAGCGCATGCCGCGCGCGGTCGAGCTCGACGCGATTGTCGGAAGCATGACGTTGCTGGCCTTGTCGATCCGGCACGCGATCGAGATATGGGCCGTAGCCCACGAGATCCGTCGCCCGAGCGAGCGCTGCCTGCGTGGCGGGCGTCATCAGCTCCACCTTGCCCGGTCCGGTGCCGACGACAACAAGCGAGCCGCTCACAGCCGCCGGCCTTCGCCTGGGATCAGCACCATGGCGAAATAGGCGCCCTGCGGTTCGCCGCAGTCGCTGAGCGGCAGGATACGTTCATCCTGCATGGTGCCGCGCTCGACATAGACGGCGCGCGACAGCAGCCCCGCCGTCTCGACGGCGCGGCGCACCTTCCCGAGATTACGGCCGACCTTCATGATCACGGCGGCATCGGTGAGACGCAGCCGGTCGACGAGCTTGCTCTCCTCCAGGGTGCCCGGCAGCACGGCGAGCGTATCGTTGCCCCAGGTCATGGGTACGTTGGCACGCGTCCAACAACCTGACATGCCGGTAACACCCGGCACGACCTCGACCGGGAAGTCGCCGCTCAGTCGGCGCCACATATGCATGAACGAGCCGTAGAAGAACGGATCGCCTTCCGACAGCAGGCCCACCGACTTGCCGGCGCGCAGCAGCGACGCCAGCTGCTCCGCCGTCTTGGCGTAGAAGGTGCCGATCTGCTCCTGATAGTCCGGATGCTCAGCCGGCACTTCGTCGGTCACCGGATATTCGAAGCGTGCTTCGGCTTTGTCTGATGCCATCAGCGGCGCCACGATGCGGCGCGCATTGCCGGGCGCGCCCTGCTTGGCGAAGAAGGCGACAACGTCGACAGCTTTCACGAGGCCTGCAGCGCGCAGGGTCAAATAGCGCACATCACCCGGCCCCACGCCGATACCGTAGAGCGTGCCGCCACGCGCCTCTCCGCCCAAGAAATCGAGGCTGATCATTCCACGTCGCTTGCGAGAGCATTGACCGCCGCGGCGGCCATGGCGCTACCGCCACGCCGGCCGCGCACCACCAGAAACGGCACGCGGCGATCGAGCGCCAGCGCTTCCTTCGATTCGAGGGCACCGACGAAACCGACCGGCAGACCGATCACGGCGGCCGGCGGCGTGGCACCGGCATCGAGCATCTCGAGCAGATGGAAGAGCGCCGTCGGCGCATTGCCGACAGCGACCAAGGCACCGGCGAGCTTGTCGCCCCAGAGATCCATCGCCACCGCCGTCCGAGTATTGCCGACCTTGCGCGCAAGCTCCGGCACCGCGGGATTGTCGATCGTGCAGATGACTTCGTTGTTCGCCGGCAGGCGCGCACGCGTGATGCCGTTCGCCACCATCTTGGAATCGCACAGGATGGGGGCGCCTGCTCTCAGCGCGTGCGATCCCGCCTCGGCGAACTTGGACGACATGGAGATCTCGGCCGCGATCTCGGTCATGCCGCAGGCGTGGATGATGCGCACCGCGACCCTCTCTTCGAGCGGATTGAACCGCGCGAGTTCCGCCTCGGCGCGGATGATGGCGAAGGAGCGGCGATAGATCTCGGCGCCGTCGCGAATGTAGGTGCGTTCAACCATGGACCAAACCGTCGATATCCGACACATCGACCGTGCGTTCAATGGGATCGTGCGGGACGCCGTTACGGACGATTCCGTAGCGGCCACCGTCTCCCACCAGGGTGAGGTCGGCCGGCAGGCTCCGGGCGCAGCCTTTGGCGCAGCCTGAGACGTGAATCGCGCCGGGAAAGGCCCGATTTGCCAGTTGTCGTGCAATATTGCGCGTATCGACACTGGCCGAGCTGCAGGCCGGCGCGCCCGGGCAAGCATCGATGCGCAGCAGCGGATCGTTGTCGTCGACGATCAGGCCGGTGTCTTCCAGTGGCGCATCGATATAAAGCGCGCGCCAGGGCGACAGACGGATTTCCGAGGCACCGGCTTTGCCTGCAAGGGCCACCAAACGCTGGAGCTGCGGCGCTTCGAGCCGGCCGAAGGGCGCGGCAACGCCGGTGATGCCGTCCAATTGCCCGAGTTTCCGGCAACCGGGCTTCGGCGCGATATCGACCTTGGGCAGGTCGGGCGTCGCACCGAATGCAGCTTCGACGGCAATCTCGACCAAGCCACCGCTCCACCATTCGCCACCCAGCCGCAATGCCATACCGTGCTGCGTGACAAAGAGCGCGATGTCGGCCCGTTCGCCGACGATGGACAGCGGACCACCGCCATCGACCAGCCAGCCGAACTTCGCTGGCAGCGACGCCACGCGCGGATCGGCGGCCAGCGCACGGCTGAGCGTGGCCGCGACGGACCGCACCTTCGCATCAGCAAGCGGCCCAACCATCACATTGCGTGCGGCTTCCGTCGGCGCGTCGGGATCGAGCAGGCCGAGCCGGTCGAGGGCGTCGTGCAGCTTCGGCATGCGGTCTTCAGTCAGGCCGCGAATCTGCAGGTTGGCGCGACGCGTGAGATCGATATGGCCGTTGCCGAGATTCTCCGCGATCTCGGCCAGCCCCTCGGCCTGCGCCAAAGAGAAAGCACCGCACCACGGCCTTATGCGCACGAGCAGGCCATCGCCACTCGCCATCGGCCGAAGCACGCCGGGGCACCAACCTTTCACTTCGAATGGCAGCGCGGAGCTCACGGCACGGCCCCCACGGAATTGCGCCGCGTCACCCAGAGACCGCGCGCTCGCGCATCGTCGAGGCGGGCAAGAATGGCGTCGGTCGCCGCTGGATTGCATGCGCGCATCGCTCGCAGCGTGGTCTCGTCGGCGATCAGCGCATCGTAGGTCGCATCGAACAAGGGACCGGGCACGGCATTGGCCGTCGCGGCGAAGGCATAGAGCGCGTCGACGCCCTGCGCGATCTCGGCGACGCCGCGATGGCCATGCGCCAGCATCGACTCGATCCAGCGCGGATTGGTGAGCCGGCCGCGCACGACGCGCGCGATCTCCTCCGACAGAAGACGCGCCCTGGGCGTTTCGGGCTGGCTGGTGTCGAGATGGTAGAGCTCGGGATCGTTGCCCAGCAGCGCCGCTGCCGCCGCGAAGCCGCCGGCGAAATCGGCGACGCCGTCGCCATCCAGCACATCGCGCTCGCGGTCATCCTGGGGATGCACCAGCAAGTCGGCCTCCGAGACACGACCACGGAAGTCGTCGCCGGCATCGCGCGTCTGCTCGATGCCGCCGTAAGCGTGTGTCACCGCTGAAAGATAGGCCTCGCCGAGATCGCCCCGCGTCTGCCAGACGCCGTCGAGCGCGAGATCACCCGCCCGCGCGCCATAGCTGCCAGGCGCACCGCCGAACACGCGCGCCAGGTTGCGGCCGGCGCGGCGTGCCTCCGCCAATGGATTGTCGGATTCTTCCTCGTCAAGGGTTGCGATCCTCTGCACAGCGAGATCGAACATCGCGATCTGGCTTTCGAAGATGTCGCGGAAAAGACCGGAGATGCGCAGAGTCACGTCGATGCGCGGCCGGTCGAGAGCGGCGAGCGGCAGCACCTCGATGCCGACGACACGGCTCGACGCCGTGTCCCACACCGGCGTCACGCCGAGATAGGCGAGCGCCTGGGCGAGATCGTCGCCGCCGGTGCGCAGCGAGGCAGAGGCCCAGAGATCGATCACCAGCGCCTTCGGATAGTCGCCGTGATCCTGCAGGTAGCGGCGCACGACCTCGTCTGCCGCACGCTTGCCGATGGCGGCAGCCGTTCGCGTCGGGATGGCGCGCGGATCGATCGACGTGAGGTTGCGGCCTGTCGGCAGCACGTCCGGCCGACCGCGTGAAGGTGCGCCCGCCGGTCCCGGTGCCACGCGTCGGCCGGCGAGCGCGGCAAGCAATCCGGCCCGTTCGCCCGAGGCGCAAGCTTCGTCCGGCCCGGCACCGAAAATGTGGAGACCGTCGCGGATGCTGAGCTCCTTGATGTCACAGAGCTGGGCATCGAGCTTGGCGATCGCCTCACGATTGGTCTCGCCCTTCACCAAGCCGCAGTCGGCGGCCAGCCCGCTCGCCCAGGCGCGATCGACGATCTCGGCTTCGAGATGGCGCAGGCGGCGCGCATCGAGACCGTCGGCCGCGGCGTATTCCTCGATGATGCCTTCCATGTCGGCCAGCGCGCCATGCAGGCCCGCCGCGCTGAGTGGCGGAGTCAGATGGCCGATCGTGACGGCGGACAACCGACGCTTGGCCTGCACGGCCTCGCCCGGATTGTTGACGATGAACGGATAGACCACCGGGATCGGTCCCAGCACCTTCTCCGGCCAGCACTCGGCCGACAGCGCCAGTGCCTTGCCTGGCAGCCATTCGAGCGTGCCGTGCGTGCCGAGATGGATGAGGGCGTCGATCCGGTCCTCGTCGCGCAGGCGAGCGTAAACGGCGACGTAGTCGGGATGCGGTTCGGCCGACGTGTCATGGTAGACGCCGCCGCGATCGGGCTGCAGCAGGACCGTGACCTTGCCGCACCGCAGACAGGCTTGCGTGCCGTCGAGCAATGGAGCGATGTCGGTTGCCTGCCAATCGCGGGGGCTGGTGTCATAGCCCTCGGCCCGCAGCAGTCGCAGAATCTCGACCGTGCTTGCAGTCGTGTCGAGGCCGACCGCATAGCCGGCACGGCCGCCGCGCGCCGGATAGTTTGACAGCACGACTGCAAGTCGCCGCTCCGCCGCTGGCTTGTTGCGCAGACGCGCCCAATTGGCCGCAAGGCGCGCAACGAAGTCGACGCGATCAAGATCGGGTTCGTGACGAACGGCGCCGAACTCCAGTCGCGGGTCGACCGGCGCCTCCGCTTTGAATGAAACAGCGCGCGTGAGCAGGCGGCCATCGAGCTCGGGCAGCACGACATTCATCGCCAGGTCCGACGGCGAGAGACCCCGCCCCGATTCGACCCAGGCTTCGCGCGAGCTTCCGGACAACACGACCTGGAGGACCGGCACGTCGGCAGCATCGAGCACTGTCGTGTCATCGTCACGCCGCGCCGAGAAGGCCGTGGTGTTGAGGATGACCGCCGGCCGATGGGTCTTTATCTGCCGCGAAAGTTCTTCTTCGATCGCGGGATCTTTCAGGCTTGCGATCGCCAATGCCAGCGGCGCCAGGCCTTGCATCTCCAGCGCCTGCACCAGCGCCGTGATCGGCGCGATGTCGGCGGCCAGCAAATTCGCGCGATAGAAGATCACCAGCGCGACGGGCTTGTCGCCTTTTGCCTCACCCAATACCGTCAGCGGGCCGACCGGCCTTGGCGGACGCCAGGGGCAGTTGCGGCCGAGCAACGTGCCGACCAGACGCAGAGCCTGATTGAGGTTGGCAGCACCGCCCTCGCGGAAAAAGCGATCGAGCGTTTCCAACGCACCCGACGGCGTGGTCGACATCGAAGCGAGTCGCGGATCGGCACGATCGTCGCCCGGCAGCGCCGCGAACAAGATCCCGCGCTCGCGCGCCGCGTCGGCGATGTGCTCCAGCCCGTAGCGCCAATAGTCGAGTCCGCCCAGGCAGCGCACGATCACGGCGCGGGCGCGACTCACCACCTGCTCGATATACAGGTCGACCGACATCGGATGGCGCAGCCGCTTCAGGCTCGCGAGCCTGAGTGTCGGTAGAAGCTCGGCATCGGCCTGCCAGGCGGCGGCGAGCGCCGAAAGATCGGAATCGGAGAAGGACAGCACCACGACATCGGCCGGCGACTGGCCGAGGTCGACGGCGACGTCGGCCTCGTCGAGTGTTGCCACCTGTGTCGCGAGGATATGCATGGCTATCCGATAATCAGCGCCCGGATCGCTGCCTTGTCGAGCCCCGTCTCGCCGATCACGACCAGCCGGCCTTGCCGCGCCTTCCCGGCCGGCCACGGCCGATCGAACTGGTGCTGGATGCGGCCGCCGACGCCCTGAACCAGCAGGCGGAGCGGCTTGCCCGTGATCTCAACGAAGCCCTTCACGCGCAAGATGTCGTGCGCTGCCGCGACTTTGGCGATGCGCTCGACCAGTGCCTGCGGCGTGTCATAGGCCGGCAAATCGATGATGAAGGTGTCGAAGTCCTCGTGGTCGTGCTCTTCCTCGTTATCGTGATGCGAGGGCCGGTTGGCGAGATCGGATTCGGCCTTCGCGCCCAGGCCCAGCAGCACGTCGACCGGCACCTTGCCGTTCTCCGTCTCCACGACCTTCACGACTCGCGGCAACGTCTTGCCGATCTCGGCGGTGACGTCCTTGCGTTCGGCACCCGACAGCAGGTCGGCCTTGTTCAGGATCACGAGGTCGGCGCAGAGCAGCTGATCCTCGAACACCTCTTCCAATGGATTGTCGTGATCGAGCGACTGGTCCTCGGCGCGTTGTTTCGCCAATGCTTCCGGGTCGTCGGCAAAGCGACCGGCGGCGACAGCAGCGCCATCGACCACGGCGACCACGCCGTCGACGGTGACCCGCGAGGCGATCTCGGGCCAGTTGAAGGCCTTCACCAAAGGCTTGGGCAGAGCGAGACCCGAGGTCTCGATCACGATGTGCTCGGGCGGCGACGGCCGGTCCAGGAGGCCCTTCAACGCCGGCACGAAGTCGTCGGCGACCGTGCAGCAGATGCAGCCGTTGGCCAACTCGACGATCGCATCTTCGGGACAGCTCTCAACGCTGCAGCTCTTCAGGATCTCGCCGTCGATGCCGACATCGCCGAACTCGTTGACGATCACGGCGAGGCGACGGCCGTCGGCATTCTCCAGCACATGACGGACGAGCGTGGTTTTGCCGGCACCCAGGAAGCCGGTGACGATGGTGCAAGGCACCTTGGCGAGATTGCTCATGGGAATTCCTTCAGCGGCGGCACGCGCGCAATGGTGTTCTTGCGGATATGGACGGGACGATCGCGCCAGACAGTGAGGCCGTCGGTGGACTCGCGATGCAAGCGCGCGAAGGCGATCACGTCGCCCACGTGCTGGTCAGGATCGAGATCACCCACGACATAGGCCCATTTGCCGGGCGCGGTGATCGCCGCGCTGCAGGAGCGCGTGCAGTTGGACAGGCACTCGACCGGTACGACCTCGAGGTCGCCAGCCGCCTGCTCTTGGAGGGCCGCGTAGAGACGAGTGCCCGGCCGCGGTTCGGACGCATCGCCTTCACGGCGACAAGTCACGCAGACGAAAACAGTCGACACATGATCCTACCTTCTCCTGGCGGTTCCCCGCGCCAATCGGTTCGACACACAAGTGACGGCAGGTTTCCTGGCTTTCGGGTCGCTGCCCGGAGCCGCCTTCCCGCTTGGTCGCAGTGGCTTGTGGCTCCAGGCTCGCCGATCACAGTTGCGGGGGCAGCCGCGGCGTGACCGCGTTCCCTTTCCGTCGGCCGCTTGATAGCGTGGCCGCATGACCGACGCAAACGACGCAGATCGCCACAAGGCCAAGATGGCCAATCGCAAGGCAGTGCAGGACAAGGAAGTCGCGGGCAAGACGATCGAGAAAGGACTGCTGATCGTCCATACCGGTAAGGGAAAGGGCAAGTCGACAGCGGCCTTCGGCCTGATGCTGCGTGCGCTGGGCCGCGGTTTCCGCTGCGGCGTCGTGCAGTTCGGCAAGGGTGCCTGGCAGTCCGGCGAGCGCACCGCGATCGAGAAATTCGGCGACCAGGTCGAATGGCACACACTGGGTGAAGGTTTCACCTGGGAGACGCAAGACCGCGCCCGCGACGTCGCTGCGGCCGAGCGTGCCTGGGCTGCCACGAAGAAGATGATGGCCGATCAGACGATCCGGTTGATCGTGCTCGACGAGCTCAACATCTCCTTGCGCTACGATCATCTCGACATCGCAGCGATCGTGTCGGCACTGAAGGCGCGTCGCGCCGAGCTGCACATCGTGGTCACCGGCCGCAATGCCAAGCCAGAGCTGATCGAGGCGGCCGATCTCGTCACCGAGATGACCCTCGTGAAGCATCACTTCGCGTCGGGCGTGAAAGCGCAGGAGGGCATCGAGTTTTGAGCGCTCGCGCCCTCATGATCCAGGGCACGGGCTCCGATGTCGGCAAGTCGATGATCGTCGCGGGGCTGGCCCGCCACTTCACGCGGCAAGGCTTGAGAGTCCGGCCGTTCAAGCCGCAGAACATGTCGAACAATGCCGCCGTCACCGGCGATGGCGGCGAGATCGGCCGCGCGCAGGCGCTGCAGGCGCGCGCCGCTCGGGTGCCTCCGAGCGTACACATGAACCCCGTGCTGCTAAAACCTCAAAGCGAGATCGGCTCGCAGGTCGTCGTGCAAGGCAAGGTCGTGGGCACGGCCAGGGCGCGCGAGTATCAGGCGATGAAACCGAAGCTCCTCGGCGCGGTGATGGAGAGCTTCAACACGCTCAAGGCCGAAGCCGATCTGGTGCTGGTCGAAGGCGCGGGCTCGGCATCCGAGATAAACCTGCGCGCTTCGGACATCGCCAACATGGGTTTCGCGCGCGCCGCCGACGTACCGGTCGTGCTGCTGGGCGACATCGATCGTGGCGGCGTGATCGCGAGTATCGTCGGCACCAAGACTGTCATCGATCCAGCCGACGCCAGGATGATCGTGGGCTTCATCGTCAATCGCTTCCGCGGCGATCCTTCGCTCTTCGCATCGGGTATGACCGACATCGCGGGGCGCACCGGCTGGCTGTCCTTCGGTCTCCTGCCGTTCTTCGAACAGGCGCATCGCCTGCCGGCCGAGGATGCACTTGGCCTGCCGACGCGGAGCAGCGGCGGACGGATCAAGATCACCGTGCTGGCCTATCCACGCATCGCCAATTTCGACGACTTCGATCCGCTGCGGCTGGAGCCCGACGTCGATCTCATGTTCGTGCGGCCCGGTGAAGCGCTGCCCGGCGATGCGGCACTGGTCATCCTGCCGGGCTCGAAAGCGACGATCGCAGATCTTGGAGCATTACGCGCAGCCGGTTGGGACATCGATCTGAAGGCGCATGCCAGGCGTGGCGGGCGCGTGCTGGGTATCTGCGGCGGCTACCAGATGCTCGGCCGCTCGGTCGCCGATCCGCAGGGCATCGAAGGGTCGCCCGCGACAGTCGAGGGACTGGGCCTGCTGCCTGTCGACACGGTACTGGAGGGCGAGAAGGTGCTGGTCGAGGTCGCAGGCACCGCCGACGAGGTGCCGTTCAAGGGCTACGAGATGCATGTCGGCCGCACAACGGGCGCGGCCAGACCGCTCTTGTCCCTCCCCGGTCATGACCAGGGGGCGGTAAGCGACAATGGCCGCATCGCCGGTTGCTACATCCACGGCCTGCTGACCGACGATCGCCAGCGGCGGCATTGGCTGCAGAAGCTGGGCGCCATCAATTCAACCTTCGACTACGAGGCCGATGTCGAGGCGACACTCGACCTGCTCGCCGACCATCTCGCGCGACATATCGATTGCGACGCGCTGCTCAGAGCAGCCAGGTGAGAAGCGCCAGCACCAGAAGCACGGCGAGCTGGAACCCGCAGGCCGCGCGATAGAGCGACAGCGCCGTGCGGATGTCCCTGGCCTTGAGAGCGCTGCGACCGGTGCCGAAGGTCGGCCCGCGCACGACCTCGCCCTCATAGCTGCTTGTACCGCCAAGGGTGAGACCAAGCGCACCGGCCATTGCCGCTTCGGGCCAGCCAGCATTGGGCGAATCATGCCGGCTCGCATCGCGCCATGCCGCGCGCAACGCACCGAGCGCCGAAAGATCGGGCACCCATAGCGCCGCCAACGCGATCCACAGCACCGACAGGCGCGAGGCTGGCAGGTTGACGAGATCGTCGGTGCGGGCGGCGGCCCAGCCGAAGGCGATATATTTCGGCGTCTTGTGGCCGATCATGCTGTCGGCGGTATTGATCGCCTTGTAGGCGATCGCGCCCGGCAAGCCCGCCACCGCGAGCCAGAAGATCGGCCCGACGATGCCGTCGGAGAAACTTTCCGCCAGGCTTTCGATCGCCGCCCGCGCGACGCCCGTTTCGTCGAGCTCGCGCGTGTCGCGACCGACGATCATCGCCACCGCCTCGCGACCCGCGTCGAGGCCTTTGCTCGCCAGCGCATCCGCGACGGCGGTGACATGCGCGTCGAGGCTGCGCTGGGCGATCAAGGTGCTGGCGAGCACGGCCACGACGATGAAGGCCACGATCGCCGGCAGGAAGAGATAGCAAAGACGCGTGATCAGCAGGCCCGCGATCAGGCTGACGGCCAGCAACAACAGCACCAGAGCGCCCCCCTGCAGGCGCTGCGTCAGGTCGGAATCGTTCTCCGAATTCCACCGCTCGTCGCCCCATGCTATGAGCCGCGCCATCCAGGTCACGGGATGACCGATGAAGCGAAAGACGAGGTCGGGATATCCAACGACCGATTCGATCGCGCCGGCGACGAGAGCGAGACCGACAGGCATGGAACTTTGCCTATCATGGAGACAGCCGCAGTGAAACGGGTGATGCATGGCGGCGACCTGGGGGAAATCCAGCGGCGCTTCCCCCACGCGCCCACGCCCTGGATCGACCTGTCGACCGGGATCAATCCGGTGCCCTACCCGATCGGCGGGCTGCCCACCGACGCCTGGACTCGCCTGCCGAGCCGGGCTGACGAGGAGGCGCTGCGCATCGCGGCGGCCCAACGCTTCGGCGTGCGCGATCCGGACACGATCGTCTCGGCTCCCGGCACGCAGGCCCTGATCCAACTCCTGCCGCGTCTGTTTCCAAAGATGCGGGTGGCCGTCGTTGGCCCAACCTATGAGGAGCACGAGGTGTGCTGGCGCCGGCAAGGGCACGAGGTGAAGATCGTCGAGACATTTGACGAGGCGCGCGACCATCAGGCCATCGTCGTCGTCAATCCGGACAATCCCACCGGACGGCTGGTGTCGCCGGATGTCCTGCGCGCAGCGAAGGCAACGCTCGTGATCGACGAGGCCTTCGCCGATTTCCTGCCGGCCTCGGCCAGCCTTTGCGGCAATCTGCCGTCCAACGCCATCGTGTTGCGTTCCTTCGGCAAGGCCTACGGCCTCGCGGGCATTCGTCTGGGCTTTGCCATCGCTTCGCCCGACATCAGCGAGCGCCTGCGCGAAGAGTTGGGGCCATGGGCAGTGCCCGGACCTGCGCTCGCGATTGGACGAAAGGCACTCGCCGATGACGTCTGGCTGGAAAGCGCCGCAAGCCGGCTAGCGCGCGATTGCCAACGTCTCGACACGATCCTCGAAGGTGCAGGGTTCACTGTGCTGGGCGGCACGCCGCTCTTCCGCCTGGCGCGGCATGACGATGTGACCGGCATGGTGCAACAGCTCGGCCGTCACGGAATCCATGTCCGCCATTTCTTCCTGCAGCCGGACCGTTTGCGCTTCGGACCACCGGGCGACGACGAGGCTTTCCAGCGGCTCGAACGCGCGCTAACCCTATGAGCATGTTGCAGCAGCAGAAGCTCGGGCCGCATATGGCCGTCGCGGCGACCGGCGTGGACCTCGGTCAACCCGTCGATGCCAAGACGCAAGCCGCCCTGATCGACGCCCTGCACGAAAACCTCGTGCTTTGCGTCCGCGGCCAGAAGCTCGCCCCCGTGCCCTTCCGCGACGCCATGGCCCGTTTCGGCTCGCCGATGAAGCGTCTGCAGCTCGCATCGACGCCGGAATGCGACGAGGTGAACATCATTTCGAGCGAAGACCGCGACGAGCTGGGCGACGGCAAGAAGCTGGTGAACGGCGCATCCTGGCACACCGACGACAGCTTCATGCGCGCGCCCTGCTCGCTCACCATGCTCTACGGCGTGATCGTGCCCTCACGCGGCGGCGACACGCAGTTCACGAACATGTACGCGGCCTACGAGGCGCTTTCGCCCGAGATGAAGGCGCGCATCGACTCGCTGAAGGTCGTGCACAAGTATCAGTCGAGCCGCCAGACCAACCGCGTCTCCAAGCGGCCCGAGGCGGAGATGGCCAAGATGCCCGAGGCCACGCACCCGCTGGTGCGCACCCATCCCGACACCGGCCGCAAGGCGCTCTATCTCAATGCCAACCGCATGGAGCAGGTCGTGGGGCTGGAGCGCGCCGAGAGCGACGCGTTGCTCGACGAGCTGATCGCCCACGCGATCAAGCCCGAGTTCCAGTACCGCCATGTCTGGCAGCAGGGCGACGTCGTGATCTGGGACAATCGCTGCACCATGCACAAGGCCAACGCCGACTATCCCGAAGGCGAGCGCCGCCTGATGCATCGCGTGGTCGTGGCTGGCACCGAGCCGGTTTGAGGTTCCAGCCGTTCATGAGCGGGCTGAAAACCCGCGCTCCGAATGGTAGTTACTTAAGGTGACCGCTATACGTATCGAATTTAGCGGTGAGGTTTGCCATACCACCCTTTGCACCGCGCTCGATCTGCCCCGCCGTGCAGCGTCTCCTGCGGCCCCCGCGCTTCGGCCTCCCAACGACTCAGTTGCGGATCATGGATCCGGGTCTCCACAGTCCGGGAAGCGTAGTTCGCGCGCCATTGGACCGGCCATTCTGATCAATGGATCGGCTCAGGCCTGCAGCAGCACCGTGTGACCGGGCGAGAAGCTCAGCATCACGGGCGCGCCCTCGTCGAGCAGGTTCGTCGGCGGGCGGCGCACGATCAGCCGGCCGCAGGCGCATTCGACGATGTATTGCACGAAGTCGCCGTGGAACATGCGTTGACGTACGTTGCCGGTGAGCTGGTTGTCGCCGTTGTGGCCCACGACATCGATATAGGCCGTGCGCACGGCCACTTCGGTCTCCCGTCCGCTGGCTTTGTGCGGCGCCGTGAATTTCAGGGCCGTGCCCCCCTCGACGGTGAACGCGTCCGGCCCTGTCACATGACCTCTCAGGATGTTGGCCGAGCCCACGAAGTCGGCGACGAAGCGATTGCGTGGGCTATTGTAGATCTCCTCCGGCGTGCCGATCTGCTCGATGACGCCCACGTTCATGACGATCACGCGGTCGGAGATGGCGAGCGCCTCTTCCTGATCGTGCGTGACGTAGACCGAAGTGATGTCGAGCCGCCGTTGCAGTTCACGCAGCTCGACCCGCATCTCCGCGCGCAGCTTGGCGTCGAGGTTCGAGAGCGGTTCGTCGAACAGAACGACCGTGGGCGAGAAGGCTATCGCGCGCGCCAGGGCGACGCGCTGCTGCTGGCCGCCTGAAAGCTTCGACGCAGCGCGATCGGCAAGATGGCGCATCTGCACCAGATCGAGCGCCCGCTCGACGGCGGTCTTGATCTCGGCCCCACTCTTCTTCCGCACGCGCAGGCCGTAGGCCACGTTGTCGAACACCGACATATGCGGCCAAACGGCGTAGGACTGGAAGACCATCGACACGCCGCGCTGCTCGGCCGGCACGTTCCGGCGCGCCGTCGCATCGAACATCGCCTGGCCGTCGATCGAGATACTGCCACTCACCGGCTGCTCCAGCCCGGCGATGGAACGGAGCGTCGTGGTCTTGCCACAGCCCGACGGGCCGAGGAGCGTCACGTGCTCGCCGCGGCCGACGGCGAAGCTCACGCCGTTCACCGCGGTCGTGTCGCCGTAGCGGATGACGAGGTCCTTGAGTTCGATTCGGTTCAATTCGCGTCCCTCGTCATTCCGGCTGTGTCATGCCGCGCGTGAGGCGGAACAGGATGATCAGCGCCACCACCACGCTGCCGGTCTGGATCAGCGCCATCGCCGCGGTGAGCTCGGTGCCGCTGGAAGAGAAGGCCGAGATGATCGACGGCGCGATCACCTTGGCATTGGGGCCCATCAGGAACACCGAGACGCCAAGCTCTCGCACGCAGGCCATGAAAATAAGCAGCCAGGCCGCGAGGATGCCCGGCTTGAGCAACGGCAGAGTCACCGTGCGCATCTGATAACCCCAGCTCGCGCCGCAGACGCGCGCGCATTCCTCGAGACTCTTGTCGATCTGCAGCACCACGCCGGCGAGCGTACGCACGCCGAGCGGCAGCATCACCGTGAAATAGGCCAGCGCCAACAGCCAGAGCGTGCCGTAGATCGGGATCGGGATGTTGAGCCAGGCCCACAGCAGCGCAAGGCCGAAGACCATGCGCGGCACGGCCTGCGGGAACATGACGAGATATTCGACGGCACCGCGACCGCGCATGGTCGATCGGTAGATGATCCAGACGATCAACGCCATCACCAGCACGCCCACCGTCGCCACGCCGAACCCCAACAACAGACTGTTGCCGAGCGCGGTGCGCACCGGGCCGAGGCCCAGCGCCATCTGGTAGTTGCCGAGCGTCCATTGCGCCTGGGACAGGATCACCGTGGCGAAGCGCTGGAGCGAGGTCAGGATCAGTGCGCCGATCGGCAGCACGACGGCGAGGAAGATGTAGAGGCAGCAGACGCCCAGCAGCAGCCAGACCCAGCCGCCCATGTTCATCGGCCGCGGCCGGAAGGCCTTGCCGGTGATGGTGGCGAAGCTGCCGCGACTCACCATCCGGCGATAGAAGGTGAGCATGCCGAACATCACGACGAACAGCGCGAGGCCCATCGCGGCGGCGCGGCCGTAATCGGGTGGATAGGAGAGTGTCGAATCCCAGATCGCCGTCGTGATCACGTAGATGCGCGCCGGAATGCCGATCACGAGAGCGGCGGCGAAGGAGCCCAACATCTCGGCAAAGACAAAGAGCGTGGCGCCCAGAACGCCCGGCATGACCAGCGGCAGGGTGACGGTGAGCGCGGTGCGCAGCTTGCCCGCGCCCATGACGCGCGCCGATTCCTCAAGCGCCGGGTCCATCGACTTCATGGAGGCGGCGATCATCACGAAGGCCACCGTCCCTTCGAACAGCGCCATGATCCAGGCGATGCCGACCAGGGAGTAGACGTTCAAGAGGTCGCCCGGGCCACCGAAATAGTGCCAGATCTGGTTGAAGAAACCGCTCTTGGGTGCGGCGAGCACGCTCCAGGCGAGCGCGCCGACCAACGGCGTCATGTAGTATGGCAGCTCCATCAGCCGCTCGAGCAAGGCGCGCCCCCGCACGTTGGTCCGCGTCAGGATCCAGGCGAGCGTGAAGCCGATGGCGATCGCCATGACCGTCGCCATGATCGCGATGCTCACCGTGTTCGTGAGGACGTCGAGGTCCTCATTGAACATGGCGATATAATTGCCGAGGCCGAATTCCTCAGGCGGAAACGTCAGCGCATCGCCCGTGTTCAGCGATTCCTCGACCAGGAAGACCAGCGGCACCAGGACGAGGAAACTGACCGCCAGCAGAACGGCAGCCGTGATGAGCGGCTGCCAGACGTTCCGCTTGTTCAGTGGCGCGCTCCGACGATGCGATCCCATTCACGCGCAAAGCTCGCGCGATCCTTCTCGAAGGCGGTCCAGTCGGCCGGGATCAGGAGCTTCATCTGGGTGAGCGGCAGCGCACCCGGAGGCGGCGGCACATCCTCGCGCGGCGAGTGCAGCAGCAGCGCATCAGCCAGCGCCTTCTGGCCGACCGGCGAGAGGAACCAGTCCATGAAGAGCTGCGAGGCATTGGGATGAGGACCGTTGGCCACGATGCCGTAGGTCTCCGATACCGCCGGCACGCCCGTCGCCGGGAAAGCGAAGGCGATTGGCGCGCCCTTGGCCTTGAACTCGACATAGCCCGAGTACTGCGCGCCCATGATCACCTTGTCCTGGCCGTTGCTGAGGCGATCGTATTGCTGGACGTAGGAGTCGAAGGCGCGCGGCTTCTGTTCGGCGAACTTCTTGAAATAGTCCTCGCCCAGGATCGGTTTCAGCATGTACCAGACACCATGCTGAAGGCCCGAATTCGAGACCTTCACGTTGATCCCATCCTTGTACTTGGGATCGAGCAGGTCCTTCCATTCCTTGGGCGCCTCGGCTGCCGGGACGCTCGACGGATAAGCGATGCCGCCCATGATCACCGAGCCCCAGGTCCAGTAGCCCTCGGGCTTGCTCTTGTACTCATGCTTGAAGGCCGCCATCTCGGGCGAGATGTATTGGGTGAAGCCGTTGCGCTTCTGGAAGTCGAGGATCATGCCCATGTCGCTGAGCTGGATCACGTCCACCAGGTACGACTTGGCCTGCCGCTCGGCGAGCAGCTTGGCGTAGAGCGCACCCGCCTGCAGGCGCACGAAGGTCGACTTGATCTTGGGAAAGGCCTTGGAGAAGGCGCCGACCAGCTTGGCCTGACCTGCATCGGGATCGGTCGAATACAGCACGAAACCGCCCTCGCCCTCGGCCTTCTCGACATCGGCGCAGGTCTTGAAACCTTCCATCTGCCTTGGCTTGTCGCAAAGCTTGGCGTCTTGCGCATTTGCCGAAACAGCGGCAAAGGCAAGCACACAGGTCAACGCGAAAAGCCTCATGACAACCCTCCCGAAATCTTGTTGGCGGGGAGCCTAGTGTGTTTTGCAGATGGTCGGCAACACGCGATAGAGTCGAACATGCCCGTTCGTGAAATTGTGGCGCTGGCCGGCGGCGTCGGTGGTGCGAAACTCGCCCTCGGTCTCGCCGCCGTTCTGCCTGCCGAGGCGTTGACCGTCGCCGTCAACACCGCCGACGACTTCGAGCATCTGGGGTTCGCGATCTCGCCCGATCTCGACACGGTGATGTACACGCTGGCGGGCGTCGCGAATCCCGAGACGGGCTGGGGCCGCCAAGGCGAGACCTGGACGGTGATGGAAGCCGTGGGCGCGCTGGGCGGTGAGACCTGGTTTCGTCTCGGCGACAAGGACCTCGCCACGCACATCGAACGCACGCGCCGTTTGCGCGCAGGCGAGTCCCTGTCGTCGGTGATGCGCGATCTGGCAAAACGGCTTGGCGTGAAACCAGCGCTCGCGCCAATGTCCGACGATCCGGTGCGCACCATCGTCGACACCGAGCAGGGCGAGCTCGCCTTCCAGGACTGGTTCGTTCGCTTGCAATGCAAGCCTGTGGTGAAATCGGTGCGCTTCGCCGGCGCCGAGACGGCGAAGCCCCACCCCTCTCTTCTCGACTTCTCCGGTCAACGCGGCGTGATCGTCTGCCCATCCAATCCCTTCGTGAGCGTAGGGCCAATCCTCGCGCTTGCAGGCGTGCGGGCCGCACTCGAAACGGCCAAGGTCCCGCGTGTGGCCGTGACGCCGATCGTCGGCGGCGCTGCCATCAAGGGGCCGGCTGCCAAGATGCTGGCCGAGCTTGGCCACGATGTGTCGGCGCTGGGCGTCGCGCGTTACTATAGGGGACTGATCGACGGCTTCGTGCTCGACGTGCAGGATCGGGCCCTCGCCGCCGCCATCGAAGCAGTAGGCATGAAGGTGCGTGTGACCGACACCATGATGCGAAACGACGCGGACAAACGGCGGCTGGCCGCTGAAACGCTCGATTTCGTGGACGAACTCAACGTCTCTCTGCGACACTCATAGGCGATGTTGACCGCTGTCGTTCCCGTGAAGTCCATGGAGCTGGCGAAGGGCCGTCTCGCGACGGTCCTCGATCCGGCGGGGCGACGTGCGCTCGCCGAGCAGATGTTGAAGCATGTGCTGGGCACGCTGCGCGAAGCGGGTCTCGGCACGGTACGCATGGCGCGCGGCGAGGCAGGCGGCGACCTGAATGCCGATGCCGCCGCTGCAGCCCGCCAGGCCCAGACCGACGGCGCGACCGACCTGCTGCTGGTGACCGCCGACCTGCCTTATCTCTCCGCCGCCGATATCGTGGCGATGATCGATGCCGGCCGTACCAGTCCCGTGGTCATTGCCGAAGCCAAGGATGGCGGCACCAATGCGTTGCTGCTCCGACCGCCGACAGCGATCGGCTTCGCTTTCGCCACCAACCAGCCGAGCGCGTCCCTGCACGCCGACCTCGCGCGCTCGGCCGGTATCGAGCCGGTGATCGTGCGCCGGCCAGGTCTCGCCCGTGATATCGACACGCCTGCCGACCTCGCGGCCCTTGTAGCCGACCATCCCGCGTACCAAGTGTTCCGACATGTCGCCTGAGACCGATCGTCTTCTGTCCCGCGACCTTGCCTCGCTGATGCGCGAGGCGGCCGTGATCCGCGATGCCGCCTTCGGCGAGCGTGTCACCTTCTCCAAGAAGGTGTTCATTCCGCTCACGCATCTCTGTCGCGACAATTGCGGCTATTGCACCTTCGTCCATCCGCCCAAGAAGGGCGAAGCCGCCTATCTCACGCCCGAGCAGGTGCTGGAGATCGCCAGGGCGGGCCAGGCGGCCGGCTGCGCCGAGGCGCTGTTCACCCTGGGCGACAAGCCCGAGCTCAAATGGAAACCCGCCGCCGAGGCGTTGTCCGCGATGGGTCATGCCACGACGCTCGACTATCTGGCGGCGATGGGCGCGCTGGTCTTCAAGGAAACCGGCCTGCTGCCGCACTTCAATCCCGGCCTGATGGACGCGGCCGATCTCGCCAAGCTGCGCAAGTCGTCCGTGTCGATGGGCATCATGCTCGAGACAGCGGCCGAGCGTTTGAGTGAGCGTGGCGGCCCGCATTTCGGCGCGCCCGACAAGGTACCGGCACTGCGGCTGGCAACGCTGAAGGCCGCGGGTGAAGCGAAGGTGCCCTTCACCTCGGGTATCCTGATCGGCATCGGGGAGACGCGCGAGGAGCGGATCGAGGCACTGCTGGCGCTGCGCGATCTCCATCGTGCGCACGGCCATCTGCAGGAAGTCATCATCCAGAATTTCCGCGCCAAGCCCGACACGCGCATGGCCAACGCGCCGGAGCCCGATTTCGACGAGCTGCTGTGGACCGTGGCCGTGGCGCGCCTGATCTTCGGCGACACTCTATCGGTTCAGGCACCGCCCAACCTGCAGGAGCCAGGCTACGGCCGCCTGATCGAGGCGGGCATTGACGACTGGGGCGGCGTATCGCCCGTCACACCCGATCACGTGAATCCCGAGCGGCCGTGGCCGCAGCTCGATGCACTCGCCGCCGAGAGCCTCAAGTACGGCAAGGTGCTGACCGAACGGCTGGCCGTCTATCCACGCTACGTCTTCGACAAGGCCTGGATCGACAAGGATCTGCGGCCGCGCGTGCTGGCCATGAGCTCGGCGAGTGGGTTGCGACGCGACAACGACTGGCGCCCCGGTCTCGTCATGGCGATGCCGGCGGACGACATGGCGACTTTGGCCGCGCCGTCGGTGCAGCCGAGTGCCAGTCTCGCTCCGGTCATCGATCGCGCGATGCGCGGCGAGGATCTCGGCGAAGGCGATATCGTGCGACTGTTCGAGGCGCGCGGTCCGGACTTCGCTGCGGTGACACAAGCCGCCGATGCGCTGCGCAAGGACGTCGTGGGAGACACGATTTCATACGCCGTCGTGCGCAACATCAACTACACCAACATCTGCTACTTCCGCTGCGGCTTCTGCGCCTTCTCCAAGGGCAAATTGGCCGCCAACCTACGTGGCTCGCCCTACGATCTCACCGTACAGGAGATCGTGCGACGTGCGAGCGAAGCGTGGGATCGCGGGGCTACCGAAGTCTGCATGCAGGGCGGCATCCACCCGGAGTATACAGGCCAGCACTATCTCGATGTCTGCACCGCCGTGCGCGAGGAGCTTCCGGGCATGCATGTGCACGCCTTCTCGCCGCTCGAGGTCTGGCACGGCGCCACGACGCTCGGCCGCTCGATCCCCGATTTCCTCGCCATGCTGCGCGATGCCGGCCTGGGCTCGCTGCCCGGCACCGCGGCCGAAGTGCTGGACGACGAGGTGCGCGACATCCTCTGTCCCGACAAGGTATCGACCGATCAGTGGCTCGAGATCATGCAGGCCGCGCACAAGGTCGGCCTGCGCTCGACGGCCACGATCATGTTCGGCCACGTCGACCAGCCCAAGCACTGGGCGCGCCATCTGCTGCGGCTCCGCAACCTGCAGAAGGAGACCGGCGGTTTCACCGAGCTGGTGCCGCTGCCCTTCGTCGCTGCCGAAGCGCCGATCGCGCTCAAGGGTGCGGCCCGCATGGGCCCGACTTTCCGCGAGGCCGTGCTGATGCATTCCATCGGCCGCCTGGCGCTGCATCCGCATATCCCCAACATCCAGACCTCCTGGGTGAAGATGGGCGTCGAGGGCGCGAAGGTGTGCCTGAGCGCAGGCGCCAACGATCTCGGCGGCACCTTGATGAACGAATCGATCACCCGCGCCGCCGGCGCCGAGCATGGCGAGGAACTGCCGCCCGATCGCATGGAAGTGCTGATCGCCGAGCTCGGTCGCACCGCGCGCATCCGCACAACGCTCTATGGCGATGCCGGCATCGAGCGCCATCACGCGGCGCACAACGCCAAGACTCTGGCGCCGATCAAGCTCGAAGTCGCAGAGCGCTATGCCGGTCCCGCGACCGAAGGCGACAAGCGGCGCGTGCTGCCGAAGCCGCGCCAGCCGGCGCGAGCACACTGACTTCTAGAAGCCGCCGATCACCCGCGAGACGGTCTGCGCGGCGCCGGTCACCAGGGGCGTGGCGCCCTGCAAGGTGAGACCGGCATCGAGATATTTCGGGAATGCGACGGAGAGCGCCGCCAACACCTTGCCGGTGCGGTCGCGAATCGGCGCGCCGACCGAGAGCACGCCACGGATATTCTCCTCCGAGACCGTCGCGAAGCCCTGCTTCCGCACCTTGGCAAGACCCGCCACCACGGCGGCAGGGTCGGTGACGGTGTTGGGCGTGATCGCGGGCAACTTGCCGTTGCCCAGAACCTTGCGCGCGCCGGCATCGTCGAGCGAGGCCAACAGGATCTTGCCGGCGGCGGTGCTGTGCAGCGGCATCTCGCTGCCGGGCGCGACCTTGATCGCCACGGGCGCCTCGGCCTGCACGGCCAGCAGATAGACCGCGCGGCCGCCTTGCAGCACCGAAACGAAGCCGTTGAGATGATGATCGTGCGCCAGCCGGTCGAGCTCGCGCCGCGCCGTGCCGAGATAGTCCGAGCCCTGCCCATTGCCCGCGCCCATCGTGAGCGCGCGAACGCCGAGACGGTAACGGGATGTCTCGGCGTTCTTGTCGAGATAATCCCGGCGGGCGAGCGAAGTCACCATGCGCTGCACAATGGTGGGACTCAGCCGAAGCCGGCGCGCGATCTCTCGCACGCCGATCTCCGCGCCCGCGCCCTCCACGATCTCGAGCACGTCGAGACCGCGTTCGAGCGATTGCGAGCCCGGCGCAGACTTGATGTCACGTAGTCTGGCGGGCATGGCGACTACTTGACCTCGACCAGTTCGGCGAGCGTCACCTTCCGGTTCAGGACAGTGTGCAAGGCGACCCAGTGGCCCGCCTGGTTGTGGTCATCGAACGTCACGTCCTTGCCCATGACGTTGGTGAAGGTCATGCCCTTCATCGCGTCCTTGATCTTCTCGCCGTCGGTGCTGCCGGCCTTCTGGATCGCCTGCGCGATCACGCGGATACAGTCGTAGCCCGCCCAGGTCTGCAGATAGGGCTCGGCATTGTACTTCGCCTTGATCTTGGCGGCGAAGGCCTTGTTCTGCGGCGAATCGGCGAGCGCGCTGTACTGCCAGGCGCTGATCGATTTCTCCATGCCGCCCGCCTCGATGATCGGCTGGTTGCGACCACCCAATTCGACGCGGCCGGTATAGGGAATGTGCACGCCGACCTGCATGGCCTGACGCAGGAAGTTGATCGAATCGCCGCCCAGCTGGAACACCGCGATCGCGTCCGGCCGGCGTTGCTGCAGGCGGGTCAGGATGCTGGTGAAATCCGGCGCATTCTGCGGGTGGATGTCGGTCGAAACGATCTGGATGCCCGCCTTGTCGGCTACCGCCTTGAAGGCGTCGGCACCGCCGCGACCGAAGTCGCTGTCCTCACCGACGATCGCCACCGTCTTGAATGGCTTGTGCTTGGCGAGATAGATGCCGAGCGCATCCATCATCGAGGAATCGGATGCGCTGATGCGGAAGGCGTACTGGTTTCCGCCGACGCCCGACAGATCGGTGATCTGCGGATTGGAAGCGATGCCGGTGATCATCGGGATCTTGGCGTCCTGGATGATCTTCATAGCCGCGAGATGCGCCGAGCTGCAATGCGAGCCCTCGATCGCCACGACCTTGGCCTCGACGAGCTTGTTGGCGACGTTGACGCCTTCCGCCGGGCTGCACTTGTTGTCCATCACGAGGGTCTCGAGCTTGCGGCCGAGCACGCCGCCCGAGGCGTTGATCTCCTCGATCGCGAGATTGACGCCCCACAGCTCCCATTCCGACGCCACCGCCGCCGGACCGGTCTTCGGCGTCGACACGCCGACCACGATGTTCTGCGCCGACGCGCCGCCTGCGAACGCCAAAAGGACGGCGGCGCCCGCCGTCCACGACCACATCCTCATTCGAAGTCTCCCTTTCTTGCCCTTCCCCGTAGGCGAAACATACACGTGCCGATAATCGGCACAACGTTTCGATGGTTGAACGTTGGCAAGAAGATTGATTATCTGTCAACGCACGACGGTCGCGTGAAATCGAGGGCGTGCGCTCGTTTTTGATGTCTTTCCTGGTCCGGTATTTGCAACGCCCAATCGATCATGACCATCGATGCAGTCTATCTCCTTCAGCTCACGCTGAACGGCATCGCCCTCGGCTTGCTCTATGCGCTGATCGCCGTCGGCCTGTCGCTGATCTTCGGCGTGATGGAGATCATCAACTTCGCGCACGGTGAGTTACTGATGCTGGGCGCGTTCGGCATGTGCTTCGCGCTGCCGGTGATGGGGCTGCTCTACTGGCCCGCGCTGATCGCCTCGATCCTGGGCGTCATGCTGGTGGGCTTCGCGATCTACGAAGTGCTGCTGGCGCGGCTCAAGCCCGACGAGTTCGAGCGCTCGATCCTGATCACGCTGGGACTTTCGATCATCATCATCCACGTGATGCAGTATTTCTTCAGCGCCACGCCGCGCATGGTCGACACGCAGTTCGGCTTCGACGGGGTGGAGATCGGCGCGATCCGCATCACCTGGACGCGCGTGATCGGCGCGGGTGCCGCGCTCGTGGCCTTCGCCGGCCTCTATCTCGTGCTGCGCCACACCCAGTTCGGCCGCGCCATGCGCGCCATCGCGCAGAACCGCGAGGCCGCCCTCATGGTCGGCATCCGTCCGCGGGTCGTGGCGCGCAACGCCGTCGTGCTCGCGGCCGGGCTTTGCGGCCTTGCAGGGGCTGCCATCGCGCCGATCCAGAACGTCACGCCCTACATGGGCCAGTTCATGATCTTCAAGGCCTTCGCGCTGGTGATCATCGGCGGGCTCGGCAACGTGCCGGGCGCCGTCGCCGCGGCGGTCGCGCTCGGCCTGATCGAGAACTGGATCGGCGGCTTCTTCGAGATCGTGTGGCAAGAGGCCGCGGTCTTCGTGATCATGATCGCGGTGCTGTTCCTGCGTCCCGACGGCCTCTTCAAGCGCGGAGGCATGCGGGTGGGATGACGCGTCCTCTGCCTCTCGCGATCCTGGGCGCGCTCGCTTTCGCCGCGCTGCCGCTCGTCACCGCCTCGAACTATCTCGTGGGCGTCGGCATCTCGGCGTTGATCTTCACCGTGGCTGCCGCCGCGCTCAACCTGATCTACGGCTTCACCGGTCTGCTCTCCTTCGCCCAACTCGGCTTCTGGGGCATCGGCGGTTATGCGGCCGCGCTCACCGTCGTCACCTTCGGCGGCAGCTACTGGATGGGCCTTGTCTACGCCGGGCTGCTGAGCGGCGCCGTGGCTCTTGCCATCGGCTATCCGATCCTGCGCACCAATCGCCATGCCTTCGTGATCTCGACGCTGACCTTCGCGCTGCTGGTCGCGCTGATCGCCCGCGACTGGGTCGATCTCACGCGCGGACCGCTCGGCATTCCCAACCTGCCGTCGCCCGAGGCCTTCGGCATCACCTTCGACAGCACGCACAAATACTACGCCATCGCCTGGGCGTTCACCGTGGCGATGCTCGCCTTCCTCTACGCGCTCTGCAGCTCGCGCATCGGCCGTACCCTCGTCGCCATCAAGCAAAACGAGCCGCTGGTGCGCGCGCAGGGCATCTCGCCCATGCCCTACAAGCTCGCCGCCTTCGCCATCAGCGCGGCGATCACCGGCGCGGCGGGCGGCGTCTTCACCTTCTATCTCCGCATCATCGACACATCGTTCCTCGATTTCTATTATATGCAGACCTTCCTGATCATCGTGATCATCGGCGGCGCGGGAAGCTTCTGGGGCGTGATCCTGTCGGGCGTGGTGCTGTCGGCGCTGCCCGAGGCGCTGCGCTTCTCCGCCGACTTCCGCATGATCATCTACGGCGTCATCCTGGTCGCCGCGATGTTCATCATGCCGACCGGCGTGGCAGGCTGGGTGCGCGAACGACGGCTGACCTCGATGCGCGAGCAACTCCGATGAGCGCGATCCTCGACGTCAGCTGCCTCATCAAGGCCTATGCCGGCGTGCATGCGCTGGATGGCGTCTCCTTCGGCGTCGAAGCGGGCAGCATCACCGGCCTGATCGGCCCCAACGGGTCGGGCAAGAGCACGGCGATCGATTGCATCTCGGGCTTCCAGAAGCTCGACGGCGGCACGGTCACGCTCGGCGGACACGACATCACGGGCAAGCCGGCGCATCTGATCGCGCGCGCCGGCCTGATGCGCACCTTCCAGACCGTGCGCGTCTACGACCGGCTGTCGCTGCGCGACAATCTCGCCATCGCCGCGCAACAGTTCGATGCGGCGAACTGGCTCGACGAGTTCCTGCGGACCCGCCGCTATCGCGATGCCGTCGAGGAATCGGAGAGGCGCGGCAAGAAGCTGATCGAGTTGATCGGCCTGCAGAAATACTACGAGGCCGAGGCCGGCATCCTGTCCTATGGCCAGAAGAAGCTCGTGGCATTGGCGGCCGCCCTGATGCCGCACCCCAAGATCGTCGTGCTCGACGAGCCGGTGGCCGGCGTCAATCCGAGCCGCATCCGGGAGATCGAGGCCGCGCTGCAGCAGCTCAACCAGGCGGGCGAGACCTTCCTGATCGTCGAGCACAATGTCGAGTTCATCACCAACCTCTGCCATCGCGTGATCGTGCTCGAACAGGGCCGCAAGCTCACCGAAGGCAGCGCCGCCGAGATCCACAAGGATCCGCGCGTGCTCGAGGCCTATCTCGGCATGACACCGGAGATGGCCGAAGCCGAGATGCGGGGCGCAGCATGACGAGTGCCACGACGAGCGCCACGACGGGCGCGACGCTCGACCTCGTCTCCGTCACCGCGGGCTATGGCGACAATCCTATCGTGCGCGAGTTCTCCGCGACGCTCGCCGCCGGCACGATCACCACCCTGATCGGCGGCAACGGCGCGGGCAAGTCGACGCTGCTGCGCGCGATCTACGGCACCAACCGGATGTTCGGCGGCCGGATCGTCTTCAAGGGCGAGCCCATCGAGCGCCTGCCGCCGTGGGAGCGGTTGAAGCGCGGTGTCGGCTTCGTGCCGCAAGGCCGCTGCAACTTCCCAGCCATGAGCGTGGCCGAGAACCTCAAGATGGGCTGCTACACGCTGCCCGCCTCGCGGCACAACGCCGAGATCGAGCGGGTGACGGGCCTCTTTCCCATGCTGCACCAGAAGGCGCGGATCGAGGCCGGCAATCTCTCGGGCGGCGAGCAGCAGATTCTGGAGATGGCGATGGTGCTGCTGCTGCAGCCGAGCCTTCTCCTGCTCGACGAACCCTCGCTCGGCCTCTCGCCCAAGATGCAGGGCGACGTCTTCGCGACCGTGCAGCGGATCGCCCGGTCCGGCGTGACGGTCCTTATCGTGGAGCAGAATGTGCGTGGTGCCCTCTTGATTTCCGACCGCGCGCTGGTGATGGAACAGGGGCGAAAATTCATGGAAGGTCCGGCGAACGAAGTGCGCACCGATGCACGCATTCGTCAGGCCTATCTCGGCGGCAACATCCAACAGACGGCGGCGTAAGACGATGGAAAAGGCAAGACTGGCAGTCGATATCGGCGGCACTTTCACCGACCTCTGCCTCGATTTGAACGGCAAGCGTACCAGCACCAAGGTGCTGACCACTCCGCGCGCACCGGAAGAAGGCGTGCTGACCGGCATCGCGGAGATCGTGAAACTCTCCGGGCTGAAGCCCGCCGAGCTCGGCCTGATCATCCACGGCACGACGCTTGCCACCAATGCCATCATCGAGCGCAAGGGCGCCAGGACGGCGCTGATCGTCACCGAAGGATTCCGCGACTCGATCGAGATGGCCTTCGAGCACCGCTTCGAGCAGTACGACATCTTCATGGTCAAGCCCTCGCCGCTGGTGCCGCGCGACCTGCGCTTCGGCGTGCGCGAGCGCATCGACGGCCGCGGCAACGTGCTGCTGCCGCTCGACGAGGAAGGCGTGAAAGCGCTGGCACCCAAGCTGAAGGCGGCCGGCGTCGAGGCGATCGCCATCGGCTACATGCACGCCTATCTAGACGGCACGCACGAGCGCCGCACGCGCGACATCCTGGCGAAGCTGCTGCCCGAACTCTCGATCACGCTCTCGAGCGAGGTTTCGCCCGAGATCCGCGAGTACGAGCGCTGGTCGACCGCGACCGCCAACGCCTACGTGCAGCCGGTCATGGACCGCTATCTCGGCCGCCTCGACAAGGCGCTGAAGGAACGCGGCTTCGCCTGCCCGCTGTTCATGATCACCTCGGGCGGCGGCCTCACCGCGCTCGACACCGCGCGCAAGTTCCCGATCCGCCTCGTCGAGTCGGGCCCGGCCGGCGGCGCCATCCTGGCGGCGGCGCTCGCACGCCAGTGCGGCCTCGACAAGGTCCTGTCGTTCGACATGGGCGGCACGACGGCCAAGATCTGCCTGATCGACAATGGCGAGCCGCAGCATTCGCGCACTTTCGAGGTCGCACGCCAGTATCGCTTCCTGAAGGGCTCCGGCCTGCCGCTGCGCATCCCGGTCATCGAGATGGTCGAGATCGGCGCCGGCGGCGGCTCGATCGCCCACGTCGATTCGCTCAGCCGCGTGAATGTCGGCCCCGAGAGCGCGGGCGCCGAGCCTGGCCCGGCGAGCTACGGCCGCGGCGGCACCGAGCCGACCGTGACCGATGCCGACGTCGTGCTGGGCCGCCTCGATCCCGGCTATTTCGCCGGCGGCTCGATCAAGCTCTCGCCCGACAAGGCGGGCGCCGCCGTCGACAAGGCGGTCGGCACGCCGCTGCAGCTGAAGCGCCTTGATGCCGCCTTCGGTGTCAGCGAGATCGTCGAAGAGAACATGGCCAACGCAGCCCGCGTCCATGCCGTCGAGCGCGGCAAGGAACTGCAGGACCGCACCATGATCGCCTTCGGCGGTGCCGCTCCCATCCATGCGGCACGTCTCGCCGAGAAGCTCGGCATCAGCCGGGTCATGGTGCCGTCGGGTGCGGGCGTGGGCTCGGCCGTCGGATTCCTGATGGCGCCGGTCGCCTACGAGGTCGTGCGCAGCCGCTATGTGCAGCTCGATGCCGACAAGTTCGATCCGGCCTTCGTGAACAAGCTGTTCGCCGAGATGCAGGCCGAGGCCGAGGCGGTCGTGAAGGCGGGAGCACCGACGGCCAAGCTGGTCGCCACCCGCACCGCCGACATGCGCTATCGCGGCCAGGGCCACGAGATCACCGTCGACCTGCCGGCCGGCGATTTCACCGCGGCGTCGCGCGAGAAGCTGATCAAGCTCTATGAGGACGGCTATGCCGCGACCTTCGGCCGGATCATCCCGGGCCTCAGCGTCGAGATCATGAACTGGACGCTGCGCGTCGCCGCCGCGCAAGGCGATGTGGCCAAGGCACCGCCGCAGCCCGCCGACAAGCCCGCCAAGGCGCGCGGCAGCCGTCAGGTCTACGATCCCGCCGATCAGGACATGAAGGACGTGTCGGTCTATCATCGCGCCGACCTCACGATCGGCAGCTTCGTGCCCGGTCCGGCGGTGATCGCCGAGGACGAGACGACGACCATCGTGCCGAAGAGCTTTGCCGCGCGCGTCAGCCCGATCGGCGCGCTTCTGCTGGAAAAGGTGGCTTCATGAGCATCAACGATCCCCTGTCGCCCATCCGCCTGCAGCTGATGTGGGACCGCCTGATCGCGGTCGTCGAGGAGCAGGCGCTGGCACTGATGCGCACCGGATTCTCGACCTCCACGCGCGAGGCGGGCGATCTCTCGGCCGGCGTGTTCGACCTCAAGGGCGACATGCTTGCCCAGGCCGTGACCGGCACGCCCGGCCACATCAACTCGATGGCCCGCTCGGTCCGCCACTTCCTCGAGAAGTTCCCGGCGCCGACCATGAAGGAAGGCGACATCTACCTCACCAATGATCCGTGGAAGGGCACCGGTCATCTGCACGACTTCACCTTCGTCACGCCGACCTTCCGGCGCGGCAAGATGGTCGCGCTGTTCGCCTCGACCTGCCACGTCGTCGACATCGGCGGCCGCGGCATGACGACGGACGCGCGCAACAACTACGAGGAAGGCCTCTACATCCCGCTGATGCACTTCGCGCACGAAGGCAAGGTCGACCAGACCCTGGTCGACATCGTCGGCGCCAACGTGCGCGAGCCGGTGCAGGTGGTGGGCGATCTCTACTCGCTCGCGACCTGCAACGAGATCGGCTGCCGCCGACTGATCGAGATGATGGACGAATTCGCCATCGACGATCTCGATCGGCTGGGCGATCACATCCTTGCCAAGTCCAAGCAGGCCTCGCTTGAGGCGATCTCGAAGATCAAGCCGGGTGAGTACACCTTCAAGATGACGGTCGACGGCTACGACAAGCCGGTCGACCTGGTCGCCACGATGAAGATCGGCCCGACGGGCATCGATGTCGACTTCGCAGGCACCTCCGGCGTGTCGGGCTACGGCATCAACGTGCCGGTCTGCTACACCGAGGCCTATGCCTCGTTCGGCGTGAAGTGCATCGTGGCCCCCAAGGTGCCGAACAACGAAGGCTCGCTGTCGGTGATCCGCGTGACGGCGCCCGAGAACACGATCCTGAACGCCAAGAAGCCGGCGCCTGTCGCCTCGCGCCACGTCACGGGCCAGATGCTGCCCGACGTGATGTTCGGCTGCCTGCATCAGGCGCTGGGCGGCCACGTGCCGGCCGAAGGCACGTCGTGCCTGTGGAACCTGATGGCGATGGGCGGCCCCGGCAGCACCGACGGCGATCCGTCGGAGACGGTGAATGCCCAGCCCTTCACCGTGATGAGCTTCCATTCCGGCGGCACCGGCGCGCGGCCCGGCCGCGACGGCCTCTCGGCCACGGCCTTCCCGAGCGGCGTGCGTAACGTGCCCATCGAGGTCAACGAAGCGACGTCGCCGCTCCTCATCTGGAAGAAGGAGTACCGCCAGGACTCCGGCGGCGCCGGCGAGTTCCGCGGCGGCCTCGGCCAGATCATGGAAGTGTCGTCGCTCGACCAATCGCCCTTCTCCATCTCCGCCTACTACGACCGCGTCGACCATCCGCCGCGCGGCCGTGACGGCGGTCACAACGGCATGGCCGGCACGGTGAGCCTGGGCTCGGGCAGGAAGCTGCGCGGCATGGGCGTGCAGACCGTGCCGACGAACGACCGCGTGATCATCCGCATGCCGGGCGGCGGCGGTCTCGGCAATCCGCGCAAGCGGCCGGCCCGAAGCGTGGCCGACGACGTGCGGCTGGGCTTCATCTCGGCCGATGCGGCCAAGCGCGACTACGGCGTCGCCGTCAACGACGACGGTACGGTGAACGAGGCGGAGACGTCGAAGCTGCGCCAGATGGCGGCGGAGTGACACCGCCAAAGGCGGTGTCATCCCGAGCCTGGCGAGGGATCTTTCGGAACCAGTAAAGGTCCCTCGGCGTCGCCTCGGGATGACAAGTTGATGGAGACTCTACGATGCGCGTGAGTGCCGGCCTGCCGACCGGGATGGAGGGCCTGACCTATCCCATCCCGTTCTCCGATCCCGAGAACGTCATCAAGATCGCCCAGGCGGCCGAGAAGTTCGGTTACGACTCGGTCTGGGGCAACGATCACATGACGACCCAGAACTACGTGCGCGCCGAGTTCCCGGTGCCGCCACGCTTCTGGGAGCCGCTGGTCACCTATGCCTTCGTGCTGTCGGAGACGAAGAAGATCAAGGTCGGCACAGGCATCCTGGTGCTGCCCATGCGCCACGACATCGTCGTCGCGGCCAAGCAAATCGCCACGCTCGATCACTTCAGCAAGGGCCGCGTCGAGCTCGGCGTCGGCATCGGCGCCTATCGCGAGGAATTCAAGGCGGTGCAGCCCGCCAGCAAGCTCGATCGCGGCGAGATCGTCGACGAGGGCATGCAGGCGCTGAACCTGCTGTTCAAGGAACGCGTCGCGAGCTTCGACGGCAAGTTCTACCAGTTCAAGGACGTCGAGTTCTTCCCCAAGCCCTATCAGAAGCGCCTGCCGGTCTATGTCGGCGGCAACAACTTCAACAACATCCGCCGCGCCGTCGACTGGGGCGATGGCTGGATGGGCGCGGGCATGCATGTCGATCGCATCGCCGAGGGCGTGAAGCTGATGCGCGAGCTCTGCGGCAAATCGGGCCGCGATCCCAAGACCGTCGAGATCTGCCCGCAATACGTCGTGCATGTCGGCAAGACGCGCGAGGCCGCCATCGAAAGCTTCCGCAAGAGCCAGATGTGCAAGCATCTGGTCTCGCTCTCCAAGTCGACCTTCAAGAGCGAAGGCAAGCCGGTGCACGAGGAGAACAACCTGATCGGCACGCCGCAGGACATCATCGAGAAGGCGCTGAAGATGCGCGAAGCCGGCGTCACCCACCTGCTCGGCCTCTACTTCGCGGCCAACTCCGTGCAGGAGCTCCTGGACCAGATGCAGGTCTTCGCCGAAGAGGTCATGCCGAAGGTGAAATAGACGTCGTTTGAACCGCTCGAGCGGTTCAATCCCCGGCCTCAGCCATTTCGACCATTTTCGCCATTTTTTATTGGTGTTTTCAGGCGCCAAGTCGCGAAAAGCCCGACGCCACGGCATTTTACCGCCGTCGAGCCCGTCCATAAACGGTCGGAAATGGTGCCTAAATGGATCAAAAATGGTTTTCTCTACACCGATTGCCAACACGGACATGAGGGAGTTCCCGTCACACAACTCAGCGACGGCGAGTTTACGCCCGCAGACCTTGCCCGACCTTTTATGATCAATGGAACGAAAGGTGCAGTTGGCTCTTCTTTCATGCTCCTCTCCCCCGCCAGGGGGAGAGGCTAGGAGAGGGGGCGTGACCCAAAAGGTCGACCGAGCACGCGAACTCCGCAGAGACGGCAGCAAAGCCGAGCGCATCTGCTGGGAACTCATCCGCGCCAAAAGACTGAACGGCATCAAGTTCCGTCGCCAATATTCGATCGGCCCCTACTTTGCCGACTTCGCCTGCGTATCGAGGAAGCTCGTCATCGAAATCGATGGTGAGCATCACGCCTACCAACAGGAACGCGATGCGGGGCGCACGGCTTTCATGGAAGGCCTTGGGTCGCGTGTCGTGCGGTTCTGTGCGAATGAGGTTGTTGAGAATCCGGAAGGGATATGGGCGGCGATCGACGGCGCGTTGAGAGATCGTGCGTCGCCCCCTCTCCTAGCCTCTCCCCCTAGCGGGGGAGAGGAAAGTTGAGAAGGCCCTTCGCGATCATCTCGATTTCGTCGACGGCCTGGCGGAGCGACATGCCGGGCGGGCGGGGCGTGAAGATCAGGTGGTCCATGCCGAGGCGCGGTTGCCATTTGGCGAGCTTGGCCGCGATCTCCTCGGGTGTGCCGAGCAGCCAGCGTTCCTGCATGAACTCTTCCGACAGGAAATAGGGATTGTCCGAGGTGAGCGGCTTGCGCTCGTGGGTCTCCATGTCGACGTAGGTGAGGCCGATGCGCTCGGGCTTGTACTGGATGCGATAGACCTCATCGATGAAGGGCTGGTGCCGCTTGATCGCGTCGGCCGCCGAATCGCCCACCAGGATCTCGCGCATCACCGCGCGCGGCAGACGGCCCGCGTTCTGTTTCGTGGCTTCATGGTCGAAAGAGATGAACTGGTAGTCGACCAGGCTCCATTCCGCGAGCGGCGCCACCAGGAAGCCGGCCCGACGGCGCACGGCGCGCGCGCGCGCCTTGGGATGCGCGGCGCCGATCCAGAGCGGCGGGCGACCCGGCTTGACCGGCGGCGGTGTCAGCCGCCCGCCCTTCACCGTGTAGAGCTTGCCCGCATAGTCGAATGCTTCGCCGGTCCAGGCCTTCTCAAGGATATCGAGCGACTCCTCGAAAGCGCGCGTGCGGGTGGCATAGTTCCAGCCGAACTGGTCGAACTCGGCCGGCCGGTAGCCCTGTCCCAGCCCGATCTCGACCCGGCCGCCTGACAGGTTGTCGACCACCGACAGGTCCTCGGCCATGCGCATCGGATGGCCCTGCAGCGGCGCCAGCGCCACGGCCTGGCCGATCCGGCAGTTGGGCGCAGCAACGGCCAGCGCGGCGCAGGCCACGACCGGCGAGGGGCAATAGCCGTCGGACTCGCCATGATGCTCGCTCGCCCAGATCGAGTGGTAGCCGAGCCGGCTCGCTTCGGCCGCCAGCTCCAGACCCTCGCGATAGGCCTTGTCGTAAGGCTCGCCCAGGCCGCGATGCGCCTGGAAGGAGAAGGAGATGCCCAATTTCATGACGGGGGCTTCACTTGAAGGCCTGGCGGATGCGCCCCCACTCCTCGATCGCCTTCTCGTGGCCGGGCACGAGCTGGATGGTGAACTGGGTGTAGCCCGCGTCCTGTAGCGCCGCGATGCGTTCCTTGATCTCCTTCTCCGTCGCGGTGAACGACGACGTGCGGATCAGATCGGCGGTGATGAACTTCTTCTCGGTGGGCTTCACGTACATCAGATGCCCGCGATGGTTCTCGAGATAGGGCGCATCCTTGGGCTCATAGGTCCTGGCGAGCGCGACATAGCCCTCGACCTCGGGCCGCTGGCGGCTCGGCATCGCCGATGTGACGGGCTTGAAGCCCAGCATCGCCTCGTCGGCCGCGCGATGCAGCATCACCGCCGCGCGCGGTCCCGCCTGCGCCATCGCGCGCTCGGAATCCACCGGCTCGCCCTCAGCCAGGACGCAGCCCAGCGCAAATGCCGTCGCTTCGAGATCGCCCACCGCGTGGCCCGCCTTCGCCCAGGCCTCGCGCATATCGGTCACCTCCTTGACGCCGTGCGCCACGTTGGACACGAAGTCGATCCAGCCCGCCTTGAGCTTGGCCGTGAGATCGCGCGTCCGCGGTCCGAAAGCCGAGAGATGCAGCTTGATCGGATCGGTGGTGTTGAACAGCGGCAGCTCGGGATTGAGGAAGCGGATCTTCTTTTTCTGCCCCTCCATCTCGAAGTCGACGGTCTCGCGCCGCAGCAGCGCGTAAACCTGCGCGATGTAGGTCTCCATGTCCTTGACCTTCATCGCGCCGAAGCCCATCGCGCGGCGCGCCGTGAAGCCGGTGCCGACGCCGAAATCGATGCGGCCCGGGGCGAGCTGGTTCAGGGTCGCGAGCGCATTGGCGGCGACGGGCGCGATGCGGTTGGACGGCACCAGCACGCCGGTGCCGAGCCGGATCTTCTTCGTGTTTACTGCCGCGGCGCCCATGGCGACGAAGCAATCCGCCGACAGCATCTGCGTGTCGTAGAACCAGGCGTGGCTGAAGCCCAATTCCTCGGCGCGCTGCGTCACTTTCCAGGAATCCGCTGCCGTCGGCAGAGCGATACCGAAATCCATGTCGTTCCCTCCTGCGTTTCTTTCTTCTTCAGGTATCGGCGAGCGCGGCCAGCATCTTGTCCCGTGCCGCGAAGTCGCCCTCGGCATGGACCGGCTGCAGGCAGACATGGGTGGCGCCGGCATCGAAGTGGGCGCGCAGGCCCTTCTTCACCGTGTTGGCGTCGCCCCACAGGCACATCGCGTCGATGAACTTGTCGCTGCCGCCATCCTTGAGATCGCTTTCGCTGAAGCCTTCGCGCAACCAGTTGTTGCGATAGTTGGGCAGCACCATGTAGCGCGACAGCTCCTTGCGGCCGAGCGCGCGGGCCTTGGCGGGATCGGTCTCGATCGTCACCTTCTGCTCGACGGCGAGGATCTTGTTCGGGCCCAGGGTCTTCTTGGCCATCGCCGTGTGCTTGGGCGTGACGTTGTACGGCACTGCCCCCATCGACTTCTGGCCGGACAGCTCCAGCATCTTCGGGCCGAGGGCGGCCACCACGACGGGCGCATTGGCACCGGTCGGCATGTCCTTGTGCAGCGCATCGAGATAGGCGCGCATGGTGGTGACGGGCTTGTCGTAGCGGTGGCCGCGCAGGCCCTCGACCATCGGGATATGGCTGACGCCCAGGCCGAGAATGAAGCGGTTCTCATAGAGCTCGTTCAGCGAGATCATGGCGCGGCGGGAGGTGAAAGGGTCGCGCGCGTAGATGTTGGCGATCGAGCTGCCAACCACAAGCTTCTCGCTCTTGGCCAGCATGTACGAGGCGAGCGACATCGATTCGTAGCCGCGCGACTCCGGATACCAGAGGGCGGAATAGCCGTTCTTCTCGACGGTCTTCAGCAGGTCCGCGAGCTGCGGGCCGTTCACCTTGTCGGTCGAGTACCAAACGCCCAATCGTCCCAACGCCATGACTTCCTCCTGTACCGACTTGCTTCTGTCCTGACTGCTTCCGTCCTGACTTGGCAGGCCGACGTTAGCGGACGTATCGTCCGAAATCGATTCGCGGGAGAAGCCACAATGGAACTAGGCGTTTGCTACTTTCCGACGGACTACGGCATCGGCATGACGGAGCTCGGCAAGGCGCTCGAGGATCGCGGCTTCAAGTCGCTCTTCGTGCCCGAGCACACGCACATTCCGCTCAGCAGGAAGACGCCCTTCCCCGGCGGCGGGGAGCTGCCCAAGCGCTACTCCCACACGCATGACCCTTTTGTTGCGCTCTCCTTCGCGGCTGCAGCGACGAAGAAGCTGAAGGTCGGCACCGGTATCCTGCTGGTTCCGCAGCACGATCCCATCGCTACGGCCAAGGCCATCGCGAGCCTCGACCAGCTTTCCGGCGGCCGCTTCGTCTTCGGCATCGGCGCCGGCTGGAACGAGGACGAGATGAACAACCACGGCATCAAGCTCGCCGACCGCTTCAACCAGATGGGCGACCGCGTGAAGGCCATGAAGGCGCTGTGGACCCAGGATGAGGCAGCCTACACGGGCAAGTTCATCCAGTTCGATGCGGCCTGGTCGTATCCCAAGCCGCACCAGCGGCCGCATCCGCCGATCATCCTGGGTGGCGAGAGCGACCACACGCTGAAGCGCATCATCGACTACTGCGACGGCTGGCTGCCGCGGCCACGCGGCTTCGATCCGATCGAAGGCATCGGCCGCCTCAAGCGCATGGCCGAGCAGAAGGGCCGTGATCCCAAGACGCTGTCGATCACCGTCTTTGCAGCCCCTCCGAAGGCCGACGTGCTGGAGAGCTATGCCAAGGCCGGCATCGACGGCGCGCTGCTCGCCATTCCCGACGAGAGCCGCGACGAGATCCTGAAGCAGCTCGACGCCTGGGCGCCGCTCGCCAAGGCACACGCATGAAGGTCGCCCAATGAAGGTAGCAGTCGGCCTCGGCCTGATGGAGTTCCCCTTCGCGACGGGGGGCGACTATTGGCGCTGGGTCGATCTCTGCGAACAGGGCGGCATCGATTCGATCTGGCAGACGGACCGGCTGGTGAGCAAGCAGCCGATCCTGGAATGCATGGCGGCGATGGCGGCGCTCGCCGGCCGCACGCGGCGGCTGCGCTTCGGCATGAACGTCGTGTCGCTGGCGCTGCGCGATCCGGTGCTGCTCGCCAAGCAGTGCGCCACGATCGATGTCCTGTCCGAAGGCCGCCTGCTGCCCGCCTTCGGCATCGGCAGCCCGCTCGGTCCGGAATGGACCGCCCTCAACATCGACACGAAGACGCGCGGCAAGCGCACCGACGAGGCGCTCGAGATCATCACGCGCCTGTGGCGCGAGGACAGCGTCGACTTCGCCGGCACGCACTACAAGCTCAGCGCCGCCTCGATCTCGCCACGTCCCGTGCAGCCCGACCTGCCGATGTGGATCGGCGGCGCTTCCGATGCCGCGATCAAGCGCACTGCGCGCTACGGCACCGGCTGGCAGGGCGGCCCCGAAGGTCCGGCCGAAGCCGAGCGCATCGTCGGCGCGATCAAGGCGGCGTGCACGGAGACCGGCCGCACGATCGACGAAGACCACTATGGCGCGGCCTTCCCTTTCTATTTCGGCAAGCCGGACGATCGCATCGTCTCGGGCGCCATGGCCGCCTACGCCAAGCGCACCGGCCGCGATCCTTCGGGCTACTACGCCATCGGTGACGAGCGCGTGATCCTCGACCGCATCGTCGAGTACGTCGCGGGCGGCGTCCAGAAATTCATCCTGCGCCCCATCGGCAACGGCGACGAGATCGTCGCCCAGACCCGGCAGCTCATCGCCAAGGTCCTGCCGCTGGTCGGCAACAAGTGGCCGAAAGCGGCCTAAGAGGGAAGGGAACGCCATGCATCTCGGCTGCTCGATGTTCTTCACGGATTACTCCATGACGCCGGCGGAGCTCGCCAAGGCGCTGGAGGAACGCGGCTTCGAATCGGTGTGGGCGCCGGAGCACAGCCACATCCCGCTGACGCGCAAGACGCCCTTCCCGAGCGGCGGCGATCTGCCGAAGAAGTACTACGACGCCATGGATCCGTTCGTGACGCTCACGGCGGCCGCCGCGGCGACGAGCAAGCTCAAGGTCGGCACGGGCATCTGCCTCGTGGTCCAGCGCGATCCGATCCAGACGGCGAAGTCGGTCTCCTCGATCGACCAGGTGTCTGGCGGGCGCTTCCTGTTCGGCGTCGGCAACGGCTGGAACCAGGACGAGATCGAGAACCACGGCACGGCCTTCAAGAGCCGCCATAAGGTCGCGCGCGAGCGCATCGAGGCGATGAAGACGATCTGGACCAAGTCCAAGGCCGAGTATCACGGCGAGTTCGTGAACTTCGATCCGATGATGACGTGGCCAAAGCCGGCCCAGAAGCCGCATCCGCCCATCCTGGTCGGTGGTGCGTTTCCCTATGCCGCCAAGCGCGCGATCCGCTACGGCGACGGCTGGATGCCCCATCGCGTGCGGCCCGAATACCAGAACGTGCGCGAGTTCCTGCCCAAGTTCCGGCAGATGGCCGCCGAGGCCGACCGCGCCCCCGACTCACTCTCGATCACCATCTGGGGCGCCAAGGACGAGGACATGCTGAAGCAGGACCGCGACGCCGGTGTCGAGCGCATCGTTATCAGCCTCGAGTCAGCGAAGGCCGACGTGATCCTGCCGCAGCTCGACCACTGGGCGAAGCTGGCCGAGAAGGTCGCTTAGAGGTCCTCCGCCGTTGATAGATGCAGGCTTCCCTCCCCATTCAAATGGGGAGGAGGGCCGGAGGGGTCATGCGCCGCCGGCATATTCCTCCGAATTCTGGACTTCGGACCCCACCGCCCTCGTAAGACGAGGGCACCTCCCCATTTGAATGGGGAGGGAAGAAAATCGATTTACGACGACAGGGCTCTAGCGGAACAGGTCCTCGCCCTGCGGGCGGACCAGCTCGGAGACCGGGAGCGCGGGCGCCTTCCAGGTGAGACCGCGCACCAGTACGACGGGTTGCGCCTCGTCGCCCTGCCCCATCACCAGCGAGGCCGCCGCGGCAATCTCGTCGGCGAAGGCGGTGATGCTGACCTGCAGGATGCGACCGAACAGATCGGGGTTGCCGCGCAGGTCGATCATCGACGGCAGGCCCGCCGCGCCGATCGCCACACCGGTCGTGCCGCGCCGCCAGGGCCGGCCGAAGCTGTCGATGATCAGCACGGCCGGCTCGACGCCGAAACGCTTGCCGAGATCGACGCGCAGCTTCGCCGCCGATCCGTCGGGATCCTTGGGCAACAGCAGCGCGCGCTCGACGCCGTCCTGCGGCGCCACGTTCGACTGATCGATGCCGGCATTGGCCATGATGAAGCCCAGCCGGTGCTGCACGATCAGCACGTTGGGCCGGTTGCGCACCACGCGAACGGATTCGGACAGGATGAGCTCGACCAGCCGCGGGTCCTTCTCGACTTCCTTCGCCAGCTCGATAGCGCGCTCCGACGGCGTGACGGTCGCCATGTCGACGATGCGGCCTTCGGCCTTGGAGACGATCTTCTGCGCCAGCACGATCACGTCGCTCGCCTGCGGCGTGAGGTCTGCTTTCGCGAGGCCGTCGGCGATCAGCCCGGCGAGATCGTCGCCGGGCTTGACCATCGGCAGGCCGGCGAGAGCGCGGAGCTCGACCGCGCCGACGCGGGCATTGGACGCCATCAGCCGAACTTCTTGCGCAGACGCGGCGCCACCTGCTCGCCGAAGAGTTTCAGGAAACGCGCCTGGTCGGGACCGGGCGCGTGGAACACGAGGTGCTTGAAGCCGAGGCCGACATAGCCGCCGACCTTCTCGACCACCTCGTCGGGATCGGTCGAGACGATCCAGCGGCTCGCGGCGCGCTCGACCGGCAATGCTTCCGAAAGCTTCTGCATCTCGAGCGGATCCTCGACCGACATCTTCTCCTCGGGCGTGAGCGCCAGCGCCGCCCAGTGACGCGTGTCCTGCATGGCGCGTTCGTGGTCGGTGTCGAACGACAGCTTGATCTCGATCATGTTGTCGTAGGGCTGCTTCTTGGGCTCGGTCGCCTTGCCGATACCCTCGGCGACGCTCGGCATCAGGGTCTGGGTGTAGAGATCCCACTTCTTGCCCGAGGTGCAGATGAAGCCGTCGCCCGAGCGGCCGGCATAGCGTGCCACCACCGCGCCTGCGGCGGCGACATAGATCGGGATCTCCTGCTCGGGCTTGTCGTAGATCGTGGCGTTGGCGGTCTTGTAGTATTCGCCCTGGAAGCTGATGCGCTCGCCGCGCCACAAGGTGCGGATCAGGGTCACGGCCTCACGCAGGCGCGCGAAGCGCTCCTTGAACTCCGGCCAGGGCGCGCCCGTCGAGGGGACCTCGTTCAGCGATTCGCCCGTGCCGATGCCCAGGATCACGCGGCCCGGCGCCATCGAGCCCAGTGTGCCGAAGGCCTGCGCCACGATCGACGGGTGATAGCGGAAGGTCGGCGTGAGCACGCTGGTGCCCATGATCAGCTTGCTGGTGCGGCCAGCCAATGCGCCGAGCCAAACCAACGACGACGGCGCGTGGCCGTCGATGTGCTTCCACGGCTGGAAGTGGTCGCTCACGAAGGCAGAATCGAGACCGACTGTCTCGGCCAGGACGGCGAAGTCCAGGAGCTTCGAGGGAGCGAACTGTTCGGCCGACGCCTTGTATCCGAGCTTGAGCACGGGCGATGTCCTCTATGTTTGCGGCGGGAGTCCTAGCACATCGGACGCCGTTCTAGTTGCTCGGATTGCGGAACACGATGCAGGCGCCGCCGGCCCTGTGCAGTTTCGCGCACAGGGCGTCGGCTTCCGCCCGTGTCTTTTCCGAGACGCGGACGATGAACGGCGAGGCCCGGGGCATGGGAATGACCAGCGGCAGGCGATCGCCCAGGATCGACGGATACTTGCGGCGCAGTCGTTCGTAGGCGGCCAGCACGCCGCCCTCGGACCAGTTGCCGGCAAGCTGCACGCCCCACGGCCCCCAGGCGGGATTGGACGACAGCGGCGGACGGTGGTGCACGTTCTCGATCATGAGCTTGGCCAACGCGACACACTGCGTGCCCGAGGGCTCCGCCGATGCCGCGATCTGTGGCGTCGGCTTGGCGACCCAGGCTTCGGCGACGTAGCCCGTGACGATGCGGACATAGGCCTGCGTCTCGTAGGGCAGCGAACCATGACCGGTGAGCCAGGCTTCGACCGGCGCGGGGCCGGCATTGTAGGCGGCCGCGGCGAGGCCGAGATTGCCGTGGAAGGTCGTGCGCAGTTCGCGCAGGTAGCTCGCCGATTCGCGCAAGGCCGCCAGCGGCTCGAAGGCGTTGATGAGACCGCGCATCGCGGCGGTCTGCGGCATGAATTGCGCGATGCCCTGCGCGCCCATCGGGCTCACGGCGCGCGGATCGAAGTGGCTTTCCTGCCAGATGAGGCGCGTGAAGAACTCCTCCGGCAGATCGTTGTCGGCGGCCGCCTGGGCGAGCGTGTGACAGATCTCGTCGGTCGAGGGATTGTGATCCGCCGGCGGCTCGGCGCGCGCCGGCGGAAGGGCCGCGGCGACGGCGAGACAGGCCCCTGTGAAATATCCGGCCAGGCTTTTGAGCATACCAACCAAGTGATGAAGCGGGCCCTCGCTTCAGCGTATCATCGCCGGCCACAGCCTGTGGAGGGGAGATCATGCAACTAGGGGCATCCATTCCTGTCGGCGATATCGGCGCAGGCCCGACGGTCATGCGTGACTATGCGCAGGCGGTCGAGGGGCTGGGCTTCGACTATCTGGTCGCACCCGACCACGTGCTCGGCACCGATCCCGCCAAGATGCCGGCCGGCCAGCGCGGCTCGAATGCGACGGCCTATCACGATCCCTTCGTGCTGTTCGGCTTCCTTGCCGGGGTGACGAAGACAGTCGGCTTCGCTGCAGGCGTTCTTATTCTCGCGCAACGCCAGGCGGCGCTTGTCGCCAAGCAGGCGGCGTCGCTCGATGCCCTGTGCGAAGGCCGCTTTCGCCTCGGCGTCGGCGTCGGCTGGAACCTGGTCGAGTTCCAGGGTCTCGGCATGGACTTCCATACGCGCGGCGTTCGCTCGGCCGAGCAGGTGCGCTTCATGCAGGCGCTGTGGGCCAAGGAAGGCGTCACCTTCAAGGGCAAGTATCACGAGCTCACCGACGGCGGCATCAATCCCCGGCCGAAGTCGGGCAAGGTGCCGGTGTGGTTCGGCGGCCATGCCGAGCAGACGCTGAAGCGCGTGGCCAGGTACGGCGACGGCTTCATGCCCAACCGCTGGCCGCCGGGCGACGAGGTGCTGAAGCTCTTCGACCGCCTGCGCGAGATGATCGAGGCCGAGGGCCGCAAACCAGAAGATGTTGGCCTCGAAGTCTGGACGTCACCCGGAAAAGGCACGCCGGACGACTGGCGCAAGGAGGTCGCGTTCTGGAAGAAGGCCGGCTGCAGTCATGTGCTCGCGCATACGACGTTCACCAGCGCTATTCACGAGCGGATCAAGGGCAAGAGCTACGACGATCACCTCAAGGCCGTCACCCAGTACCGCGACGCTGTTAAGGACTTGCTATGAAGTTTACCCTTCATTTCGCCAACAACGCCTTCCCCGACATGGCCAAGGCGATGCACTTCGTGAAGATCGCCGAGGCCGCTGGCTTCGATTCGGTCGTCACCGTCGACCATGTCGTCTTCCCGCATCACTACACCTCGACCTATCCCTATGCTGCGGGCGGACGCCTGCCCGGCGGGCCATCATGGCCGTTGCCCGATCCATTGATCTGGATGGCGGCGATGGCCGCCATCACGACGAAGCTCCGCTTCATGACGGGCGTCATCATCCTGCCGCTGCGCAATCCGCTGGTACTCGCCAAGCAGGTGGCGACGCTCGACCACCTGAGCGGCGGCCGCATCGATCTCGGTATCGGCGTCGGCTGGCTCAAGGAGGAGTTCGAGGCGCTGGGCGTACCGTTCGAGAAGCGTGGTAAGCGTACGGACGAATACGTGGCCGCGATGCGCGCGCTTTGGGCCGGGGAAGGAGCCAGCTTCAAAGGCGAGTTCGTGAGCTTCGACGAGGTGACCTGCAGCCCCCGGCCCGTGAAGGGCGCGGTGCCGATCATGATCGGCGGCCATTCGGAAGCGGCGGCCAAGCGCGCCGGCCGGCTGGGCGACGGCTTCTTTCCGTCGATCGGCGCGCAAGTCGATACCGTGCCGCTGTTCGACATCATGCGCCGCGCGGCGGCCGCGGCGGGTCGCGATCCCCAGGCAGTCGAGATCATGGCCGGCTGTCCCGAACTGCTGCCGGACTCGAAAGCCGATCCACGCCCGGCCATCGAGGCGCGCGCCAAGCAGGGCGTCGGCCGGATCATCCTGCCGGTGGCGCCGTGGCTGAAAGACCTGGAAGACGGGTTGGGATGGTTCGGCGAGACCGTGATCCGGCAATTCGGCTGAGGGTCGCTACTCGATCAGATCGTCGGCCTCGGCCTGGACGCTCTGCGGGATCGCAACGCCGATCGCCTTCGCCGTCTTGAGGTTGATGATGAGCTCGAACTTGGTGGGTTGCTCCACCGGGAGGTCGCGCGGCGCGGCCCCCGCGAGGATGCGCTTCACGTAGAAGCCTGCACGCCGCAGCACCGCCGGTAGCGACGGGCCATAGCTCAGCAGGGTACCCATTTTCGCGTTTTCGCTGAACGGCGCCAGCACCGGCACACGGCGCTCGATTCCGAGAGTCGCGATCCGCGGAGTGACTTGGCCGAGCATGGCGTCGGGCATGAGAATCAGTGCATCGGCTCGCGGGGCATTCGCCGGACCAAAGCAGCCGTCGACGGCGGCGGGATCGGAGAGCTCGACCGGCTGGAGCTCGATACCGAGCGGGGAAGCAGCAGACTTGAGGCGCTCGAAGATCGGCCGGTTGGTCGCGTTACCGGGATTGAAGACCGCGCGCACATGCTTCGCCTGCGGCAGCACCTTGTGCATCATGTCGAGCAGCTTGAGCGTGGAATCGTCCGCCATGGTGGCGACGCCGGTCGTGTTGCCGCCGGGCCGCGCCAGACTGTCGACAAGCCCGGCGCCGACTGGATCGTTGGTCCTGACGAACAGCACCGGGACCTTGCCCGCCATCTGCTGGGCCGCGCGCACCGACGCGATGGTGACGACGATCAGGATCGCGGGCTTTCGCTCCAAAGCCTGTTGGGTGAGCTCGGGGAATCGCTGGTACTCGCCGTTGGCGTAGAGAACCTGCAGCGTGACATCGCGGCTCTCGATCAGGCCGTTCTCCTTCAGGCCCGAACGCAGCTCCACCAGCCGTCCGGCCTCGATCGCTTCGGTGGCCGGCGCGATCCACACCAGCCGTGCCGGCTCCTGTGCGCGAGCCGGCCAAGACGCGAGTGCCGCTGGAACCGCGAGCAACGCGCGGCGCTTCACGCGATGACCGTCTTGGCGAACCACTCGACCTGATCCTCGAACTCGGCCATCGAATCGGCGGGGATCATCAGCGCGCAGGCGTGATCGACGCCGATCGCCTTCAGGCCCGCGACCTTCTCCTTGATGAGGTCGGGCGAGCCCACGAGGTTGGCGACGACCTGCTTGGAAAGATCGCGACCGGTATAAGCCAGCGACTTCCTGTGCGCGACAAGGCCCGACGCCATGTAGCGCTTCTCGGCCTCCTCGGGCGTCCTGGCGATGGTGAGCGAGAATTGCGGCGCGATCTCGATCTCCTTGGGATCGCGGCCCAGCTCGGCGGCGCGATCCTTGAGAATCTTGATCCACTCGGCCAACTCTGGCCATGGCCGCCAGCCCGGCAGCCAGCCGGTCGCATGGCGCGCGGTGCGCTCGATGGTCGGCTTGTTGTGACCGCCCAGCCAGAGCGCGAAGGGCTTGCGCCTGGGCTTGGGATACATCTCGATGTCCTTGACCGCGTAGTACTTGCCCTCGTGCGTGACGCGCCGCTCGGAGAAGAGCCGCATCATCAGGTCGAGCCCTTCGTCCATCATCTCGCCGCGCTGCGCCTTTGGTGCGAGACGCGGCGCCCAGGCAGCAAACTCCTCGCGATAGGCGCCGAGGCCCAGCGCCAGGATCATGCGGCCGTTGGAGAGCTGGTCGATGGTCGATGCGGTCTTGGCGAGCCAGAAGGGATCGCGCATCGGCTGGACGGCGAGCGCCGTGCCGACCTCGAGCGTCGTCGTCGCGGCGGCGCAGAAGGAGAGCACGGTCAGCAGCTCGTAGAAGTTGGGCGGCGTGTCGGGATAGAGCTCGCGCACATAGTGCTGGCTCTGGATGTGATCGTTGCCCCACACCGAGTGATAGCCGAGCTTCTCGCAGAGCTTCGCCATGCGCACGAAGTCGGATGGATCGACGAACGGCACGGGGTACATCACCCCTTCGAAGCCGGTGGGCAGGCTGATGCTGAACTTCATGCGGTGGCCACTTTCAACACGGTCGCGATCGTCACGGCATCGTCGAGGCCGCCCAGCACGACCTCGTCGAGGCCGATGGCACGATACTCTTCGAGCTTTTCCTTCACTTCGGCCGGCGTGCCACAGGCTGTGTGGCGGCGCACGACGTCGTCGCTCACCAGCCGGTCGACCTCGGCCCAGTTCTCCGCCGCATAGGCCGCGCCGAGCGCCGCCTGATCCAGAGTTGCGCCGCCCAGACGGATGTTCTCGGCATGATGGGCGCCGCGCAGCACGAAGCCGATCAGGCGACGCGCCGGATCGAGCGAACCGATGCGCGTGTAGACGATGCCCGATTTGTGGATCGGCCGGGCCGCTTCGGTCTGCGCGATGCAGGCCTTCACGAAGGGCGGCGACGTGGCCGCCGAGATCAGCACGCCGTCGGTCTGGCGGCCGGCAAGCTTCAGCATGTTGGGCCGCGAGGCCGCGATCACGATCGGGATATTGCGGCCGCCATTGACCAGCCGACGACCGGCGACGCGGAACATCTGACCCTGCACATCGACCATCTCACCGGCGAAGAGCTGGCGGCAGACCGTCACCGCCTCGCCGATTGCGACCAGCGGCTTCGGCGAGTCGACGCCCGCGGCCTTGAGATCGGCCGGTGCGCCGGCGCCGAGACAGAGGATCACGCGGCCGGGATACATCTCCTCCAGGGTCGCGGCGGCCATGGCGATGTAGACGGGATGCGTGGTGTACGGACTCATCGCCATCAGCGCGACCTTGATGCGCCTGGTCGCGCCCAGCGCCAGCGCTGCTGTCGTCACCGGGTCGCGCAGGAAGAGATGGCAGGCGACCCAGAGCGTGGACGCGCCACCCTCCTCCGCCGCACGTGCCTGATCGGGAATCGCCGAGATGGCGACGCGACCGTCCATCGAAAGACCGAACTCAGCCATGGAAACCGTAACTGTTCTTGAGAGCCGTCATGACGTCCTTGAGATCGCCGCCGACCAGCGGCGGCTCGGGCAGGGCCTGCTCGATCGGACCGGGATCCTTCAATCCCGACGCCGTGAGCAACGCCACGCAACGCTCGTCGGGCTTGATCTTGCCTTCGGCGCGCAGCCGCTCGATGGCGGCGAAGGGTGCGGCCGACGAGGCCTCGGGCCAGATGCCTTCCTTGGCCGCGAGCGTCATCACCCAGCGACGAAGATCGTCGTCGCTCACGGTGACGGCATGGCCTTTCGAATGGCGCAGCACGTCGAGTGCCTGCACCGTGCCCTGCAGCGCGCCGATCGAGATTGCGATCGACGGCGCGTTGCGTGGCGATTCGGGCGGCATGGCGTCGCCACCATGCATGGCCGTGGCCAGCGAGCCCGAGACCTCGGCCGCCACGAAGCGCGGCACCCTGTCGATCCAGCCCAGCGCCTTCAATTCCTCAAAGCCCTTCCACATGCCGTAGAGCGCATCGCCGTAGCAGACCGGTAGCACGCACCAATCGGGCGGCTGCCAGTCGAAGGCCTCGGCGACCTCGAAGGCGATCGTCTTGTAGCCTTCCATGCCGTACGGGTTCGAGCCGACGACCGGTCCGAAGAAGGGCGAGGTCGGATACCAGCCGAATTCGCGCACGCCGGCCGATTGCAGGCGCCAGCGGTCGGCCTTGTCCGGCACCTTCACGACCATCGCGCCGTAGGCCCGCATCTGCAGGACCAGCGGGCCGGCCGAGCCCACGAAGGTGAAGACGATGCAGGGAATGCCCGCCTTGGCGGCGTAGGCCGCAGCCGCCGCGCCGGCATTGCCTGAGGAGCTGGAAGCGATGATCTTCGCGCCGAAGCGTTTGGCCATGGTGAGCGCGCCCGAGCCCAGCCGGTCTTTGAACGACCAGGTGGGATTGCGCGATTCGTCCTTGATCCAGACATCCCCCAGGCCGAGCGACAGCGCGGGCAAAAGCGGCGTGTTGCCTTCGCCCAAGGTCACCGCCTCGTCAGCCCTGGCATGCAGAAAGGCGTCCCAGCGCCACATCGAGCCGCGCTGAGGACGGTCGCGCAGGGCTTCCTGACCCGGCCGGCTATCATAGGCGACGGTGAGATTGGCCGGTGCATCCTTCGTCCGGCAGGCCGGACAATCCTGGGCATAGTGGTCGATCGGGTAACGGGCGCTGCAACGAACGCAGACAAGCGCACTGGGGACGGGCATTTCGGCGGCGACGTTAACCCGTGGGTGCCTCGCCGACAAACGCGCTCTAAAATAACCGCATGTCCACGCTCGTGATCAGCCATCCCGCCTGTCTCGGCCACGAACCGGGCGAGCATCATCCTGAAAGTCCGCATCGGCTGCGCGCCGTGATGGCGGCCCTTGGCGGCCCCGAATTTGCGAGCCTGGAGCGCGCCGAAGCGCCGCTCGCCACGACCGAACAGCTCATGCGCGTGCATCCCGAGCAATATGTCACCGCTCTCCTCAACGTCCGGCCCGGGGAAGGCGAGCTCGCCATGATCGATGGCGACACCTTGATGAGCACCGGCAGCGCCGAGGCGGCCGCGCGCGCCGCGGGCGCGGTGGTTGCCGCTGTCGACGCCGTGATGAGCGGACTGGTGAGCAATGCCTTCGCCGCCGTCCGTCCGCCCGGCCATCATGCCTCGGCAACGGTGCCGAGCGGCTTCTGCCTCTTCAACAACGTGGTGATCGGTGCACGGCACGCGCAGGCGGTTCACGGCGTCAAACGGCTCGCGTTTCTCGACTTCGACGTCCATCACGGCAACGGCACGCAGTCCATCGCCGAGACCGATCCCGATCTCTTCTTCGCCTCGACGCACCAGTATCCGTTCTATCCGGGCACCGGCTCGGCGCGCGAGCACGGCGTCGACCACAACGTCGTCAATGTGCCGCTCGCCGCCAGTTCGGGCGGCAGCGAGTTCCGCGCCGCCTGGGGCGACCGCATCCTGCCGGCGCTCGACCGATTTGCGCCGGAACTCATGATCGTATCGGCGGGCTTCGACGCGCATCGTCGCGACCCGCTCGCCCAGCTGCGGCTCGAGTCCGAGGATTTCGCCTGGGTCACCGCGGAGCTGATGGCCATCGCGCGCCGCCATACCGGCGGGCGACTCGTCTCCTCGTTGGAGGGTGGCTACGACCTCGAAGCACTGGCGGACTCGGCGGCCGCGCATGTCCGGCAACTGATGCGCGAGGCCTGAACGTCGCTTGACTTGCCCCAGAGGCAAGCGTATCGGCGCGCCACTGATCAACGGACGAGGCGATGGACAACCACCCTAGACGCACAGCGACTGCGTTCGACCGGACTGTCGGGTAGGCCATCGATTCATCGTCTGGCACCCGGTGCTTCCGGCCGAGTGCTTAACGCGACCGCCAGCCGGCGAGTCGCACAAAACTGAAACAATTGGCAGGGAAGTTGCGCCGCGGGATTTCACCCACGCGTGGCAACGGCCATGATGCACGGAAGACGACAATGAAGTTCGATCGATTCCCGAGGCTGAGGACCAGGGGAAGCCTGGTGATCATCGTGGCGGTGCTGGCGGCACCCGGCGCGACGCGCGCCGCCAATCCCGGCATTCCCGACGGCTTCTACGCCGGCGGCTTCATCGGCTACGGCATCGGCAAGGAGACGGCGACCTTGGCCGATCCCATCGGTGGCGCTTCAGCGGGCGGTACGTCGGACTTCAACGCGACCTTCGGCGGCATCCAGGGCGGCTATCAGAAGACCTGGCCGACGGGTTGGATGCTGGGGCTCGAGTTCGACGCCTCCTTCCCTGACTTCATGGATACCGAGAATATCATCTCGACGCGCAGCACGGGCGCGGGGGAGGTCGACGATCAGCTCGAATGGCTCGCCACGGCGCGGGGCAGAATCGGCTACTCCTTCGGCAGCTGGACACCGTTCCTGACCGGCGGTCTCGCGCTCGGCAGCATCCGCACGTCGCTCACCAACTCGACCACCGGCAATGTCGATGCCACGCCCGGCAACAAACGGCTGGGCTTCGCGCTGGGCGCCGGCGTGGAACATGCCCTCGATAGCCACTGGTCCGCGCGGCTGGAATATCTCTACGCCAATCTCGGCCTCTCCGGCTTCACCCAGTTCAACGTGCCGGCGCGCTACGACACACAGTACAATTTCAATTTCCTGCGACTCGGCCTCAACTATCATTTCGGCGCGCCCGAATCCGAGAAGAAGACGGAGGAGACGTCCGCCGATCTCGGGCCGGGATCGTGGGAGATCCATGGCCAGTCGACCCTGATCTACCAGGGCTATCCACCGTTCAATGCGGCCTACAACGGCCCGCAGAGCCTGCCGAACGGCGGCGAGTCGCGCGAGACGTGGACGAGCTCGCTGTTCCTCGGCGTGCGCCTTTGGGAAGGGGCCGAGTTCTACTTCAATCCCGAGCTGCTGCAGGGCTTCGGTGTCGCCGACACCACGGGCGCGGGCGGCTATGTCAACGGCGAGGCGCAGAAGTCGAACTTCCCCTGGCCGCGGATTTCCTTCTCGCGCTTCTTCGTCCGGCAGGAATTCGGCCTGGGCGGCGAGACCGAGAAGATCGAAAGCGACTATGGCCAGCTCGCCGGCACCAAGGACATCTCGCGCGTCACCGTGCAGTTCGGCCGATTCTCGGTGCACGATCTCTTCGACACGAACGACTACGCGCAGGATTCGCGCGCCGACTTCCTCAACTGGTCGATCTGGGCGGCCGGCGCCTTCGACTATGCCGCCGACCGCATCGGCCTCACCTACGGCATCACCGCGGAGATCAACCAGAAGAACTGGGCGGCGCGCGCGGGCTACTTCCTGGTTGGCAACCAGCCCAACTCCAACGTCTTCGACATGGACCTGTTCGCGCGCGGCCAGTACGTCGCCGAGCTCGAGCTGCGCTACAAGCCGTGGAACCGGCCCGGCGTCGCCAAGTTCGGCGTGTGGATGCACGAGACCTTGGCCGGCAACTACAGCGCCGCGCTGCAGCTCATGTCGATCAATCCGACGCTGTCGGCCGACGACGCCGTCATGACCGAGTGGCAGGGCACGCCGATGTACGGCTACTACGTCAACCTGCAGCAGGAGATCACCGACGACATCGGCGCCTTCGCCCGCTGGAGCTGGAACGACGGGAAGAGCGAGATCAACGCCTTCACCGACATCAACCAGAGCCTGTCGATCGGCACATCGATCAAAGGCACGCGCTGGGGCCGGCCCGACGACGTGGTGGGCATCGCGGGCTCCATCAACTGGATCTCGCCCGTGTTCCAGGCGTTCCTTGCGGCCGGCGGCACCGGCGTGCTGGTGGGTGATGGCGCGCTCAGCTACTCCGCCGAGAACGTGATCGAGGCCTACTATGCGCTCCAGCTCACCAAGGGCATGATCGTGACGGCCGACTATCAGCTCCTGGTCAACCCTGCCTACAACAACGTCCGCGGCCCGGTGAACGTCTTCGCCGGCCGCCTGCACGTGCAGTTCTAGAGGGGTTACTTCCCCTCCCCATTCAAATGGGGAGGTGTCGGCCTCTTAGGCCGGCGGAGGGGTCATGACCCCATCGCCCTCGTATGACGAGGGCACTTCCCCATTTGAATGGGGAAGAAAGGCGTTACTCCACCCCGAGATAGATGCGCTGAACGTCGGGGTTGTCGGCCATCGCCTTGGCCGGGCCTTCGAGCACGGTGCGGCCGACCTGCAGCACGTAGGCGTGGTCGGCGGCCTCGAGTGCCAGA
>Ga0153954_1000167_pt1 | contig 60303 bp, 50 predicted proteins | sample TSFL038MetaG_FD_102277 | JGI IMG/M metagenome (GOLD analysis project Ga0153954, IMG submission 102277) | Attine ant fungus gardens microbial communities from Florida, USA - TSFL038 MetaG | ecosystem: Host-associated > Fungi > Mycelium > Unclassified | place: USA: Florida, Wekiwa Springs State...
GGTGTGGGGCGGGGAGTCGGGGCTCGAGGATGGCCCATTGGGCCTCGGTCAGATCGCTGGGATAGGGTTTGGTTCTCATCCCCTTTCTACGTACGAATCCGCATTATGGAACAGACAGTAACATCGGGGCGAGCAAGGCCTCCTTGCCGGTCGGTGTGTCGTACTCCAACTTCATCTACACGCTCAATCCGGGTGCGCAGATTGGCGTCTACCAGAAGCTCTCGAGCCGCGCGGGCGGCGAGGTTCTCAGCTCCGATAGCTATTGATCGGACCCACTCTGTCGTTGGCGGACTTAATCGCGAACAGGGGGAGGGGGAGAGACTCCACCAGGTCCGGCCCTTCACCCCGTCCACGTTTTGGTCAAGGAGCCGATTCTTGAGAATCCGCCTCGCTTTTCCTGTTCTGATTGCCGCAACCTTCGCCGGTTGCAGCGGGGCCGAGCCCGTCCTTGCCCCTCCGACACCGCACGGGGGCACACTCGCCACGCTGCCCGAGGGGCAGGGCGAGCTCGAGATCGTCCGGTCGGAGGTGTCGGGCAAGCCGGCTGAGGTGCGCCTGATGCTCTACTTCCTCGACGCCGACAACAAGCCAATCACACCCGCACCGACCGCCGCCACACTCAAACTGAAAGCGCCCCGGGGCAAGGCCGTCAACTTCAAGCCGACCGAGGATGCCGACCCGTCGAAGGCGGGAGCGCTGGAGAGCGCCTCCTTCGCGGCCGGCGGCGATATATCGGGCGAGCTCTCCTTGACAATCAACGGCAAGCCAGTCAAGGTCTCGATGAGCGTCCGCTGAAACACACTCCGTCACCGGCAAAATCGGCCAGAGGTCCCAGGAGTGACCGGGGACTTGACTTCGGTATTGACGCAGATCGGCGTCGAACCGAGACGGATGGGCATGGCCTATCAGGCTTTCCCGTGGCCGAGGTCATCGAGTCTCAAGAGGCCTCCCCGATCCTTTATGATTGGGGAGGCCTTCGTCTGTCCTAGCAGAACATTTCGTGGATATGATGCCTAGGATTTTGAGATATAATAATTATAATCAAGCAATTGGCTTTTTAGATTCACTTGCTTGATACTGACGACCTTCGCACCCCGGCGTTCTACGAGGTCGAGGATGTCTTCCTGCTTGACGTGATACATCTGCATTTGGGGAGTGAAGTCTTCATCGGATTCGTCGCGCGTGGGTTGCACGTCGAGCGCGATGATCTCTGAGTCGGACCCGCGGTCTTTGAACCAGGCGACCTGTTCCTGGACCATATCGATTTCTAGGAGATAGTGCCCGGGGTTGCGCGGCGCGTTGACGGTAACCGAGAGGGCGACTTCTTCTCCCGGATCAACATCGTGCGGGAGTCCGGCTCTACCGTCGTCGAAGATGACGGGGGACCGATTTGCGTCGAGCCAGTGGTTACCGAGGTGGATTCGAAAACGTTCATCGGGGGTGCCGAGGGCCGGCCAGGTTGCATCCCCTTGATTCTTGACCTGCACGTGAACTTCGAACCTGTCGCCCGCTTTGATGGCGCGGGGGCGTTCGACGACCGTCACCTTGGCGTTGAAGGCCGTGAGGGGCAGGGGAGCCGTGATCGCGGTCCGTGGCCGCTGGCCTGTTTCCTGGGGAGGCTTGTTGCCACCGGGAACTTGGAAGACCGCGAGACCCCCAGGGGTCAATATCCGCAAGAACTCATCGATATAGTTGAGGGCATAACGAGGTTGCATGTGCTGGAGTACGATGATGCTGTAGACCAGGTCGAACGTATTGTCATCGAAGAGCGAAAGGTCGTTGCGGTCATTTACGAGATACTGACAGCGTTCTCCGTGACGATTATAGCTACGTGCGTGTTCGATCATCGATGGAGAGATATCGACACCTCGGCATTCCGCGAAGTGGTCGGCGAGGGCCTGAGTCAGTCGGCCGACGCCACAGCCGAAGTCGAGCGCCTTCCCTCGAGCAATGCTGATCCCAATCGCATCAATGTCTTCTAGCAGGCCGCGAACCTGGGCTTCACCGATCCGGAAGAACTCGGCGGGATCCCAGCCACCATAACGCTTGCCGGTATGGGAGAGGATCGCCCAAAGCGGGTCCTGTTCCCCGAACGCCTTCCAGTGCTTTTGAAGTTCCTCGAGTTCCATCCCTGGTCCTTTCCTACCAGTGACCTCTCCCTGCCGATAATGAGTGCGATCCTGCGGGGATGGCAGTACATAGCCGAATTACGACGACTCTGCAACGGCAACACATGATCTCTGGTTTTGCCGAACTCGGCCGCAGCCCGTTTCCGACCCTGAAGTCGCAACTATCCCCGAAGACGAACGCACGGGCGATCGGACGACGCCGAGCTCGGTTGGGAAAACTCGTTGACCGAAGCCGGATTTCTGGAACTCGGATTCGAGAACGGTCGTTTCCTGACGGATTAACGCCAAATGCTGAAGTGATTCGAGATGAGCGTTTGAATCGGAATCCTGATGCAGGGAACTGCGATCCGACGTGGGAAGCAGAGTAGCCCCGAAGTCATCCCCGGCGATCTCTACTCAAGCTGCGCCTTGCTTGGCGGGAGCCGGACATGAGGGGAGTCGTAGGGTAAACGTCGTTCCCTGTCCAACCCGGCTCTCGGCGCGGAGGCGGCCGTGGTGAGCCTCGACGATGTCGCGGCAGACGGAGAGACCGAGTCCCGTCCCACCCTGCCCGGAGTCGTCGGGACCGGATTTGGTGGTGAAGAAGGGTTCAAAGATTCGCCGCAAGTCGGCTGGAGCGATGCCGGTCCCGGTATCCGCCACACTGAGTTCGGCGAGCCGACCCGAGGCGTCGGCTCCGACGCGCACCCGCACCGTGCCGCCTTCGGGCATTGCTTGCCGTGCGTTGATGATCAGATTGAGGAGGACTTGCTGGATCTGGGCAGGATTGACCCGGGCATACGGGCGGCTTTTGGCTTGAAAGTCGATCCCGACGCGGTGCCGGGACATATCCTTGCCTACAAGCAGAGTCACTTCCTCGGTCAGTCTCACAAGATCGGTCGGCTCGCGCCGATCTGCGCGGGGCCGAGCGATCCCCAGCACCCCGCCCGAGATCACTGACGCGCGCTGAGACGCTTCCAGGATCTTCTCGAAAGCCCGCTGACGAAACGCTGGGTCGGGGTTGCGTAATCCCAGCTTGGCGTAATTGAGGATCGGCGTCAGTGCATTGTTGAGTTCGTGGCAGATCCCGCCAGCCAGCACTCCGAGGCTGCTGACCCGTTGGAGCGCGACGACCTGGCGACGGAGGGCCTCGACCTCCTTCTCCAAATCTGCCGTGTGCATTCCTTGCGCTGAAGATCCTGCCATCGTACCCTCGGAACCCGGTCCATCCTGACGACCCGTGTTCGCCCACCCTTCGTATCGGCCGACCTGAGCCCCGGGATGAGGCTCGCATCTGGGTTCTTAAGATCTTGAATGACCCGGTGGTTGAGGCAGGATAGGATGACCCCTGACAATCGGTCTTTCTCTTTTTCTTGCCGCATCTCGCGAGCTTTGCGCAGATCTCGAAAGTCTTTTCGGTCGACCATTCTCGCTTGGCGATGTTGGCATGCCCGAGCGGGGCGGATATGATCGAATTGTGGCAGGGTACGAAGAACGTACCCAGCTAACAATCTGCCGCCCACCGCTTACACGGCCTTCTGCCGGTACAGAGGTCCGCGGCTCGGGACGTCTTAACAAGTCTCCGTTGCCCATCTTGAGGCTGTCAGCACCAACTGCTGTTGGCGACGGGCCTGACAGGAAGAATCCGTACTTCCTGAATACGGCGGACGAGCCCGAAGGGGGGCTCAACCATGATGGCACAGAGTGGCCGCCGGTCCTCGCGCCGCGTGCTGATCGTGGACGACAGCATCGACACCGCGAATATGATGCAGCTACTCCTCGAACGGGAAGGCTTCGAGGTGCGAACTGCCTACGATGGTTCGGAAGCGATTGACGTGGCGAACAGCTTCTTGCCCGACGTCATCCTACTAGACCTCACACTTCCGGGCCTCTCCGGCGAGGAAGTGGCGGTGAGACTGCGCGATCATGACGCATTCGCGGACATACTCATCATCGCGATCTCCGGGTATGAGTCTGACGGCGTAACGCTCCTCGGTTTCGATCACCTGATGGTCAAGCCCGTGGACCATGACGCCTTGCTGAAGCTTCTTGAAGCCGGGCGAATGTCCGAGCAACCCCCGTGGTCGTCCGGCTCGTCGAACCCGGCGGATTGACCCGCATGGGCTCAAGTCGGTCTGGGGCGGTAGAGGTCGTGTGCGTTGATATAGGCCTCGACTCCTCGGGGCACCTGATAGCGGATACTGCGCCCTTCGGCAAGGCGACGGCGGAGGTCGTTTGACGCGATCCCGATGGGCGGCACACTCACCGAGACGATCGGCTTTGCCTCAGGGCCGAAGTCGGGCAACTGCGTGGTGGTCGTGGGATCGATGCCAGGGCGGTTAACCACGACGATCGTTGCCAATTGCGTAATGCGCTCGGGCTCTCGCCAGAAGGGAAGGTCGGCGAGGCTGTCGGCTCCGATCAAGAAATACAGCTCGTCGTCCGGCCGTTCGCGATGGATGGACTCCAGCGTCTCCACGCTGTAGTGTGGCCCGGGCCGCTTGGTCTCGATTTCCGAAACTTCAAACGCAGGGTGTCCCGCGATCGCGATCCGGACCATTTCCAGGCGATGCGCGACAGCCGACGGTCCTCCCGGTTTGTGCGGCGGAGATCCGGCCACCACGAACCAGACGAGGTCCAGCCCGCACGCTTCGCGGCACTGCTCGGCCAGGACCAAATGCCCGAGATGGATCGGGTCGAACGTGCCGCCGAACAGCCCAAGTCGCATCGCCGCTTGACCTTTTGCTAAGAGAGACTGTCAACCGACCGACGTCGCCCACACCCTTCTGCGGAGCCTTTTCGATCGTTGCAGGGAGACTTCGAGGTTTCACGGATGACTGTCTGACGCATCATCCGGGCCTCGAGTCTACTCGAACGACGACGATCGGTCGAATCTCCCGCGTTTCAGGTTTATGGAGCCGCGAGGCGAGGCGGATCATTGAGCGGAACTGCCCGGCTTCTCGCCGCCAGCGTCCCCTTCGCCGACGATGAGGACGGCCGGAGGTATGGCCTCCTGGCTTACTTCCTTCGAGCCCCAGGGGCACTCTCTGGTCTGAGTGTGTGCTATCCAAGCGATAACCGCTCTAGCTTAACCAAGATCGACGAGGAACGCTCCGGTCACCGCGTCCTCAACGAGGAGACGCGCCAGATTGACCCACGGTCCGCAGCGATCGAGAATTCCGGAATCGGCGGTCACGACTGGATCGTCAGAGCAAACGAGGAGGAGATCGGGATCGGGCACGATCTCCGCCTGCCATCCTCGTGCGCGGATCATCGCGGCAAGTCGGCCGCTATTGGAGACCGGCGAGTCCAGGAGCCAGAGGCACGGTCCGATGCCCCGCGCCGACAGCCACCGTGCCGCCAGATCGAGGGCCGGTTGTGTCTCCTCGACCCGCCGATAGGTACCGTAGACGCTCGCCAGGTCCCGGAAGCAGCCGTCGCGACCACTCAGTACGACCCCGCCCCCGAGCGCCGACTCCAGCGTCAGGATCAGGTTGAACCCGTCGATTCGCAAAGGCCGCCCCTGGAGCACCTCCAGACCGACCTGACGCGCACGGCGACTGGCGAGGGCTTCGTCGGAACAGGCCGAACGCAGGACGGCGATCCGCTGCCGCTCGACCAGACGGTAGCGGTCGCCGACCAACTTCAGCGATGACGGTTCGGCATAGCCCCGGGAGAACAGCCAGGACAGATCCGCCACAGCCGCCACGAGATCCGGGCGTGCATCGGGGCTGAACCAGGCGACATCCTGGGGACCGGGTCCACGATGCTTACGGGTATCGGGCACGGCCGCACCTCCCCACCAAGAACACCGAATCACCGTCTTGGGCAAGCATCCGGCCTTGTTGACGCCTTGGCAAGTCGAGAGTTCGGCTCGTGTGCTGGGTTACAAGTTCGTCGAAGACCCCAGAATCCTGGGTTCGGTTGGCCGCGGTTGATCCGAGTTTTCTAGTGACCGAATGAGAAGATTCCCGGCCTGATCGGGCTGCTGTGACCTTTAGCCAACCATGAATCTGGATCGCTGGGTGTGCCTTGGTCCTCACTTCTTCCCGATCACGGTTCTTCGACGAAAGTGTTTTTTCACATCATGGCATGGGTTGACTGCAAGGTGTGTCATGAATTCGATTGCGACAAACACGAGGATCGTTAAGATATTTTAAGATCGTTGGATTGTAATGAATGAATTGGGCGAATGTCGTGATAAGAGCTACGAAGCAGTAGATAAGCGATTGAGAAGATTTTGTTTGGGTGGCGTCGGGCCACCCTGGTTAGCCTCGGAAGGAGTTACTATGCGCATTCATGGTCTGTGCCTTGTGAAGAACGAAGTCGACATCGTGCGTCAAGGCTTGAAAGCTGCCCGCGCCTGGTGTGACGCCGTTTACGTCCTCGACAATGGCAGCACTGACGGTACTTGGGAAGAGGTGCAGGCCCTTAGTCGCGAGGATCCCGCGATTGTCCCGTGGAAGCAAGAGGAGGTACCCTTCCGCGATGGGCTCCGTGCCCATATTTATCACGCTTTCGCCGATCGCGCCAAGCCGGGCGATTGGTGGGCGCGCTTGGATCCGGATGAATTCTATATCGATGACCCACGTAAATTTCTCTCACGTGTCCCGTCTTCGGCAGGCTGTGTATGGTACGCTTCCCTGTCGTACTACTTCAGTACGGAAGAAGCACGCCGCTATCACGCTGATCCGTCCCAGTTTGCCGACGATGTGCCGATCACGGAGAAATGCCGCCATTACTTCAATTTCTGGAGTGAAATCCGGTTCGTCCGACACGAAGTGATGGAGCCGTGGGAAGGAACCGAGGGCTGGCCCGAGAAACTCGTTCGTCGCGTCCGTTCGCATCGCCACCGTATGCTCTGCCGTCATTTCCCGTATCGGTCCCCTTCTCAGATCGAGCGCCGAATCGCGACGCGCGCGGCGAGTGCAATGAGCGGAACCGTGTTCAGCCATGAAGCCGTCAAGGATTGGCGGAAGACCGTCGACCCGGTCTCCATACGAGAGCATCACTGGAATGACCTGGAGTACGCAACGGATCCGACCGAGATGGAATGGGGATGGGAGAGTCGCGTGATTGACGCGGCGAATCTCGTCTTTGATGCACACGATGGGCGCTACGTTCTCAACAAGCATTTGATGCCATCCATCCCAGGGGTGCCGCGACCGCTACTCCACCGAATCGTCTCCAATCGATTCACGCGACCGATCATACGGCGGGTCTGGAAGAAACCGGCACCGCTTGCACGTCCTGTCGCGACCTGAAATGATGAAGGATCGCCAACGAGAAGCTGCGTTTGGGCCGCATTCGCGCTGGCCGTGGCGCGAGGATTGGCTGGGCGGAGAACGGTCTCTTTGTGTCCATCGCGACTTTTGAAATCGTTCATGACGATGAAGGACTTTTGAAGAAATCGCCGCATCTCTGTAACGGGCATCTCTTCATGGTTTTCCCGTGCCTGGCTTACGTCGGGAAAGAAGAGGCGGGGCCCGAGAGCGAGGACGGCGATGTCAACGGTGAACCATCAGGCGGACGGGCCGGTCTGTGAGCAAGTCCGGCGACCTGGGTGGATCCGGCTCATCAACGCGGCGGGAGCCGGGCTGCGACGAGTCGGGGTCGACTGGCCTCGGCTCAACGCAGGGACGTTGCTGTCCGCCGCCCAGCGTCGCTCTGGCCTGTTCGACTTCGGCGACGGCCACTTTCATCAGGGACTCCGCGTGCTGGCCGACGCCTTCAACGACCGCGGCGAAGCCCATGCCTTCGGCCGGCTTGTCTTCTACTACCACGTCGTCTCCTTGCTTGTCAGTCGCCTGAAGATCCAGGCCGACCTGACGAGGCATCCTGAGATTCTCAACGTCCCGCTGGCCCGGCCTCTCTTCATCACGGGGTTGCCCCGGAGTGGTACGACGTTCTTGCATCGCCTGATGTCGGAGGACCCCGCCGGCCGGACCTTGAGGACATGGGAAGGATTGATGCCGTCCCCGCCGCCGACCTACGAGACCTACGAGAGCGATCCTCGGATCGCTCTCGCCCGCCGCCAGGCCGGCCTGGCTCGCCGACTCTCGCCGCGGTTGGCGATCGCCCACGAGGTTGCCCCCGAACTCCCTGAAGAGGACAACCACCTCTTCGCTCGCGACTTCCATTCGCTTATGTTCGCCCATCTCTTCGACGTGCCCGACTACACGGACTGGCTCAAAGACCGCGACCTTGGGCCGACTTACCACTATGCTCGTCGCCAGCTCCAACACCTGTCATGGAAGTACCGCGCCGACCACTGGATCCTGAAGGCGCCCGCACACCTCCCTTGGCTCGACGAACTGCTCGAAGTCTTCCCCGACGCCTCCGTGATCGTGATGCATCGAGACCCAGTCCAGGTAATTCCTTCCTTGTGCAGCTTGAATGCCGGGTTGCGGGGAATCGTGACCGATCGTCTCGACCTCGGCCGCCTCGGAACGGAGTGCCTCGATGACCTGGCCTGGCGGTCCGAACGGATGATCGCCGCCCGCGCTGGTCTCGACCCTGCGCGGTTCCTCGACGTCTCCTACGAGCGGCTGGTCGCCGACCCGATCGCCACCATCCGGGAAGCCTGCCACCACTTCGGCTACGACTTCTCCCCTGAGTACGAAGCACGGGCCCGGCGCTACATCGCCGAGAACCCTCGCCACAAACTCGGGGTCCATCGCTATCACCTCGAAGACTTCGGCCTCGACGAGGTAACCGTCAATCTCCACTTTGTGGAATACCAGCATTGGCTCGCCGGCCGGGAACTGGTGGCAGGTTGCTGAAGCGTCGCGCGTCGGGTGGACGCTCGGCAGTGATGACTCCAGCCACGATCCTCTCCCCAATTGGGTCGAGATAACCTGGTGCGGTTATGCCCGACCATGGATCGGGAGGGCTCGAAGCCGACGTTGAGCGAGGACGAGGTAAGCCCACGCGAGGGTGACCGACGCGATGACGGCGACTTGGATTCGCCAGAAGGCTTTCCCGACCTCGCCGATGCCCTGGGCGGCAAAGCCGAGATTGTTCCCGAGATCTTCCTTGCTGCGGAGATGGGTATTCCACTCGGCAGGAAATCGCAACCCCCAGTGATCGCTTAGGTCGTCTTCGAGCATGAGGTACGTAGGCTTGTCATCCACATCAAATTGGATGAGGAGCGTCGCCGAATGGCTCGGGGAATGGCCGAGCGAGAAAGAATGCACCTTCGAATTGGACAATCGCTTGGCGACGATAGCCTGATGCTCGCGGATGAACCGCGACACTTCGAGGGAGCCGAGGATGTCATCGATCGCGGCCCATCCGATGAGTATGGCGAAGAAGTAGGTGGGGACCAAGAGGAGCGAAACGACCACCGCGCGGCCGAGCCGGGATACGGAGCCCATTTGAACCCTCCCCAGTCGGCACTCGGAGGCCCGCGAGCCTCGCGGTGCCGATGCTTTGTATCGCAAAGTCTTTCGCTAGCTTTGCAACGCCAAGTGCACTTGTCAAGGTGACTATTGAGAACGGCAATCGCCGAGGTCCGCCAGTGGATCGCGCCGGAAAGGTATTGCTTCTCATTGGTGCCTGGCGTCAGGAAGGTCGCCTGGTCTCCCTTGGCGATCCACATCGAGCCGATCTTCGGGTAGATGCCGATGTCCACTTCGTTCTGGAAGACCGCCGTCTCGTCGTCGGGCCGCCCGTTGCTAGGTCGAGTTTGCTGGGAGCTCTTTAGCCTCAGCCGGAAGCCGCGCTCCGAAACACTTACGAGACGCAGTTGTCGCAGCCGCCGCAGTCGTCCGAGATCTCGTCGCTGCCGAAATAGTCGGTGATGCATCGCCAGCGGCAGCTTCTCGACTCCGCGTACTCGAGCATTTGCTGATGTTTGAGCCGATCGCGCTCGTCGCGCTCTCGGTAATTGCGAGCCATGCGTTCGAGATCGTCGCCGGTCGTCTGGCGATGGAGCAAGCTTAGACGACCCTTCGCTTCCTTGACGATCCCGCGCTGTTTGAAGAGGTTCAGGATCAGCTTGAGCCGGGTCTTGCCCACCGGGGAAATCGCGGCCAGGTCGGCGAACGAGGCGTCATCGCGATCTCCGGTGATCCGGATCAAGGCGTGGTGAGCATTGATCAGATCTTCGCCCGAGGGGTATCGACCGGCCTGAAAGAACTCATGGAGGCGCTTATCGGATGGGTCGAACAAGAGCGTACAGCGCGCCGGTAAGCCGTCGCGGCCGGATCGGCCGACCTCCTGGTAATAGGCCTCGAGAGTTCCCGGGACGTGGTGATGAATCACGAATCGAATGTCCGGCTTATCGATTCCCATGCCGAAGGCGTTGGTCGCCACCATCGCCTTGGTCTGGCCTTGCATAAACATGTCCTGGTTTTTGTCCCGATCGGATGCCTTCAGCCTTCCGTGGTACGAGGCGACGTCGATCCCCTGATCCTTCAGGAATTCGGTCAACTCGTTGACGGCCTTGATCGTGGCCGTGTAGATCAGGCCAGTCCCCTCGGTGTCGCGAAGCAGACGCAGCAGTTCGGAACGCTTCTCCGACTCCCCTGGGGTCGCCAGGACGCTGAGCTTGAGGTTGGGCCGATAGACCCCGGTGTGGAAGACTTCGGCATCAGGGATGTGGAGCTGCCGTCGAATATCGTCGAGCACCTCGGGGGTGGCCGTCGCCGTGAGCGCCAGTACCGGAGGACGGCCGAGCGCATCGATCGCTTCGCCGAGAGCCGAGTATTCCGGGCGGAAGTCGTGCCCCCACTCGCTCACGCAGTGGGCCTCGTCGATCACGAATAGGTCGATGAGCGTACGTCCCAGGATCTCGCGAAACTCGGGGTCGGCAAGCCGCTCGGGAGTCGTATAAACGAACTCCTTGCGGTTGGCCGCGATCGCCGCCAGCGCCTCGCTCGCCTCGCTGTCGGTGAGCGTGCTATTGACGGCAACGACGTCGATCCCTTTCTCGGCGAGTGCCTCTGTCTGGTCTTTCATGAGTGCGATCAAGGGGCTGACGACGATGGTTGTTCCCTTCAACGCGAGCGCCGGGAGCTGAAAGCAGAGGCTTTTACCCGAGCCGGTGGGCATGACCACAACCGTGTCTCGCCCTTCCATCGCCGCCTGGACAACCTGCTCCTGCCCCGGCCGAAATCGCCGAAAACCGAAGTGCTCACGTAGCTTTCTCGTCAAATGTGCACTATCGGTCGGCATGGCTGATGCCATCGGCATTCTCCGATCAGATCCGCGGCCTTTGATTGATCCACGATCGAACCGTCGCTCCGAGAAGCTATCGCTGTAAGCGAACACGGATGTGAAGATGCGTTATCTGGGTGGCCGGGGACGAGTCTTCGAGGACCCGGGGATCAGCCCAGGCCTACCCCCGGGGCGTCGCTGCGCTCCTACCCGGCCACCCGCCTTTCCTGAGTTCGCATGGTTAACGCTCATCCGGATAGTCTCTGAGGAGAACCTCGGCGATCGATTGCGAAGGGACTTTGTCAGTGAACGGGTGTTTTGACGCAAATCCCGAGACGTGTACGCTACCCATTCTTGGCGAAAAGCAAAGGGGGATTCAGCGATTTGAGAATGCTGAGTGATGCCGGTTCGCATCGAGCCACCATTCCGGATCGCTCCCATCGTCAGGCGAGGGGGCGGCTTCCTTCAAGCCTGACATGTGGAGTACGCTGCGAAAAAAGTTGTAACCGATCCGCGGGTTCGCGCCTTTAAGTCAATGTGTCGTGCGAGCGACGAGCGGCGAAAGGAGGGTGGGAGGATGCCGAGAGAGCGTACGGGGGCTTTGCACCGTCAGCTCCAAGACCTGTTCCGGCACGGAAGTGTTGCGGGGACTTCGGACCAGGAACTGCTGGAACGATTCGCCGATCGCCGGGATGGTCGGGCGTTCGCCGCGCTTGTGGAACGTCATGGTCCGATGGTACTCGGCGTCTGCCGCCGGATCCTGCGCGACTCTTACGCGGCGGAGGACGCGTTTCAGGCGACGTTCTTGATTTTGGTTCGGAAGGCGGGAACGGTCCGGGTCGACCAAACGCTCGGACGTTGGCTCTACACGGTGACGCGCCGGGTTGCGCTGCGGGCCCGGGCCGATGTCGCCCGCCGTCAGGATGCCGAACCACGCGGCGATGAACGACTCTCACGCTCTTTCCTCGAAGATGCGGAGCGGCGTGAGTTGCAGGTTGCACTCCACGAAGAGATCGGGCATCTCCCCGAGTCTTACCGGACTGTGGTCGTGCTCTGCTACATGGAAGGGCTCACGCAGGAAGAGGCGGCCCGGCATCTCGGCTGGCCGCTGGGTACGGTGAAAGGAAGGCTGAGCCGGGCTCGTGCCCTCTTGCGAACCCGGCTCATGCGGCGGGGGTTCGGACTGACGACGGTCACCCTGGTTGCCTGTATGCGGCCGACGGCCGTGTCCGCCGCACTCCTGGACGAAACGGTTTCCGTCGCGATCGGTATCGCGACCGGCCGTGCGTTGGTAACAGGGGCAGCCCCGGCCTCTGTAGTTCTGGCTAAAGGAGTTCTCAATATGATGTTAATGAACAAGCTCAAATTCGTTGCTACGGTCCTGCTTGGCGCAGTCATCGCTCTTGGGGGCACAGGGATCGGCATCGACCGATTCCTTGGAGTCACCCCGGTTGTGGCGAGTGGCGAGGGCCGCGTGGCACAGGACAAGACCAACACACGCGTCGAGCCATCGCCAGCAAACGAGGGGACCAAGGTATCGCTCCCGGAGTATGTTGTCGAACCTCCCGACATAATCACTATTGACGTCTTTGAAGCACTTCCCAACCGCTCCATCAAAGGTGAGCGTCTCGTCAGGCCGGACGGACGGATCTCGCTCGGTTTTTATGGTGAGGTTATCGTCGCCGGACTGACCACCCGTGAGATCAAGGAGAAAATTATCGCACACCTCCGCCGCTTCTTGAGTGACGAGGCGCTCGGCCTCGAAAAAGAAGAGGGCGGCAAAGTCGTGAAGGTCGCACCGAGCGACTCATCCCGCGTGTCGGTTGACGTTACGAGTTACAACAGCAAGATCTACTATGTGCAGGGCGAAGTCACCACCCCCGGCCGATTTCCGGTTACCGGAAATGAGACCGTCCTTGACGCGATCCAATACGCGGGAGGCCTCACACGGTGGGCGCTTCTGGATAAGATCCGGCTTGTCCGACTCGGCCCACCCCATGGCCGTCGCGAGCAGGTCCTGAAGGTCGACCTTGAGGCGATCGTCAAGAAAGGGGACATCAAGACGAACTATCAACTCTTCCCAGGCGACCGGCTTATCGTCGAGGGGGCACCCAACGCTGAGGCCGAACAAGGCCGCCAGAAACCATCACGCCGCCAGATCGAAGCCCGAATCGATACGATCATCAAAGAACTCGAAGCCCTGAAACGCGAGCTGGGCGAAGACAACGACACTCCTTGATCGCCCCCTTCGAGCAGAGCTACGTATTAAGCTCTGTTCCCATAGACCAGGCCCTGACCTGCCGAGGCTCTTGCGAAAACCCTAGAGCGGATTGCGATGAGATCGCCTACGAAATCCCGGAAGATCGGAGTGAAATCCCTGGGATCTCTGTGTAGAACGCACCGTCAACCGATGCTATGTAGATGGGTGTATGGGTGATGCTGGTGGTGTGTGCACTGGTGCCAACCGGCCTCTTTACTTCCTTCGAGCCCCAGGGGCACTCTCTGGCCTGTGTGTATGCTATCCAAGCGATAACCGCTCGAGAAGAGTCACGCGGTACGGACAATGCGTTTCCGACTATCAATAAACAGGAGGACATTCAACATTCCCAGAATGTTGAATGTCCTACAGCGCCTGGTGCACATTGGCAATTGTGCCGATCATCGGCAGTGACGGTACAAACCAACAGCACTCGCCGCCGGGACGCCAGTCGAGGAGGCCGAGTTCCTTGCGCGTGGGCCGGCCACTGACGGTGTCGATGTGGATTTGCAAGAGGGGATTGTCGCTCGCCTTTTCGTGCGAGATATAGCGTGCTTTCCCGGAGCGGCCGAAATGGGCTTTCATCTGCTCGACCAGAGAAAGCAAAGCATCGTCAGATGCTCCGTAAAAGGCACCGGAAACGCACCAGGCGCCGAAGCCATATTGACGTTGCAGCTCACGTCGGACATCGTCTGGGAGCGGAGTCGAACCGCCCGTCCGCTTGAAGGGATACGCCGCTTCTGACCCAAATGCGTAGAGATCGCTCGTCACTTTGATCAATGAGGGCACGACGTTGTTGAGTTTGAGCGGACGGGCCAGGTCGAATCACCGTTTTTGTTCCGCGCGATGGATGAGCTCGTTCATCGGTTGAGTGGGGTTTTCCACTTGCTTTGCGATCTCGCCGCCGCGAACGGGAAGCGTTCGATCGAGGAGGCCGACTTGCACGAGCAGCGATGCCTGGTCCCAGTACAGGTGCTCATGCATGATCTTGTCGCCTTCGAACTGCACAATGACGACGAACGGGAACTCGATGCGTTTTCCGGTTGGCGGGATGCCGGGCAGAACCCAGTCCATGCGGATTGAGTGAGTGAAGCGAGCAATGAGCTCATCGACGACCCGGCTCTGCCCAACGGTCCGCGAGACGGTAACCATCTCCATGTCCGGCGGGATTTGGTTTAGGAAATGGTTCGCGTAGAAGTCGTGCAGTTCGGTGCGACCTCGAGCGCCGATCATCAACGGAACAACATTGACGTGGGGATCCGCTGTCATCGTCGCCAGTGCTTCCTCTGCACTCTTCGCGGCGAACTCCGAATCGAGGTGCTTTTCCCAGGCTTTCGATAGTGTTGCTTCGGCTTCCATATCGTCGACTCCTGTTCAAGTGAATCACAACCTTAGGCTGCTTCAATCCCACGGAACTCGAGCGCAGGGGGAAATGGCACGATCTGAGGCAGCACCAAGAACAACGCGCTCCTGGCGAACCGAGAGCTCTGGGTAATACAGTCCCGCGCCGTGGGGAGTCGGTCGGATCGACGAATCATCGCCATCGGTGAGGCTCGAGCGATCCAAGCCTCGATCGTGACTGAATCCTAAAAGGTACTCGGCTTTCCCTCTTGGAGCGGCTTGCGGCCTTTTAGGCGATGCTTGCGGATCTGCGGAACTTATGTGGCGTGACGCCGATGACCCGCTTGAAGTGATGGGTGAATTGACTTTGATCCGAGAATCCGACACGCGCTGCGATCTCTGCCAGAGAGAGATCATCATTCGATTGCAGGAACCGTTGCGCCCGGTCGACACGACGCGCGAGGACGTACTGGTGTGGCGGCATCCCGGTGGCGGCCTTGAACTGCCTCGCGAAGTGGTAGGCACTGAGGTGGGCGGCCGACGCCATCTGCTCCAGGGTCAGGCCCGCGTCGAGGTGTTCCTCGATGTACTCGACGACGGCCCGGAGCTTTTTACTTGGGAGTGCACTCTCCGTCCGCCGGGACGTCCGACGGGTCGGGAGACGGGCTGCGGAAGTGTTGCGAATCAAGTGGACAGCGAGCAAGTGGGCCAGAGACTCGGCGGCGAGTCGGCTCCCGGCGGCGTCGGACGTCATTTCGTCATTCACCGCCAACATCGCGGTCCGGAGTTGCGGGACCTGCAAGCCGTCGAGCGGCGGGATCACCACGCACGCAGGGTCGCATTCGAACGCCTCGGCGGCGACCCGCGCGACCAAATCCGGTTTCAGGAACACGTGGAGAGAGTCACAGTGACTGCTCCAGCGCCAGCGTGCCGGATTGGCGGCCGGCACCAGCATGACCGATCCGGGGCGTGGCGGAACGACCAGGTCGACACCGTCGCACTGAAATTCAAACTCCTGCGGCGTATGGATTAAGAGGACAAGCGAGTGATGAGTCAAGGCCGGCTGTAAAGCCTCATTAGGGGGCTGATTACGGTAGCGAAACGCCACCAGGCCTTCCCACTGTAGCCGGTCGCTCGCCGCGAACGGCTCGCCTGGGAATTGCTCAAGGAGTTCAATCGGCCTGAGACGGCTGTTGAACCCCGACTCTTGCTCTTGCATCACCTGTCTCCCGGTCATGAGTCCGGGCGGCAACGTGATTCGAACGCTCTCGCCTGATCTTCCAAATTTCTCGGGCGACAGCATATTCAAGAAAGTCGATTCGTTGCCACCGACCGTCGGTCATGGTTCCCCGTCTCTTGGCATCGGCGAAGAACTCGCGCGGGCAGCCAGGTGGGACGGTGCTCTCCGTGTTCAACCAACGGCACTGAACACAACTGCGTAGAATTCCCGCGAAATCCTTCAAAGAAATCGAATCGTCACAAGTGCGACCCGATTTCCGTCCCTCTTTTCCGGCTCGCAGGCCGCCACCCACGCACGCCTTCCGGCATGGCGAGCCCGGCATGGAGGACCCGGTCGGAAGTCGTAACTGGCCAGACAGGCTCTCCTGGCCCAGGGCGGCATCACGAACGGTGCACAAGCCATGACTTCGGTACCCGCCGTATCACTGGCATAATGCAAATATCTTTGTAATTATATAGCAATATCTAAAGAATGTGGTTAGGCACGAAACTGGAGACACACGCAAAAGGAGGGCATAGCCTATCTTGAGAACCGCCGAGATAGACTATACCCCCCCCCCGTCACTTTTCATCCTGAGACTTAATAGCTGTCGGCGCTGATGACTTCGTCACCTTGTGTGGTCGACAGGGCCTGCCAGACCGGTGGATTGACCGAGTCCTTCGCGAACTTGACGCTACCGTCGCCGAACAGTGTGTTGACGCCGCCCGAGTGATAACTTCGAGCGGCGTTATACGCCGGCGTGCCCACGGGCACGGCGCTTCCATTGGCGAACGCGGTGGTGCAGGGGGGATTGTTCTGGAATGGGTACTGACAGTTACCCGGGACCAGGTCGGAGAGCTTCGAATGGGGCGTTGTATGGGCTATGAACATGGAGCAATTCATGTCGTCATTGAAGATCATGCCTCGGTGGTCTTCTCCCGGGGTGGTGGTCCCGTTGGGGGCGCAGGCGAACGCAACGGTCCCGTTCGGGCGGGTTGTGTAGGGATTGTTGTAGGTCCCCTGATAGTAAGTCGCGTTGCCCCAGTTGACCATGTCGTTCGCGGATCGCTGAGCGAGTCCCCCGATGCGGTTGGATGTCACGTAGGGGTCGGAGAGGCACCAGAAGAGGCCGATCCCGCTGTCGATGACGGTGAGGTTGCTGGCGGCGTTATACGGCCCGCTAAAGTTGACCGCATTGAAGAGCGATCCCTGCTCGAAATAGGGCAAGACCCGTAGAGCCCAGGATCGCCGGTGGTTGCCCCTCGTGGTATCGCCCGGATAGCCGGCGTCGCGTGGCGGCCGGTTAATCCCCTGGCGGCCGATTGGATAGCCTACGAAATCCCGGAAGATCGGAGTGAAATCCCTGGGATTTCTGTGTCGGACGCACCATCAACCGATGCTCTGTAGATGGCCGTATGTGGTGGCACTGGTGGCTTGTCCACTAGTGGGCCGAGGTCTGCGCTACTGGTGAACAAACCGTCAGTGCCACCCGGCCGGCCTCTTTACTTCCTTTGAGGTACAGGGGCACTCTCTGGCCTGAGTGTGGGCTATCCAAGCGATAACCGCTCGAGAAGTTCGATCAATGTGAAGGCATTGCGGCGGAAGGCAACTCGGGGAATCGATGGAATCTCAAGAGATTAACGTTGGCTCGGCCGTTTGTGCGCCGAATGCGGGGATTCGTGCGGCGGGATGAAGATGTTCGACTATCCTCGAACCCAATGGACAGAGAATGTGGGGGCGAAGAGGTTTTTAGGAAATGGTCGAAGCACGCGATCTTTGTTCAGGTCGGAGGGGGGGGCACCGATCGACTTTGCAAACGACCCTGTAGAGTCGATCGGTGCCCCGGTTGGTTGCTTCTTGAGCTTATTAAATGGTTTTATGGGATTCGTAATATTTTATTGGATTTGCCGGCCCTTGCACATCGTCGAGTTCAATGGCGGTGCGCCACGATGTCCCTTCCGCGATACGTCCCTGGCATCACGGCAAATTGTCACGGAGGTGACGAGCAAGCCGGATTCCGTCCTACCAATCAGCACGCCATGGAAATCGCGAATGCTTCTCAAATGCTAATTTCGATTAACCAGGGCATCATTGATTTTACGTTACATGATATGTCGTCACATACGTTCCGATTGTTTCAGGATCCGCCGAATGATCGGTCGTGTGTAGCGGTTGGAGACGATTCGGCGGTAAAGCGGTCGAGTGATGCCTGGGATGGGCGGCATCAGGTACGAGTTGAAAACGAAGCGTCCGTCGTGTGCATCAAAGACGAGATTCCTGGCGTCAATCACGCGGCTCTCCCATCCCCACTCCATCTCGGTCGGCTCCGTCACGTACTCGAGGTTATTCCAGAGATGTTGTCGGATAGCCAGCGGGTCCACCGTCTTCCGCCAGTCCTTGACGGCTTCATGCGTGAACGCCGATCCGCTCAGTGCAGTCGAGGCGCGTGTGGCAATCCGGCGCTCGATCTGAGTGGGGGATCGATACGGAAAATGACGGCAACGAATCCGATGGCGATAGGAACGGACACGATGAATGAGTCGTTCAGGCCAACCCTCGATCCCCTCCCAAGGTTCCATCACGTCGTGTCGGACGAACCGAATTTCGCTCCAGTAGTTGATGTAATGACGACACTTCTCCATGACCGGCACATCGTCGGCGAACTGGGACGGGTCGGCGTGGAAGCGGCGTGCTTCTTCCGTACTGAAGTAGTACGACAGGGAGGCGTACCACACACAGCCTGCTGACGACGGCACGCGTGCGAGAAACTCGCGCGGATCGTCGATGTAGAACTCATCGGGATCCATGCGCACCCACCAGTCGCCCGGCTCCGCACGGTCGGCGAAGGCGTGAAAAATATCGGCGCGGAGCCCATTGTTGAAGGGCACAAACTCCTGTTTCCACGCGACAATCGCGGGATCCTCACGGCCAAGGGCCTGCGCTTCTTCCCAGGTGCCGTCCGTGCTGCCGTTATCGAGGATGTAAATGGTGTCACACCAGGCGCGGGCGGCTTGCAATCCTTGACGTAGAATGTCGGCTTCGTTCTTCACGAGACACAGGCCATGAATACGCATCACAACTCCTTCCGGACTCACCGGGGTGGCTTGATGCCGCTTAAAAGCGATGCTCTTGAGCAATCAACCGAGCATTCAAGCATCCCTACTAGATCTTGTCTCAAACCGTTCCATTATATTAAGTATTTTCACGCGATAGTAAAATAATATTATATCTTTAAAGATAAAATTCATGACACAAGCTACGAATAACCCAAGCTTTGGGACGGAATCCGATTTCGCCGAAGGCCCGAGAAGGGAAAGAGCCGGGGCTGCGACACGCCGAGCGATCCGGTGGCACGGTGGGTTGCAGGCTACGGCGACTCGAGGGGCTGGGAATTCTGGTGGAATCGGTTTGGTTGGTCGCAAGCGACCCTGGATCCTCTGTAGGCCTTTCCCTCCCCCCTCTCTCGCCATCCTGCATTCGGCCTGTTCCTACGAGCCCCACACCGGTCGCCGTGCGCGTCAACTCGGTCTCGGGGCGCTCCAGGGACAGTCTCTGCGAGGGCAAAAGGAGGTAAAGACTGTCGATGTAGATTTGCAGTAAATCAGTATGGTTTCTGCTGTCGATAATCACTTGTCCTAGACTGAGCTGAGTTGAAAATATTCGCGAGTTCCGGCCTTGGGGTTCCTGTGGCGATGGTGATGAAGCGGGATGCATGAGACTCTGGTTCACGGGGTCAGCGTGGGATTCGCAGCCTTGCGCGGACTCCCAGTTTGCCCCGATGCCTACGATTGCCATGAGCGGTTCGAGTCCGCTGATCGTCTATCCTCGGCGGTCCTGTATCGTCCGCGAACGGAGGCTCTAATGGTCCGAGAACTTGACAGGCGGGATGTTCTGGGAGTGATGATAGCGACCACATTGTTTGGCATCGGGGCGACCCGTGCCGACGAGCCCAAGAGTGTCCCTGAGCAACTCGTAGACACGCTGAATGCAATCTTCGGAAAGCATCCTGGGTTTCGGGCGGTCCACGCCAAGGGGATCGTCTGCGAGGGAGAGTTCACGCCAGTAGCTTCGGCCGCCACGTTGTCGAAGGCTCCTCACTTGCAAGGTAAGCCTGTCCGGGTGACGGTTCGGTTCTCGGATGGTACCGGGCTCCCCGAGATTCCGGATGGGATCCCTGACGCCAGTCCCCACGGCATGGCCGTTCGTTTCCAACTGCCCGGCGGCGGCCGCACGGATATCGTCAGCAACGCGTTCAACGGCTTCTCGGTCGCCACCGGCGAGGACTTCCTGGCCTTGCTCCGCGCCGTCGTCGAAAACCGCAAGGGGGATCCGAAGCCGCTCGAAACGTTTCTGGCGGCCCACCCCAGGGCCAAAAAGGTGGTGGGGACGCCCAAGCCGACCCCAGCCAGCTTCGCCACCCAACCCTATTTCAGCGTCAACGCCTTCGAGTTTATCAACACCGAAGGCAAGTCCCGCTTCGGCCGCTACCAGATCCATCCCGTGGCGGATCCGAAGTTCCTGACTCCCGAAGAGGCCGCCAAGCAACCCCCGAACTTCCTGATTGACGAGATCGGCGAGCGCCTGTCCAAGGGGCCGGTCCGGTTTCGCCTCATAGTTCAACTCGCGGCCGAGGGGGATAAGGTGGATGATGCCACGGAAGTCTGGCCCGATGACCGCCCTACCGTCGAGCTCGGAGTGCTGACGATCACCGGCAAGGTCGCCGACAACGACGCGGCCCAGCGTGCCCTCGCCTTCGACCCCTTGCACCTGGTCGAAGGGATCGAGGCGTCCGACGACCCACTGCTCGAAGTACGCTCGGCCGCCTACGCCATTTCGCGTCGGAGGAGGAGATAGCCGTCTCCACGTCTCGTTCGCCCGGGCCGCCGATCGGCTCTCGAAGCGACCGGCGGCGCCGGGCGACAGTGATGGGGACTTGACGGGCAAAAAGGGAGTATTGTAAAGATCAACAATTGTGTCTTGATGATGTCCTTGCACTTCAGCGTGCGGAAAATCAAGAGGGGAATTGAGCCCGGTGCCGACGCGCTATACGCCTCCGTCGAGGGGCAGGGGCGTTGCGGAGAAGATACGGTCTGGGTCGTATCGCCGTTTCACATCTCGAAGTCGGTCGGCGTTGCGACCGTAGGCCTGGGCGATTTGATCGCTGTCGTCGGGACCCAGTAGGTTAGTATAGCCGCCGGGCAGCGCGACCGGTGCCAGGGCCCGGGACGTGTCCTGAGCCCATCGTCGGTGTCGTGCGCCGTCGTCCTTGGATCCCGGTTCCCAGGCGGCGACGATCACGATAAGGAAGTGGTCGCTCCTCGGGTCGAAGGCGGTGGCGTCGGTGGCGACCCGCGTGGCCGCGCCGCGGAAGTCCTGGATCAGGATCGATGACAGGGGCGAGGTCCGGGACTGGGCCGCCTCAACGAGTGCCGCTATGGCCTCCGGCGTCATCCGGGGTAAGGAGCGGGTTCGCACCTCGTAGTGGTTGCCGTTCACCACCTGGGTATCGAATCTAGCGATCAACTGGGCGTATGTCATCGGGGCGATCTGAGCCAGCAGGGGTGTGCCAAGACGACACACCCTGGCCATGGTCTCTTCGCCCACGACCGGGTCACCGGTCCAGGCCGGGGCCAGACCCAGGACCGGACGGCCGTCCGGCCCGGGAAGGATGGCAGCCATCAACTCTAGCTCATCAGGTGCTGATGCCAGCAACTCGGCGTATCGGTGCAGCACCGACGCGGCCTCGGAGATCGGGAACAGGATCAGGCCTGCCAGGAGCGAGTCGAGCGGATGCAGGCGGATCCGCATCGCGGTCACGACGCCGAAGTTGCCGCCACCGCCGCGGAGGGCCCAGAATAGGTCGGGATTCTCCGCTTCGTCGGCTGTGACGAGTCGCCCGTCGGCGAGCACGATCTCGGCTCCCAGTAGATTGTCCAGCGCCAGGCCGTATCGGGGGCTCAGCGGCCCGTAGCCCCCGGCGAGAGACAGACCAGCCATGCCAACCGCGCTGATCGTGCCGGTCACCGCGGCGAGTCTGTGGGGAGACACGGCGGCGATGAGATCGCCGGCGGTGACACCGCCGGCGATATTGGCGACCCGACTCGCGGCGTCGACGGTGACCCGGTGCATCTCGGTCAGATCAATCACCAGGCCGTCGTGGCGTATGCCCCGTCCCAACCAACTATGTCCCCCGCCGCGGACCGATAAGGGTAAGCGGTGAGCGCGAGCCGCTCTCACCGCTGCCTGGACGTCCTCGGTGCTTTGGCAGATCGCCACCAGCGCCGGCCGATGGTCCACCGCGCCGTTCCAAGTCCGTCGGACGTTATCGTAGGCTTCATCGCCGGGCTGCACGACCCTACCCCGCATGACGGCACGCAGATCCTTCGCCGCCGCTCGGCCCGACTCCTCCGTCGTGTTTCTCGGCTCCATCCGGAACCCCCCTCAACGCGAGCGACGCTCATGGACGGTCGCCTGTCTGGGTGATGTGAATAAATCAGAAAGTCCAAATTTAAGAGTTCAGGATTATTCGCAGGTGCCGGTCCCTCGTCAAGGGTGATCTGTGGGCAATTCGCTATAGAGGGTGCGATTCAATCTGTTTTACCATTGCCCTCAGAGAAGATGCTGAGCGTGAAGCAGGCGTGTCGCGAGTGGATTCTCTTTTTATCGCGACAGCCACTCGCCTTTGGACGCCCGGCCTGCTCATCGTCCAAAGGCGGAGCCTATGTTATATAGGGAAAACTTGTTAAAACATATACGTAGTAGTAAAAAGTTTTTTGAATTGAAATATTTATTAATGATTTCGATCGTCGTTTCTCGCCGAGCCGGGAAGCATCGCCCGTTTCCGGATTTCATCGATCCAGGCCGATCGTCCCTTGACGACGAGGCGGTATTCTTTGCCGTTCTTGGTCGTGACGGCGATGGAGTTTGGGTAGATGGGGAACAAGTTCAGGAACTTGGTCCAGCAGACCTGGACACAGACGATGTCGGGTAAGTGGATTTCCGTCGTGCCCGTGTGAATGTTGAAGGGATGGGATTCGAAGATGAGCCGCCGGTTGGTCAGGGCGAGTTTCCCGCCCACGGTTTCCCAACCGCGCTGGATGTTTGCGACCTCGAGTTTCTGCAAGGTCTCGTCCGCGAGCAAGGGCGTGATCATGGGAATACCTCCTCGAAGTTGGGGGAACGGTGGACGGTGTGGATCGTCGTGACGGGCTGATGTGGCCCTCTCAACAGGTTCATCAGGAATGGGGGGAGGGCCGGACAGATGAGATTCTTGAGGACTTTAGAACCTCGGCGTATCAGGCGGGGATGACGGACCTCGCAGTGCCGGCAGGTTCTCGAGGTGGCTGGTCCGCTGATCTCTTTTGAGGCTTGGGATTTGCGGAGATCGGGACGGTTCCCTTCCGAGAGGGCGACTGGCTTCGCCTTTTCCTTTGGGGTGAAGGTGAGCCTGCCGGCAAAGTCCGGATCGGGTGATTATTCCTTGACGGAGTAGGGACTTGCTTCACCTGACCGGGACGGATGCCGATGCCCGCCCACACCTGCGACTCGCTTCTCGACGCCTTCGCGCGGCGGTCCGCCCCGCGGTACCGCCGCGGCGTCCGGCACCCCTTCGCGGGCCCCTGGGACCTACCCGGCGCTGCGGGTGCTCACCGGCGACGGCCGACTACGCCTGCGAGGCGCTGAGGTTCCCGGGCCTGCGGGCCGTGCTAGGGGTCGACTGCGAGACCCGGACCCGCGGCGGCCCGGTGACGCCGTCCAGGCCCGATCCAGAAACCAAGGAATCTACCCTACTTTGCCGATTTCTTGGCTCCGGAGGTCCCGTCGGATTTGATGTCGAAGTTGAAGACCTGCTTCGATTCGGCAGTCACCTCGCGGTCGAAGCTGAATTCGGTGGGCTGCGCTCTCTTCTTCTTCGAGGTAGGCGGGAGATTCGACAGGTTGGCCATGAAGGGATCGTCCTCGTAGCGCTTGGCCATGTCGGAGGACATGGGTGGAAGCCCCTTCGTGACGACGACGTGGTACTTCCCCGGGATGATTCCCGATCGCGAGCCGGTCATGAGCTCGAAGTCTCCCCGCGGCCCCGTCTTGCCCTCGGCGGGGCGCTCAGGACCGGCGCCGGAGGGGGCGAACATGACCGACGCATCGGCCAGCGGCTCGCTGTTCTCGCTGACCGTGCCGGTCACGGTCACCCGGGCGGGTTCGGCGTCCCCGCATCCGGCGACGAAGACGGCCGCCGCGACGGCCCGCGTCAGCCCTTTCAGTCTCAATCTTGACATGGTTATCTCAGCAAGAATCCTGGATAACCTCGTCGGCCGTGTGGCCGACGAGGGATGTCGTACGAGGCCGCCCGGAACGATCAAAACGCATCCGCGCTGATGACTTCGCCGTTCCCAATGGTGTTGAGGGCGTACCAGGTGCTGGGGTTGATCGAGTTCTTCATGAACTTGACGCTGCCGTCCGCGAACGCCGCATTCACGCCGCCGGAGTGCCGGCTGCTGATGGACCAGGCGTAGCCCAACTGCTTCGGGTTGTCGGCCAACTGGGCAACCGTCGCGGGGCTGTTGGGAAGGGTCGACGGCCAGTTGGCGTTGTAGGATGGAGGGCCGGCCGCAGGATTCGGATCGTAGACGATCGCGTGGGTCGAGGTCCAGAGGCCCTGTCCCCAGTAGGCCCCGTAATTTTTGTTCGTCTTCTCCATCTTCGACTCGTGGACCAGGATCGTGTTGCTTGTGCCGTCCCTGATGCTCGCGATGGTCGTCGAGTGATCGGTGCCCGAGAAGACGCCGCCGTTGCCGAGACCGCTGGCCAGGAGCTGGCCGTTGAAAGCGTCGTAGTAAGGGCCGCAGGGCAACAGGTAGTTGCTTCGCTGCGCCTGGGTCCCCCGGTACATGGCGTTCTTCGCAGTGACGGGGCCGAGATCGGTGTCGGACGGGCACATGTACGCCGAAATGACCGAACAGGTCACGGAGGTGTTGGCCAGATGCGCGGTCTCCCCGCCGACCAGGTTGACGTTGACGCCGGCGTTGACCGCCGCCGAGGACGGGAGCATGAAGTTGTAGGCGTTGGCCATGTTCGACTGCTCGATGTAGCTGAGGATCATGGCGAACGCGGTCGTATTGAGGACCAGCCCCTTGCCGCCCGGGTCGTTGGAGGGGACGGTGGTCAAGGCGCCGTTAACCCAGACGGAAGCGACGCCGGTCGAATAGACCTTCGCCGGCGGGAAGGCGCCGTTGCCCGACTCGTAGTTGTGCATCGCCAGCGCGATCTGCTTCATGTTATTGACGCACTGGGCGCGGCGGGCGGCCTCGCGCGCCGCCTGCACGGCGGGCAAGAGAAGAGCGATGAGTACGGCGATAATCGCGATGACGACGAGCAGCTCGATCAACGTGAAACCGGAGCGGACTCGAACTGAGTGAAGTTCTGACGCCACGATTTTTATCTCCCGGAGTCGTGAAATTGAAGAAGATACCGCAAAACCCGACCGAGGGATCGGTCGTGATAGAAAGGGACGCATAACGATAAGAACCCGCCGAAATGCGACAATTATTGTCGATTTCTGGATCTAAAAACCTCGCCTTTAGGCGACCACTTCCAGTAGGCTCCCGGGATGGAGTACTACCGAAGGACCGCCCACACCCGCTTTGATATCAAGTTCCACCTGGTGTGGATCACCAAGTACCGCAAGAAGTTGCTGAGGGGTGACGTCGGCCTCCGGCTCCGCACAGATCGTTCGGACGATCTGTGCGGAGCTGGAGGTCGAGATTCTCAAGGGGCATGTCAGCGTCGATCACGTGCACCTGCTCGTCTCCTGCCCACCGCATGTGTCTGCGAACTACCTGATGCAGCGGCTGAAGAGGAAGAGCTCGCGGCGGCTGATGCCGGAGTACGGCCACCTGAAGCGGCTTTGCTGGGGCCGACACCTGTGGCCCCGCGGGTTCTTCGTGGCGAGTTCGGGCAACGTGACAGACGAGGTCATCATGGAGTACCTCCGGACGCGGGAAGAATCGAAAGTCGACGACGACTTCCAAGTCCATGATTCGGGATAACCGTGTAGTCGGGCTTTCAGCCGACTGTCGAATCCACAGCCTTCTAGGCGGTGGTTATTCAGCTCGATATCCGGAATTTATATTCAGCATTTTTATTCGATGTTTCTATTCTACCAGGTGTACTTCAGCTTTTGCAACCTCCGCTGGAGTTAAAGCAGGACGATTGTAAAGTCCGGATCGGGTGATTATTCCTTGACCGAGGAGGGACCTGCTTCACCTGACCGGGACGGATGCCGATGCCCCACCTGCGACCCGCTCCTCGACGCCTTCGCGGGCCTGCTCTGCCGTCAGGCCGACTTCGCGTGGGAGAGGAGCGGTCGGCTGACGAAGTCGTCGTCGACGATGAGGATTGGTCGCTGTTCCATACGGTCGCGGTCTGTCGAGGTTCGATTCCGCCGCAGATTAGAGCGGTTATCGTTTGGGTAGCATACATTCAGGCCAGCGAGTGACCCTGTGGCTCGAAGGAAGTAAAGAGGCCGGTGGGGTGGTCCTGGCGGCCTGTCCACCAGCGGCGCCTGCCTGATCCCACTGGTGGGCAAACCATCAGGAACACCCCGTCCGCCTATCTACATGGCATTGGTTTATGGTGTGTCCAACACATAAATCATAGTGATTCCCATCAGGCCTTCCGGGATTTTGTAGACCATCCAATCGCAAACCGCTCTAGCACAGGCCGCGGCTTTCGCAGCCTCCGGTGAAGCGGCCAAGTCTGAGGACGACATTCCGCCGGGCGTCGGGGTATGTCCGGCTCTCAGGCGGCATCGCTTCCCGCTTCATCGATTTCGACGACGGCGAAGATGTCGCCTCATGAGCGAGTTCGGCCGCCGTTTCCTGTCAGGAGATTTCTGTGTGGACAGACGTGCAGAAATTGAGTGAAGTGGTAGTCTAATGTTCGGGGGAAGTTTGGGGGGCCGTCATGGGGGTTGGGAACGTTCAGCGTCAGGCGGCCTTCTTTGCTGAGGAGGGGGATGCGAGCGGGGATGGTCCGTTTGCGGGGGTCGTTTTCAACCGGCCGATGGATCAGGTGTTTACGTATCGGATTCCTGAAAAATTCCGAGAGGCGGTGCGGCCGGGGCAGCGGGTGCGGGTGCCGTTGGGGAAGGGGAATCAACCGGCGATTGGATATTGTGTTCGGGTGGATGAGCGGGCGCCGGAGGGGCTTGAGCCGAGACGGGTCAAGGATGTGCTCGAGGCGATTGATGACCCGCCCTTGATTGATGCGGCGATGCTCGAGCTGACACGGTGGATGGCTGGCTATTATGCCTGCTCCTGGGGGCAGGCGCTCGACGCGGTTGTGCCGGCTGGGGTGAAGAAACAGGCCGGGATGCGGACGGGGACGTATTTGACGGTTCCCGATGAGGTGCGTCTGACCCTGGGTACATTGTCCTTGCCCCCCAAGCAAGCCGAGGCGCTGGCGATACTCGCTCGGTCCAACGAACCGCTTACGATGGCCGACCTCTGTCGGTTGGCGAGTTGTGCCCCGGGACCGATTGGAGCCCTGAGGAAACGGGGATATATCCACACGGTGAAGCGCCGAGTTCGGGCGAAGATCGGGGATGATGAATCCGTCGCGACGACTGATGGCGAAGCGGCCAAGGCTCGGCCGACACTGACTCCCGAGCAAGAGTCGGTCATGGCTCGGCTCATCCCTGCGCTCGAAGGGGATGAGTTCGCCACCTTCCTCATTCACGGGGTGACGGGAAGCGGTAAGACCGAGGTGTACCTCAGCGCGATCGAGCGGGTCGTGGCGCGGGGCCGCGAGGCCATTGTGCTGGTCCCCGAGATCAGCCTGACGCCGCAAACGATCCGGCGGTTTCGCCGTCGATTTGCCAAGGTCGCGGTGCTGCACAGTCACCTCAGCGACGCCGAACGTCATCGCCATTGGCGGAGTATCGCTGCGGGGGAAGTGCAGGTGGTCGTCGGAGCCCGCTCGGCGGTTTTCGCCCCGGCGCGTCGGCTGGGGTTGATCGTCATCGACGAAGAGCATGAAAGCACGTTCAAGCAAGAGACCGTTCCTCGCTACCACGCGCGCGACGTCGCCGTGAAGCGGGCCCAGCTCGAGCGACTGCCGATCTTGCTCGGTTCGGCGACACCAGCGATGGAGACGTGGAGGAATGCCGAGCTGGGGCGTTACGTCCACTTGCCGATGACCCAGCGCGTCGGGTTGCGGCCGATGCCCGAGGTCGAGTTGATCGACCTGAGGCACGAGCGGCTCCCGCTCGGAGGTATCAGTGAGCCGCTCCGCCAGGCGATGAAGGCGGCCCTGAATGACAACGGGCAGGTGATCCTCCTATTGAACCGGCGAGGTTTTCACACCTTCGTGATCTGCCCGAATCCTCAGTGTAACCAGGTGCTCAAGTGTAATGCCTGTGATGTCGCCTTGACCTACCATAAGAACCGGCGCGTCCTGATCTGCCACGCTTGCGATGCCGAGCGTCCCCGGCCCCATGTCTGTCCCCATTGTAATGCGGCCAATCTCCACTACGGAGGCATCGGTACCGAACGGCTCGAGCGCGAGGTCGAGACGGCTTTCCCTGAGTTCGTCGCGCGACGCATGGACTCCGATACCATGCGGACGCCCGGCAGCCACGAGCAAGTTCTCTCGGCCTTCCGCGCGGGGGAGATCCGGATCCTGCTCGGGACCCAGATGATCGCCAAGGGACTCGACTTTCCCAACGTCACGCTCGTCGGCGTGATCAACGCCGACACGGCGCTCCACATGCCCGACTTCCGCGCGGCCGAGCGCACGTTCCAGCTCGTGGCGCAAGTCGCCGGCCGTACCGGGCGAGGCGACCGGCCGGGACGAGTGATCGTGCAGACCTTCACGCCCGAGCACCACGCGATCGACTTCGCCTCGAAGCACGACTACGAGGGCTTCGTGACCCAGGAGCTTCCTTACCGGCTCCAGGCGGGAATGCCTCCCTACGGGCGACTCGTGCGCCTGATTGCGCGCGGTCCCGAAGAGTCTGCCGTCCGCGTTTATCTCGAACAACTCGCCGAGGCGCTCCGAGCCGCAGCCCCTGCCGGGGTGACGATCCATGGCCCGGCTCCGACCCCCGTCGCCAAGATCCGCAACCTCTATCGCTATCACCTCCGCATGCGATCTGACTCGCCGCGCCCACTCCAAATCCTTTGGCAAACCGTCGCGCCCACCTTGCCCCCTCCCGGAGAGGTCGAACTGGCCATCGATGTCGATCCCGTCAGCCTCTTGTGAGTTCGTTCAAAGATCGGGTTCGATTCCCATGGCCCGTAGTTGTGCCTGGAGGCGTTCAACCCGCTGGCGTTCGATATTGCGTTCCTTTTCTAGACTGTCGCGATCCCGTACCAATTCGAGGTAGGTCGCGAACGGCCGGCCATCGGGGCCGTAGATCTGGAGGTCGTCGGCCATCGCGAACCGGATGTTGAGGCGAGGGCTGACCCAACCGTTCAGGTCGGGGATTTCCTGCAACCCTTCAGCATTTCGGAGCCAGCCGGTGGCCTCGGGACGATCGGGGTCATAGATGTAGTATTCCTCGACGCCGTATTGCTCGTAGAACCGAAACTTACGAATCAACTCGGCTTGCCGGTTGCCGGGTGAGAGAACCTCGAAAACAACCTGGGGCGCGATTCCTCCTTCTCGCCATTGCTGGTAGGAACCGCGATATCCCTTGGGGCGTCCCACGGCCACCATGGCATCGGGAGCGGCGCGGATCGTGTTGCTCCCTTCCACGGGATACCACAAGAGGTCCCCGGCGACGAAAACGTTGGGGTCATCCCGAAAGACAGCCTCTAAACCCCCTTTGATGGTCGCGATCCACTCGAACTGGAGCGTGTTATCCGCCATCGGTTGCCCATCGCTGTCGGGGTAGACGACTTCTTCCCGGGCTGGAAGCCGGATTTCGGTGCCCATAACCGTGTTCCGAGAGAGAGCCAGAAGCCTTTGGTAAAGCTCGCAGAGACTACTTCGGAATCAGCGAGCCGTTCTCGACACTCAAAGACGATTCACCCGTCCATTATCGCCCGATTGGCATGATGAGGAAAAGGGCGGAAGTCTTGGCGGCGATACATTGCGTGAGATAATCATGCGAGCCAACATTGCTCTTATGTGTCTCCTGAGAGTCGATTCGTCGCTGGCGAGGCCTCGTGTTGGTTTCTTCTGGTGCATTGTCTCTGTGCGGGTGTTAGAACAGGAGTGCTTTGGTTTTCCTACCGTCAGCCTGCGATGCTCGCGTGGAAGATGCTGGATTTGTCTTGTGTGTGGATGGGGGCTCGCGGATGAGCCGTTTGTCGGACGTGTTGGTGATCGGCGGAGGAGTGATCGGTGGCGCCATCGCTTGGTCGTTGGCCAGGCGAGGGGTATCGGTCACGATCGTGGAGGCGGGACGGATTGGCCGAGGGGCGAGCTACGCGGCGGCCGGTGTGCTCTCGCCCGATTGGAGCGGGGAGGATCCCCCGGCGCTGACGGCTTTGGCCGAGGCGAGTTTACAGCTTTGGCCGGACTGGGTCGACGAGGTCGAGGATCGAGCGGGCTGTGGACTCAATTTTCGTCGAGACGGGCTTCTGAGCGTTTGGGTCGATCCCGAGGCTCCGCACCTTCCGCCGGAGTTGGCCATGGAGCCGCCGCCGTTGGGAAGGGGACAACGGCTCAATGCGGACGAGGCCAGGGAACTGGAGCCGAGCCTGGTGGGGCCGATCCTGGGCGGAACGCTTTATCCGGAAGATGCTCAGGTGGACAACCCGAGGCTGACCCCTGCCTTGGTGCGTGCCGCCGCAAGCATGGGCGTTCGAGTGATGACCGATACGCCCGTGGTTTCTCTGCTCGGTTCGAGCGGCGTGTGCCGAGGGGTTCGCACGGCTTCGGGCCTGGAGCTCCACGCCGGAGCGGTCGTGCTGGCGGCGGGGGCGTGGTCGGGACCCCTGGCGGCGGCTTCCGGCATCCACCTGCCGAGCGAACCCTGGCGTGGGCAGATGCTCGCGTTCGACGCGGCAACGCAACCGCTGCGCCACATCGTCTTCTGCGGCGAGCTTGTGCTCATCCCTCGACCGCACGGGCCGCTCATCGTCGGGACTACCCTGGAGAAGGTCGGCTTTGACTCCAGGGTGACACTCGCCGGCCTGCACCAGATCCTCGCCAGAGCCGAGCGCGTTGTCCCCGGCCTCGGCGACCTCCCGCTTTTGAGCACCTGGGCCGGACTTCGGCCAGGGACCCCCGACCACTTGCCTTACCTCGGTCCCATTCCTGGTTGGGAGGGCCTCTTTGCCGCCTCCGGGCATGGCCGGAAGGGGATCATCCTCGCCCCCATCACCGGCGAGTTGGTCGCCCGGCTCCTCCTCGAGAATGACCTCGACCCGTTGATGGTGCCGTGCTTGGCGGATCGAGCCATCCCTTGATGGGGTTTGGCTCGATCTATGCTATGTATCCCCATCCTGGGCGAGCGTGGACACAAACGGAACAAGAGCGGTTTACGCTCGGATAGCCCACACGAAAGCCGGTGAGTGACCACGTGGCTCGAGGGAAGTCAAGAGGTCTTGGCTTGTCTACAGAGCATCGGCCTATGATGTGTTCTACGCATAAATGTCAGAGATTTCATCAAGATCTTCCGGGATTTGGTAGGCTATCCGCTCACAACCCGTTCTAGCGCAAGTACCGTTCGGATGGCATACACCCAAAGCAAGAGAGTGGAAGGTCCCAGGTCGATGTAAATGGGCGTATTGGGGTGGCACTGGTGGCTTGTCCACCAGTGGCGCGAGCCTTGGCCCACTGGTGGACAAGCCACCAGTGCTATCCCATGCAGCCATCTACATGGCATTGGTTAATAGTGCGTCCAACACAGAAATCTCAGGGATTTCACTCAGATCTTCCGGGATTTTGTTGGCGATCCAAGCGATAACCGCACTAGCTCCCGGCCTTGGCCTGCCGGGGATGATGGTGCTCAACCACCGATTCGGCCAAGGCGGGTTTTGATCTTCGCCTTCTCAGGTGTGAATCTTGTTCACGTTAGCTCCGCCGGTCGGAGTACGAGGGCGGTATGTCCCGGAAGCCGCCAGTAGTCTTGGGTCTTGATGGGGGGAACTCCCGAGCCTCCGTAGCGTGGGTGCTCGCTGTACCAGAGCACTTCCCAGCGCTTGTTGAGCGGAGGAGCCAAGAGCGGTTCCGACGTCGGATTCGGAAACAGGTCGCGGCCGAGATTGACCACCACGAGCCGACTGTCATCTCCTTCACCGAAGTAGCGCAAGACGAAGGCATCCGGACCGATCACGGCTCCGTGCAGGCGGTCGCCGCGCTGGGACCGGAAGATCTCGTCCTGCCGCCTCAGCTCGAGCAGCTCTCGATGGAGGGCATAGGTCCCGGCGTGTGTGTCACGTTCCGTAAGATCGAGCTTCGACTTCATGAAGGTCCCTGGATCGCTCGGGTCGGGAAGGTGCACCTGGAGGTCGGGATGGGCCATGCTCGGGAAGTGGGCCAGGGATTCGATGCGCCCTTTCCGGACCAACGGGGCCAGTTCCTCATTATGGTCGGCGAAAAAGAGAAACGGGTTCGACGCTCCGAATTCCTGGCCCTGGAAGAACATCGGCGTCCCCGGCGCCAACAGCCAGGCCGCGGTCATCGCTCGGTATTGCGCCGGGCTGCTCTGCCAGTGGAGGCGGGCTCCCCATGTGGAGTTTGAGACCTGATCGTGGTTCTCGAGGTAGGTGATGAAGGCCGATGAGGGGAGGCCGAAGGTCGGCGTTCCTAGAGGCTTTTTATGGGAACGCGAATATTGCCCTTGGAACAGGAAGCCCCACTTGATCGCGGAGATCAGCTCCTGGGGGCTTCCCTGAAAATCGATGTAATAGGCTTCGGAGCGCCCCGTCAGCGCCACCAAGGCACTGTGGTGCAAGTCGTCGGCCCATTGAGCGTCCAGGCCATGACCGCCTTGTTCGTGAGGTCGAATTCGGACGACGTCGCGCGAGTCATCCTCGGCGATGAGCAGGATCGAACGGTTCCCGGCCAAGGCCCGAGTGCGGCGGGCGATGGCCGCCAGGATGTGTTCACTGGAGTGATCGAAGATCGCATGGACGGCGTCGAGACGGAGGCCGTCGAGGTGGAATTCCTCGATCCAATAGCCGGCGTTGGCGACGAAGAATTCGCGGACGGGTCCCTCGTTCGGTCCGTCGAAGTTGAGTGCATCGCCCCAGTCGGTCTTGTCGCGGACACGGTGGTAGTAGTCGTCGGAAAACTGCCTGTGATAGGCGCCGTCGGGACCGAGATGGTTGTAGACGACGTCGAGGATCACCCCCAGGCCGAGGCGGTGGGCTTCGTCGACGAAGCGACGGAAATCGTCGGGCGAACCGTAAACGTGGTAGGGGGCATAGAGGTCGACTCCGTCATAGCCCCAACCGAACCGCCCTGGGAATTCGGCCACGGGCATGACCTCGATGCAGGTGATGCCGAAGTTCTTCAGCTCGGCCAGTTCACGCGCGGCGGACTCCCAGGTCCCTTCCTTGGTGAAGGTGCCGAGGTGCAGCTCGTAAAGCACTTGCCCCTTCAGTTGGATCCCTCGCCAGTCGGCATCGCTCCAGGCGAACGTGGTCGGGTCGACGACCTGGGATGGGCCGTGAGGGCCTTCGGGTTGAAAGCGAGAGGCCGGGTCGGGAAAGGAGTCGCCACCGTCGAGCCGAAAGCGATAGAGCGTGCCAGGCCCCGCCGCGGTGACGGTGCCTGCAAAATAACCGTCCTCCTCAGGGGCGAGCGCATGCACGGAAGGATTGCTGCCGGCTTGGCCTCGGCTTCCCGGTCCCCCGTACAGGAGAACTTCCACGCTTCGGCGTTTGGGTGCCCAAACGCGGAAGCGCACCCCCCCCTCGGGCAGTACTCGCGCTCCGATCTGCAAGGAAACGCGGTTCATGCTTTCAGGCAAGCGGCGGTCGTTGCCCAGGAAAGCCCCCTCCTCCGTGGGAATTTGTCTCTGTTCCATCAGGCCGCTCATCGTTCTTCTCCAAGTCATCGCGAGTCGCCGGTCCGGACGATACCAGCCGCGCGCCGGAAGTCATAAGCCCGGCATTCCTACTTGAGGCAAAATGAAGCGGTGGGCGTTCACCTCAAACCTTGCGTCGCGGAGCCACAGTTTCATGAATGATCTGGTGGATGTTAATGTACTTTCGACAATTCAAAACAGAGCCGTCTCGTAGGGGGGGGCACTACCCACGAAGGGTTTTTACCCTGACGAGAGACCGATAGGCGATGCCTACCGAGGGGCTTAGCCTCGGATGAGAGGCGGTGCCTTAAGGATGAGTGGACAGTGCCCACCCTACCTAACAGTGCAAATCATACGCCAATGACGGGAGACGGACGGAGGTCCGCTTGGGATGGGGAAGAACATGACGCAGATAGCGTCTTGAATGACTCCAGCGTGTGGCCTTTTCGGGATGTCTGGTTCCTGCGGTCAGGGGCGCTGATTGGGGGGGTGAACGACGCGAACCGGTTCTTTGCGATGACGCTGGCCGTGTGTGAGGGCGCCTCCGAGGCGACGGTCGAGGGCTTCAATGGCGGCGTCGAGGATTCCGCGGGCCGTGTCGAGATGCAAAGGCCTGAGCGCATAGGGATCGCGAGGCAGGCCGGTTTTGGGGTAGTGCAGCGCCTCGGGAGAGATCGCAAGACCTGAGGGGATCTGGCGGGCCTCAAGGGGCTCATAGACTCCGTCGCGGCGGGGGGAGCGATAGTAGGCGCGCCGCGATGAAGCCGGGCCGGGATAGGTCCACGAGGTTCGGAGCGCCAGGAGTTCGGCGAATTGTGGCCAGGGGGGGGCTTCAGGGTCGATCGACCCCGCGGGACCCTCGGCGATGACGGCGGGTAGGAGACGCCAGGCGTCGGCTAAGGACAGGGGGCGGCTCGGGTCGGCGATCAAGGAGGTGAGCTCGGGCCGGCCGAGCTCCACGGCCGCCTGATGCACGAGCGCCTCGGCGCTCGATACGTACAAGAGCAAGGCGCCTCGCGCCAGGCGACTGGCCTCGCTCTCGGACCGTTGCAGCCGAAGCTGGCTCTGCGTGTGAAAATGAAGCGCGTCTTGATAGAGGCAGTGGAAGGGGCTGATCACGGTCTCGATCACCCACCCCGCCGCGTCCGAGTCGGCCCCCGAACTGTGAGGCACGCGCCCGCGGTCGACGACCGCCGAGTTGAGGTTCGACCCGCGCGACGCCCCGTGGTCTCCATTCGGCATGGTCTTTTCCATTCCCGCTCGGGATCGCTTGTTTTTCCGCGTCACTACCTCGGAATCAATCGAATTCGTTCGGCTCCCACCGCCACGATCGTCGACCCGATGAATCCAAGCAAAACATCAAATGAGCCTACCACATTCGGTTCGGCAATGGCACACGCGGTTTCATCCAGGCCGAGCCTGGCGATCCGAGATCAAGCGCGAACACGAAAGGGGGGAGCAGCGATATCCCTTATCGTCGCTGATCGAGCGTCCCGGATCAACGCCGTGCGGCGGCTTGCGCCTTCTCAACCGAGCTCTGCGGCTGTTAAAACCAGGTGATCAGCCACGTATCAGGTCTTCGATCCCTTTGAGCCGTGAGGAAGCACCGATGAATTGCCGCTTTGGACTCTTGCTCTGTGTGGCACTCCTGGGATGGGGGCATGAAACCCATGCCCATTTCCTCTTCATTCGGATCAGTCCGGTCGCGGAGGCGGGACGCTCGGCCGAGGTCTACTTCAGCGAGCAGGCCGAAGCGGGCGACCCTAAGTTCGTGGACAAGATCGCGGGGACCAAGCTTTGGCTTCAGTCGATCCCCGGTCGGTTCGAACCCCTGGTCGTCCGGAAAGGCGTCGATCGGCTCCGCGCGACGATCCCGGCCTCGGGGAGCCTGGCTGTGGTGGGGGAATGCGAGTACGGGGTCTTGGCACGTCCCAACGAGACGCCGTTCTTGCTGCGTCACTATCCCAAGGCCATCGCGGGACGTCCTGAAGAACTGGCCCGATTGAAGCCTCGCGGTGAGACTCCGCTCGAGATCATGGCCACCATCGAGGGGGATCGGGTCCGATTCCTGGTCCTGCAAGACGGCAAACCTTCCCCGGGAGCCGTTCTTCACACGGTCGATTCCGACCTGACGGGCAGCGAGTTGACGGCCGGCAACGATGGTTCCGTAACCTGGACGCCGCCCTCGCCGGGGCGATACTCCGTGTACACCCAGGCCGTCCTCAAGCAAGCCGGCGAGCGAGGAGGCAAGAAGTACGACGAAATCAGGGAGTTCGCCACGATCGCCTTCGCCTGGCCGCTCGAGAATCCCAAGGGAGATTCCGAGGCGATCCGGCTCTTTGAAGACGCCCTCTCCGCACGTGCGGTGTGGAAGGACTTTCCCGGGTTCTCCGCCCAGTTAAAGGGGGAGGTCGACGGCCGCCCCTTCGCGGGCAAGGCCGTTTTTCTAGGGGATGGCTCCGTCAATGTGCAAGTTGACGACCCGGTGGCTCGCCCCTGGCTCGAGGAGCAGCTTAGTTCGCTCGCCATGCACAGGATGGTCGACGGAGACGACTCTCGACCCGTCCTGCGCTTTGCGGACGACGTCGAAGATCATCCCCTCGGCCGGCTCTTGAGCTTCGAGGGGGGCCGGTTCGCCTCGAGCTACCGCGTCAAGGACAGGCAGCTCATGGTCGTCAATCGCCAGATGGGCAAGAGGTCGATGACGATCACGGTCCTCGACAACGAACGCAATCGCGACGGCCAATTCCTGCCGCGAAGCTACGTCGTGCATTACTGGGACACCGCGACCGGCCGGCTCGAACGGGTTGAGACGACCCAAGAACGTTGGCAACGTGTCGATGCTTGGGACCTTCCCACCTACCACGTTACCACCGCCGCGAGCGACTCCGGCTTGTCGGTCAAGAGTGTGACGCTTTCCGAGCACAAGTTGGGCACAGGTCCGCAGCAGACCGGAAAATGAGCAGGCGGTACTCATCGCCTGTGCGATCGGTCGAACTGCCGGCTTTCAACGAAACAAGGCCGCCCGGTAGGATCGGCCTTGTTCCTTGGAGCTTTGTCCGGAGTCTTGCCTTACTGCGGGGGACGCGCCAGGTCGATGGGCACGCCCCCCTTGGTGCTATTCTCTTCCTCCCCCTTGGGGGGTGGGGGCAAGGGGAGCGACGGGGCCGCGGTCGGGTTCTTCAAGACCAGTTCGCGGGCGAGCAAGAGGTTCCCGTGGTACTGCGGTGTGGGGAGATCCGCCGAGTAGTAGGCAATCGCCATGGGCCACTGCTTCCTGGCATCGAGGAGATAGGCCAGGTTGGTTTGGGCACCCCAACGGAACATACGGAAATAAGGCTGGCGGGGGCCCGGAGCCGGGAGAAGCTTGAGGGTCAGGTTGAAGAAGCGCTCGGCCTGCGCCGGGTTCTCACGCTCGAGGTGCGCGAGGGCGAGGAAGTAGGCTCCGTAATGATCGAAAGCCTCCTGGACATCGGGTGGGATCGGGGTTTTCCCATCCATTTCCGTCGCCCCCTCCTTGAAACGGAGGTTCATGTAGTCGGTGATCGCTTCCGGGAGATCCCCTCGGAGCTGTTTGATCCGGGCGTAGAGCAGCGGGAACCTCGAGTCGAAGAGGAAGAGGGCCTGCTTGGTCGCTTGGACGAAGTCGGGGCTGTTGAACAAACTGCTCAAGACCACGACCGGCAGATTCCAAAGAGCGACCTTGCCGGCGTGTTCCCCGAGTACGCTATTGAACTGGTCTCGCTGGTCGGCGGGGTCGCGGAAGAGCACGGTGCGGTTTCTGCCGACCAGGCTCTTTTGGAGCAAGAGCATGCGAGGCGAGAGATACCCGAGGCTCGAATCGATCAGCATCCCGATTTTGCTGGAGCTTTCCAGCAGGGTTTTGCGCGAGACGGGGTAGGGGGATTCTCCGGGAAGGTCGAGGCGATCGAGCACCTGGGGATCGTTCAGGGCGTCGTCGAGCGTGGCGACGCCGGTGCCGTCGGGACCGGGGATTGCCAGGCCGATCCGGTGATCGAACAGGTACAGCTTATGGTCGATCAAGACGGCGCTGACCCAGGGGATCGGCTCCTTGGCGCCTTTGGGCGTGTACGTGATGAGCCCGACGTCGATTCCCAACTGGCGGCAGAGCGACATGAAAAGCCAGCCCCGCTCGGACCAGGAACCGCCGGCTTCGGTGGCCATCCCGCGGAGCAAGACGTCATAGGGGCGTGCCTGGGCCTGGCCGATCCCCGGAGCCGCGAGCGACTGAGGCGGAATGAGCACCACCTGGCGGACCATCCAGTCGAACAGCCTGCGGACGCGCGTCAGGTCGTCGCCGGTGCCACCGATGCGGGTGGCGATCCCATGGTAGAGCATGCAATCTTCGAGGTGCCGGGCGTCGGGAAGTTCGAACGAGGGACGCTCGAGGGTTTTCAGCGACTCGGGCGGGAATTGCCCGAGGATAAATTCGCGCGAGGCTTTGCTGAGCACGTACTCGCCGGGGGACGTGCCCTCGAAGTAGTTGTTCAGCTTGGTGGTCGCTTGCTCGAAGTTGGCTCCGCCCGGCTTGAGCGCCGCGGTCTGGATCAGGTTGATCACGCTCTCGAGGATCACCGGCTTCATGTCCGGGTCCGAACCCGACGTGCTCAGCGCCGAGGAGGCCGAAGAGGACGCCGATTGGTCTTTGCCAGCCTCAAGGCCTGGTCCGGAATCCGAGGAACTGGTCGACAACGGGGGAGGGGCGGTCGATGAGTAATCACAGCCGACCAGCATCGGGGCAAAGCCGAGGAGGATAAACCAGGGGAGGACGCGCCGTTTCAAAGGAGCACTCCTGAAGATCGGTCGGGAGAATGATGCCTGAATAGGTCGCTCGACGGTGAATCACGACCCTTGACGAATTCGACGGTTATGGGAACGCGAGCTTCATACAGGGAAGGATACTTCCGTCGCCAGGATTTCCAGCCCCACCATTTTGCGGAGAAGCGGAAGGCGCGGCGAGTCCATTGCCGGGCACGCCGGCGATTTTTCTTAGATACGGTGGGGTGGCGATGCGGGTTCGACCGATTTTTCGCAAGAACCGGCCTCGGCAGGGCGGTCTCGGCCCGGTCGGTGGCTTGCTGATTGAGAGAAAACGCTAAAGTCTTGGACGGTAGCCACGGACGACTGGGCTCAAGATGAGGACCGGCGTAACGGGTCGGATGAGGCTCTCCGCTAGTGGACAAGCGGCCAGATTTGGCCAGCCGGCTTCTTTACCTCCATCCGGCCCAATGACGGTCCAAGGTCGAAAGGCGATTGAAGTCAACCATGGCGACGTAGGGAGGCTCTAACCTGGACGCGGCACAGGCCTTACGAGTCATGCTTCGAGAGGTCCGAGACCTGGTGCGCGATCACGAGGGTGAGGTCAAGATTAACCTAATCCTTAGTAGCGCCACAGAGATCCTGGCGTTGCGCTACGCCGAACCCGGTGGGCCAAACACGCAGTACTATCTGGAAGGGGCGAGGCGCAGGTGCGGTGGATCGGTGCTCGCCTCGGAACCGCTGGATGACGGCCTGGGCTGGCGCGAAATTGGGCTGGGAACAATGGTGCCGGTCGACGCCATGGGGGGGCGCACAAGCTCGTTGTCTCTCGACGAGATGCGCCTCTCGGGGCCACCGAGCACACCGTGGGACCGTTCGATGAGTCTGAAGCGAGCTGGGCAAATCCGGCCGGACTCATAAATCATGCTCGGTTATCAAGATTGAACATTCTGTATCAATCCGAACCTGTTGTCTTCAATTCTTCAGGGGGGATTCCTGAGCCTCGCCCCGATGACCTGGGAACCGGATAACGCCCGCCTCCAACACCATCAGTTGCCCCTTACGGAACGGATGCCACACCGCGGAACTGAGTGGTCGAGAGGCGATGATGTGCCCGCGATTGGAAATTTCGCCTTCGATATTGAGTTCCAAGGTTTCATCCCCGAAGTGACGAATGTTATGACCGCTCATGAAGACTTTGCGAAAACACATCCCCTTCCATCCGCCGAGGTCGTGGTAGCAGAACAGGCGAATGCCGTCGGACAGCAGAAGATTGAGCTGCCCCATTCCATTGAGTTCAATGAGCCTATCGTGCAACCAGCGCCAGTCGGCCTCTTCGTCGAGAGGATGTCCTCGTTCAGCGATTTTCCACAGTAGATGACAGAAGATTCTCTCGGAGTCGGTGGACCCCAGCGGCTGCGCCGGACCAACCGGCAAGTTCCAGACTCGGTCGTCAACAGTGCCATTGTGCGCCAGCACGTACTCGCGTCCGCCCAATTCCCGACCGAACGGGTGGGTGTCGGCATGGCAGGGCGATCCCCCCCGTGTCTGTTGGCGAATATGCGCCATCATGATGCGGCTCTCGAGCCCGGGGTAGTCGCAAAGGAACTGAGCATATCGGCTTTCTCGCCACTTTCTCGGTTCCTTGACGATGGCCACAGATTGGTCAGGATACCAACATACCCCCCAGCCATCGGCGTTCTCATGGTCGTTCGAGGAGAACTCTTTGAACGTGAATGCGGCTGAAACTGGCTTCAGGAATGATAATCCCAACAGCTCGCACATCGTCCTCATACTCCCTGCATGCGTGCCACGTAAAGTTTGTGATTCAATACGTCATGCTGATCAAACCAGGGCTGTATGGCCTCCCCGCAGGGGACGCAGCCGCGGCGGTGAAATCCAGAATCAGCGACACATTGGGTATTCTACGCCTAAATGGATAAGAGGTCTCTAGTCCATCAGAAAAGGAGCATGATCTGCTTGCGAAAGGCCATCCCCATAATCCTATCTACCCCTTTAAACTCAAGCGGATAAATGGCGCGAGAATTGCGGTCATAAGCTTCTCGCAGCTCGTGCGGTTTCCTTTGAAGCAAAGAAAACGCGACATCTTGCCTCGATGAGGCCGTGGCTGCTTCTGCGAATTCAAACATGTTGACTATATTTCACAAGATTAACGAAATACGTGGTATAGGGCGGACCCTCGGTTTTGCTAAGAGGGAGCTATGTTTATCGATAGTTTTCAAGGAAGCGCCGGGCCCAGTCTGGGTGTGGAACTAGAGTTCCAACTTGTTGACGCCGAATCGATGGCGCTTACTAATGCCGTTGACGAAGTACTCGCGGCGCTACCCTTCTGGAGTCTTGGCGCGATCAAACCGGAGTTCTACCGGAGCTGCGTAGAGGTCAACAGCAACGTTTGTGCGGACGTCAACGCCGTTCGATGCGATCTCGAAGAAAAGATTGCCGAACTCGACCGCGCGGTAAGATGCTCGGGTATTCGGCTCGCCTGGGGAGGGACACACCCGTTCTCCCATTGGCGTGATCAAGAGGTACTACAGACTCCGCGCTACAAGGAATTGGCCGAGCAATATCGCGAGACCCTCTGCCGACAGGTGACATTCGGACTTCACGTGCATGTTGGGGTCCCCTCTGGCAATGCCGCAGCCCAGGTTTGCGATAGTCTCCGCGAGTATATACCCGCCCTGCTGGCGCTCTCGGCGAACAGCCCGTTTTGGAATGGGCGTGTCACCGGCCTACTCTCCCACCGAACCGAGATTATGGCGACCTCGCCCGTGAGCGGTCTGCCCCCAACTCTAGGTAGGTGGGCTCATTATGAGGCGATGGTCGAACGACTCATCGGTTGCGGACTCATTAAAACGCCGAAGGAATTGTGGTGGGACATACGTCCCAATCCGTCGTTCGGCACCGTGGAAGTACGAGTGTGTGATATGCCCTCGGACCTTCCAACGACGCTGGGCCTCGTGGCCTTAATCCAGTGTCTCATTTATTGGATTTCACGATCGGGTGGTCCCTCCCGCACCGAAGGGGAATGCCATTCCTTGATTCTTCGTCAGAATCGCTGGCGTGCCGCACGCCACGGCCTCGATGCCGTCCTAGTCAATCCCGGTACATGTTACACGCAGACGGCGAGGCAATTGCTAGATGAACTCATCCCCGAACTTGAGAACACCGCCGTTGACCTGCGCTGTGAGGAGTGGCTCGCCTTTGCACACGACCTCACGCATCAACCTGTTGGTGCTGAGCGGCAGTTGGCGGTATTCGAGCAATCCGGTAGCCTGAGCGAGGTCTCTCGATACCAGGTTGACTGTGCGGGTAAAGGCTGGGCCTCGCTCTCGTCGAACCATTGGATTGAGCACTGGGGCAGGCTTAATAACTCGGCCCCCACATCAATGCTCTTCATTTAAAAATAGCCGCGGCCGACGATGGCCGACCAGTTCATCCTGGGAATCGTTACCGATCTTGGACTCTCCAGGAAAATCATCGAAAGCACGTGCCGCGAAAATTCACGAGGAGTGCGAATTCGGCGCGATGCTGTGCGAAACCAAAGAGTCTCTGGCATCGCCCCGAAGGCTTGGTGGCTGGGCCGGGACTGGGGAATCCTGTCTCGGCAACGACACCTCCTGTTCCCGGCGTGGTCGGAATGGCTGTGACGTCACCAGGCGACTTCATAGCGTTGCCACGATAAGAAACTCGGCGCAGAGCCACCGGGTCTAATACGACCGTCGTACCAGCTCAGCCAATCGCTGGATGAAATCGTGACGACCTCGCAATCACGCGGTCTGCGGGGTAGAATAATGTCACGAGATAGTTCCCTCAGACATCGAGAATCTTCAAAGCACTTGATATGAAGGCGTTGTGTGGTGAGAGGGTCGTTATCGAACCTTCTTTTCTGTAATCGAATAGAATAGTGATGAACATCAGGTCCGGACAAGCAATTTATTTGGTCATCTATGTGCTGATAACGGGATGTGGCTCCCGTGACGAATCGGGCCCTCGTCTCGCCGCTCACGTTTCCGGGCTGCCTGAGGATCGAGCCGTCCTCGATGCTCTGAGACGATTCGTGCGTGAGACAGGAGCAGAGCGGCTCGCTATCGAACCGACCAAGTATCTGCCGAGCGACTTGGGGAAGATCGACAAGACGGAAGTCGAGTTTCTCTCACGGCAACAGTTGCTCGATCGGCATAAGGGCCGTTCCATCGCCCCAGTTATCACCAGAATCCATGTCTATCGGGCTGAGTCCGATCCCCCAGGTCGGTTCCGTGTGGCGGTTAATCAGGAAGCGGCTGGTGGGTTCGGAGAGGGATTCAAGCAGATTCCCTACGCGAGAGGCATCGACTACTCGTACCAAGTTGAGGGAGATGAAGTTCACATGGTTTCTCAGGCAACCGAAATCGAATAAGTAACCTCAGAGAAAATTGCTATCTCCAAACCTATGTCTTACATCAGGACTAAAAGCCAAAGCCATCAAATGGCCAATCTGTAGTTTTGTTTATTAATGATGAGAAAAGCGATGTCCTTGCCGCGCAACTCTTGTAGGGCAGGCCTCGGCCTGCCAGGGCCGTTCGCTAAAGCCTTGGCAATTCGAGGCCTGCCCTACGGCAACGAATCCCGATACGGGACTCGGACCGGGAAACGGACTTTGCTTTTCTGACGATCAGGAGGGGGGTCCCGTTCGATCGTCGGCGATGGCGTCTCGGATCCGGAGACAGACGCGGAGCAGGGCGGGGAGGTCGTCGAGGCGCAGGGCGTTCGGGCCGTCGGAAAGGGCTTCGTCGGGGCGCGGGTGGACTTCGAGGAAGAGGGCGTCGCAGCCGGCTGCCACGGCTGCCCTGGCGAGGTAGGGGACCATTTCGCGCTCGCCCGAGGTCACGGTTCCGCCCGCTCCTGCGCTCGGCAGTTGGACGGAATGCGTGGCGTCGAAAACCACGGGAGCCCCCGTGGCTTGCATTTGCGGGATTGCGCGGAAGTCGTTGACGAGTCGGCCGTAGCCGAAGGTCGTCCCTCGTTCCGTGAGCAGGATGCCCGACGGGCTCAAGGACGTCACCTTCGCGACGACGTTCGCCATGTCCCAAGGAGCCATGAACTGCCCCTTTTTGACGTTCAAGGGCCGCCCGGTCGCCGCCGCAGCCTCCAGCAGGTCAGTCTGACGCGCCAAGAATGCAGGGATCTGGAGCAGGTCGACCACCCGGGCGATGGGGGCCGCCTGGTGGCTCTCGTGCACGTCGGTTGTCACCGGTAAGCCGGTCTCGGCTTTCACTCGTTCGAAAACCTTGAGCCCTTCTTCCATCCCCGGACCGCGATAACTCGACTTCGACGTTCGGTTCGCCTTGTCGAACGACGCCTTAAAAACCAGCGGCACCCGAAGCGAATCGCAAATCTCGAGCAAACGCCTGGCGATCACGAGCGTCAGGTCGTTCGGTTCCATCACGCAAGGCCCACAGATCAAGGCCAAGGGATGCCCTCCTCCGATCGTCGTCGCACCGATGGAAACCGGGTTCAAGGCGGACATCTGCACCCTCCCTTCCTTTGGAGGTTCCGGTGGATTCCGGAGCCCATATTCCTCCGACGGGCCAAGCAAACGGGGCTGATTCTAGCGGGTGTGCGTTCCGTTGGCGACGGGAGCTTCTCAGGCGCAGGGGACCAGGACGTCGATCGCGTCGGGGAGAACTTCGATGGTCCAATCACCGTCGGGGGTTGCGCTGGAGGCGATGTAACCTCCGGGGTCGCCGTCGAGCTGAACGGGGACGGATTCGGCCGAAGAGATCACCACCCGCCGGACTTTGCGATGGTAGACGCCGGGGCGGTCGAGATGGATGCCGCGGACCACCATCCAGAGATAGCGCAGGGAGCGCAAGGGGCCGGCGTCGCGAAAGACGACGAGGTCGAGCCAGCCGTCGTCGCCTCGGGCCGTCGGGGCGAAGGGGAGCCCCAGGGCGTAGCGTGGGAGATTGAACAGGAAGGCCGTGGCGCCGACGAGGGTCTCTTCCGCTCCGGGGTCGGCGATGTTGAGGGTCAGGGTCGGAAAGCGATACTGGAAGCTCGAGCGGAGCACGGGCTCGACGTAGGCGCTTCGATTCGTGGGACGCGGGACTCCTGAGCGGTTAACGCGCCCTTGGTGGTGCCGCGTGACCACGTCGGCATCAAATCCGATCCCGGCCATCAGGGTGAAGCGGCGCGAGCCTGTATCCCCCAAATCGATGCGGGCGACCCGGCCTGCGGCAATGGTCGCGGCGAGCTGTGCGGGATCGCGACTCAGGCCGAAATGGCGCGCAAACAGATTCTCTGTCCCTGCCGGCAAAACGGTAATCGGTACGGCCGGTCGCTCATTGACCAGGGCCGCGACCGTGCCGTCTCCTCCTGCGGCGACCAGACAGCGGCAATGCGGGTCTCGCCTCGATTGCGCCACGAGGGCCGACCGTTCTTCCAAGCTCCAGGCCGTCTTTGCCGCCAGCCCTCGCTGCTGAAGTTCGGCAACCAGGCGTTCGACCTGCTTGCGACTGCTGCCTCGGCCCGATCCCGCGTTGGCCGCGATCCCCACCCAAGGACTCGGCGAGGAGGGGCCGCCTTCCGAAATCCAAGGAAAGAGGTTCTCCGCCCGCTCAGCGCCCCATCCTTTCCCGTGGCCTTCCATCATCTTGTGGCGCTCTCCTGCCTTCGGGGATCTGTGGGACAGGCTCCTTAGTGGATCGTCCGGCAAGTTCCCTTCTTGTAGGGTGGGCATTGCCCACCAGGGATTAAACCCTGGTCGAAGTCACGTGATTGGTGGGCAGTGCCCACCCTACGGGAAAGCCACTTGGCGGATGAACCACTTAGTGAAAGGGAAATTGCATGTTAGCAAGTCACTACGCGAGGGTCAACACAACGCCCCAGGCGAAGCGTGACCCAAAATTCGTGTCGGATTCCGGAAGTCGACGAAACCGGGTCAAGCCAACAGGTTTCCGGTTCAAGGATAAAGAAAAGCCCCCGAGTTACCAGGGGCTGAGTGGCGAATCGCGTTGATCCAGATCAGCGCGCGAACGAGGTGGCGCGCCTGGTTGACGGAGAGGCGCTGCTCACGAGCTGGCGGTTTTGCTCGAGGAGTTGCTTGAACTCCTTGCGGAGGTTCAGCAGTTCGTCGAGCAGCTTGGTGTTTTCGTCGTCGAGCTTGTTGACCGACGCGATCGCGGCAGCCTTTGCGGCGGTCTCGGAATCGCGCTCATCTTTGCGTTTGGAACTCGCGTTTTGAGCCGCCTGGACGGCCGAATGGAGCAGGTCGACCTGGTTGGCGACCGCCGTTCGGATCTGGACGACTTCGGCCTTGGCTCGCTCGACTTCGGCAATCCTGGCGCGAAGCAGGGTTTGCTCATCAGCGGCCGATTTCTGGGCCAAGGTAATTTGGTCCTGAAGCTGCAGGATCTTCGCCTGGTTCGCCACCACCTGGGGTTCGAGGTCGACAACCTGCTTCTCGAGTTTGGCCAGGACCTGGGTCCACTCGGTGTTCAGGCTAGCGACCGCCGAGACCAAGATGATCCAAACGGGCAGAACCAAGAGGAATAAGACAACGAGGACTTTCCCGGCGGTAGACATCGAACCTCTCCTGCCTGCATGCGGGAAATTTCGGAAGATCGCTTTGCGCCGCGCCGGTGAGGCGAGAAATTGGGGGAAAGAGGACAGCACCCAGAGGCTCACCTGCGCAGGATATCACAATATAACCTCCGTTCTCTTGAGTCGCCAAGCGCACGGTTTCAGGTTACTCCACGAATTGTGTCGATTTTGAGATTTGTGTCGCACCTGACGGGGTTCGTGTCGCGTTTGACGTTGTTTGGCTGGAATCTCTACAATCGAGGCTCCCCCCCCGTCTGATCCCGAAGGCCTTGCTGATTTGGGCCCGAGGCGGATCAAACCCGAAGGACCCTTCTGCCCATGCGTCCGACGTATCAGGTCACCGAGTTACTGGGAGATGGAATTGGCCCGGAACTTTCGCGTTCGGTGCACACCCTCTGCGGGTCGCTGCCGATCCAGCTCGATTTTCTTCCGGTCGATCTGACCCTGGAAAACCGGCGTGCTCGGGGGATGAAGATTTACGATGAAGCCGTGGAGGCGATCACCACGACTCGGGTGGCGCTCAAACACCCGACGGTGACGGCCGAGGAGAGCCCCAACGCCGTCCTCAGGCGCCGGCTCGACCTCTCGGTGATCCATCGCCCGGTGTACACGATCCCCGGCGTTCCCTCGAACTTCCGTCGCGAGCTCGACCTCGACATCGTGCGGATCGCCACCGGCGGCACCTACGACGACCCCGGTCGACTCATCGGCGAAGACGGTGCGGTCAGCTTGCGGATCGTCGAGCGGCGGCCGGTTCTTGAGGCCGCGCGCTATGCCTTCAGCCTCTCCCGACGCACGGGGAACAAGCGGGTCACGAGCGCCTCGAAGTACACGATCCAGAAAGCGACCGACGGTCTCTTCGAGCGAGTCGTCAAGGAAGTGGCCGGGCAGTTCCCCGAGGTTCCGCACAACATCGAGCTCTTCGATGCGCTTCTCGGCAAGGTGATCATGGCCCCCGAGAAGTTTCAGATCGTGCTGGTGCTCAACGAATACGGCGACTTCCTGTCCGACATGGCCTGTGGCCTGGCTGGCTCGCTCGGTATCGGTGCCAGCGCCAACCTGGCGTTCGACGCCGCCGCCGTCGTCCGCGTCGCCCTCTTCGATGCGGCACACGGCACCGCCCCCGACATCGCCGGCAAGAACCTGGCCAATCCCACCGCGATCTTCCTGGCACTCTCACTCTTGCTCTACCAGATCGGTGAAACCGACCTCGGCCGCATCGTGAGGACGTCGACGCTCGACCTTCTCCGCCAAGGGACGCGCACCCGCGACCTTGGGGGAGAGGAATCGACCGATAGCTTCACGGCCGCCGTCGCCGCTGAAGTGACTCGCCGAGCCGCGCCGGAGACGCCGGCTGCGTCTTGAAAGCCAACGTTTTCGGATCCTCAGTCGCTTACGCCACACGACTGGAGGGAGCGGCGGCGGATGCGAGCGGGAGCTCAGGCAACTGGGCTGGAAACCGCGCGACATTGCCGCCGAACTAGGCGGTGGGTGGCCGTGAAGGGGCGAAGCGACGCCTCGGGGGCAGGCCTTGGCTTATTCCCGGGGCCTCGAAGACTCGATTCCGGCCACCCAGACAACGCGCATTCATATCAGTGATCGATTCTGTGGTTGCCTCTCAGACCCCGTCTCTCCTGCCACGGGGTGCGCCTCCGGTAAGGTGACGACGGAAAAGGGTTAGTACTCCTGGGCCGTCGGCCTGACGATCATCTCGTTGACGTCGACCGTCGCAGGCTGCTGTATGGCGTAGAGAACGGCCTGCGCGATCGCCTCGGCGGGGATCTGGATCGTCTGGAACTGCTGGATCGTCGCTTCCTTCGTCGAAGCATCGGTGATGTGGTTCATCAATTCGGATTCCACCGCCCCCGGGCTGATGACGGTGCTTCGGATCTTCGGGCCAGCCTCCATCCGGAACCCTTCGGTAATTGCCCGGACAGCGAATTTCGCCCCGCAGTAGACGGCCGCGCCGGCGAAGACCTTATGTCCGGCCACCGACGAGATGTTGATTAGGTGCCCGCTCTCCTGTTCCCGGAAGTGAGGCAGGGCCGCCGAGATGCCATAGAGGACTCCCTTTATGTTGATGTCGACAGTCTGATCCTACTCCTCGACCTTATCGGCCGCAAGCGGAGAGAGGGGCATGTAACCGGCATTGTTGATCATCACGTCGATCCGGCCGAAGTTCCGGACGGCAGCGGCGACGAGCGACTTCACCTGCTCGTGCTTGGTCACGTCGACGACATGCGCCAGGGCCTGGCCACCGGCATCCCGGATCTCGCTGGCGAGCTTCTCCAACCGATCGCCGCGCCGCGCTCCCAGGACAACCTTGGCCCCGTGTGCGGCGAGAGTTCGCGCGATGGCTTCGCCGATCCCGCTGCTGGCCCCCGTGATGACGACGATTTTCCCTGCGACCTTGCTTTCCCAAGTGGACATTGTCGAATCCTCCATAACAAAATGAGGTCCGATGAGGACCTGTTCCGCACACCGGATGGAATACTAAGCTGAGATGTTACGACGCGGTAACCTGATCCTCGGCGGTCTTTGCATGATCCTCCTGAAGTCCTCAGGATTATCGTGATGGAGTCGTGTTGGTGATCGTAGAATGGCCGATGACATGTGTTCGTTTCGACTTCAAGGAAGCGGCATGCAAGCAGCGAAATTGGCGGAGTTGGCAGCGCTCATCGATCGGAATACGGATGGGAATGGCGAGCACGCGACAGCGTTCGCACCGCTCTACCTGAACCGATCCTCGGAGCCAACCATGCCGGCCTCAGTCGTCCTCGAGCCGGCTCTGTGTGTGGTCGCCTGCGGCCGCAAGCGGGTCATGTTGGCCGATGAGTCCTACGTTTACGACCCCGCCCACTTTCTCCTCGTCTCCGTCGACTTGCCTCTCATTGGCCAGGTCATCGAGGCTTCCCAGGATGATCCGTATCTGGGCGTGCGGATCGATCTGGATCTTGGCCAGGTCCGCGATCTTCTCCTGGAAACGGCCATCCCCGGACCACCCCTTGGGCCGCTGAGCCGTGGTGTGAGTGTCAGCACGATTGACCTCCCGCTGCTCGACGCGGTGGCCCGTCTCATCGCTCTGTTGGAGAGTCCCCGGGACATCGGTGTCGTTGCCCCGTTGGTCCTGAGAGAGATTACCTACCGCGTGCTCATGAGCGAGCAGGGCCCGCGACTGCGACAACTCGCCTTGGAAGGGGGGCAGGCGCATCGGATTACCCTGGCAATCGACTGGCTGAGACGGAACTTCGACCGACCGTTCCATATCGAGGAGGTTGCCCGCATGGCACATATGAGCCCCTCGGCCTTCCACGAGCATTTCAAAGCCGTAACGGCGATGAGCCCGCTCCAGTACCAGAAGCGTCTTCGACTCCAGGAGGCCCGTCGATTGATGCTCACGGAAGCGTTGGACGCCTCGGCGGCCGGCTACCGGGTGGGGTACGAGAGCGCCTCACAGTTCAGCCGAGAGTATCGCCGCTTCTTTGGTCAGCCACCACGGCGTGATATGTTGAAAATTCGGATGGAACCTCCGTCTGTGCAGGCTTGATGATGTTTAAAATATATTGATGTGTAAATTTGATGTGCGGCCGCCTGGTTTGGCGTTTTCTTGGGAAAAACGGTTTCGTCGAGTTGATTTGTATGAGATGTTGAAATGGAAGTGGTTCAGCAGAAATTGCTCACTTCCTGGAAGCAAGGGTGCGATTCTTCTCGCCTTGGAAAGGGACCTCGTGGAATCCCTATGAAGGAAACGGCTCGGAAACTTCGCAGAACTTTTTATTGTTTATTGATCGTCAGGAAAGTCATGCCCGGTGCCGCGCAACTCTTGTAGGGCAGGCCTTGGCCTGCCGAGGCCGTTCGCCACTGTCTCGGCAGGCCAAGGCCTGCCCTACGGAGGCGAATCCTTATGCGTAATTCTGGGCGGAGAACGGACTTTCGTTTTCTGACTCTCAAGAGTGCTGGCAAGGCGGAATGATGGGAAGATTGTGTGAAGCGGGGAAGTGTATGTATGCTAAATTTTGACTCTGACACCCATTCAATCAGTCGGTCGGCACGACTGTGGAAGGCTCGCCAGGATGTTCCGGGCGACCGATGTTTCGCGGTCGGATTCATCCCGAGAGGATCGCGTGACGCCGGCATTGGGTGTCTCCAGTCGGCGTGCGAGACCTCAACACGAAACGGAGGACCTCCTCACCTCCTCACAGGGCAACGAGATTTTGTTCACGGACGGTACGCCCGCGTGAGATGATGGTTGCCCTCCTTTGCCGGGGGTCCGAAAGGCACCATCGCTTCCCCTCGATGATCGCCGACCCCCGGCTTTTCCCTGGCCGATTGCCATAACCTCTGTCCGACCTCAGGCCCCGTTGTCGATTTCACCACTGTGGACGAATTTTGGTTGCGATCGAATCTCCAGTGGGGAATGCTCCTGAGGGCTCGGGATATGCCAAATCCTACATTACTGACCCTGGCACACATGGCCCACAGTTCGTACTACACAGCGGATCGAGAGGGGGTTCGGTCGGGGTCTCCGTTGGTCATGCCCGGCTACTTGGCCCAGCGGTTCACGTACCTGGCCCAGTTTGGCAAGGCGAGCAATGGCTTTATCGGGTGCGCCTTCGTCGCGGAGGATGATAGCCACATCGTTATCGCCTACTCGGGGACCAACCTCAAGAACTTCGGGGACCTCACGGCGGACCTCAAGATCGGGCTGAATCAGATCCCCAATCAGATCAATAACGCGAAGACGATCTACCATCAGGTCAAGGACATGAGTAACGGCAGGCCCATCTTCATCGTGGGCCACTCCCTCGGGGGCGCGCTGGCGCAGATCATTGGCGCGCTGAAACGGGTTCCTTTCATCACCTTCAACGCGCCGGGCATGAGGACGCAGTTGGAGACCCAGGGGACCGCCTTCAAGGGTACTGCCAGAGTGACGAAGGGCCTGAATTACCGGATGGAGAACGACGCTGTCAGCAAATCCGGAACGCACATAGGGGAGGTGGGCACGCTCTACGGGAGCTCAGCCGTCAGTATGCTCTCGGCCCACCAGATGGGCGCGGTCATCGAGTGCATCCAGAAATCCACGACTCTCACCAACCAAGTTCCCCTCCCACGAGCGTAGCATGCCGTAAGGCCTTTCGGAGCAGGCGGGCCTGCCGACGGGGCCGTCCCCGACGCTAGCCAGGGGTGGCTGTACGTCGTGCCCGAGCGGCGATGATCTACCTGGCGCTGTAAAGCGACAACGTCTACTGGCGTGTCCAGAGGCGCGGGTCAAGAATGAAGACGGGAGGGGCGATCACCCGCCCCACATTGGGTTGACCGATCATTTATTGGTGGAGCATCCGGCAAATTTTTTGTAGGACAGGCCTTGGCCTGCCGAGGCTCTCGTTTACCGGTTGAACCACTTAGGGCAGACGTGGAACGATTCAATTAGCCGGCGGTTCAGCCAGCGTGATGATGCCACCAACGATTCCGAGGAGGAGTCTAATCCATGCGCACCCAGGAAGAGATCGAGGAACTGAAGGAGTATTGGGTCGCCGATCCCTGCTACGATATCGAGGAGGCCGACGGGTTCGAGGAGCATAGGGAAGAGCTTCGAGCTTTCCGTCTTGAAATGGAGGCCAAGTGGCGAGCGGAGCGCGAAGCCGCACTTCAGACCATGGCCGAAGAGCTCGGATTCCCTGGGAATCTCAAACTGGCCGACTACCTCGACCGGCTCCAATCACAAATCGAGGAACTCGAGGCACGACTTGACGCGATGGAACTCCGCTAAGCCTCCATGCTGCCGGCCCGTGACTGACCGTCGACCTCCGTTGATGAAGGAAACAGCCCAAAAATAACGCAGGTCATAGACAACACCGTGCGAAGTCCCGGAGGGTGAAGTTCGACGCTCCAAGGAGAAGTCGTGGCCGAGGGAGTGCGCAACACGCCCGCCAGGGACCGAGTGCTGGGACATTCGGATTCCTATGACTTCGAGTGAGGGGGTGTCGCCGATGGGTCCAATTCTGGAAAAAGACCTGCCTAGCGAGCACTTCGACGTCTTCGATGTGACACAGATCACCCGCGGGACGCTTCTCGAAAGCGTCGTTGCGGCCGACCTGGTTTCGGTCGCCCCAGGCCAAACCTCGCAGGTGCACCGCCACAATCAGGCGGAAACCGTGCTCTTGATCCTCGAAGGTTCGGGGACCGTCCTCGTCGGCGACTCGGACGTGCCGGTGTCGAAGGGGGCCCGGGTCCTCATCGGCAAAGGGGTCTTCCACGGCGTTCGCACCGAGGGGGAATCGCTGACATTCCTCTCCGTCCAGTCGCCGCCGATCCTCGACCAAGCTAAAGGGACTCTCGATCTGGAACCTCGGAAGTAAGAGGCTGCCCGGAAAGTGAATGTGGATGTGAGAATGCGTGATTTGGGTGGCCGAGGACGAGTCTTCGAGGCCCTGGGGATCGGCCGAGGCTTGTCACCCACCTTTCCTGATTCCACATGGCTAACCCTCATCCGGATAGCCTCTATGTGAGCGGTTCTAGCGAATGCGTTCGCGATCTTGGGTTGACCGATTTCGTCTCCAGACGTACGATTCCCTTCGCCCGCTTCCTCCTGGAACGGGCCTCGCTCTCCGGCCTCGGCGACGACCTTGGGAGAGGTGGTCGCCGAGGCTTTTTCATTTCATCAAGAGATCGGGATCCGGCGAGGCGGGGCGAGCTCACAAGAGCTCGGAAATCGGGCGCCCCCCCTCGACGACGATTGGGGTTGGCCTTCCTTGGGCGCTGATCCATTGGGCTTCCGGGTCGATGCCGAGGTGGGTGAAGACGGTGGCGGCGAGGTCTTGCGGAGTGACTTTGCGCTCGAGGATCGAGTCCCCCTTGCGGTCGGTCGCGCCGATGACTTGTCCGTGGCGGAGGCCGCCTCCGGTCAGGACCATCGACATGACGTTGGCCCAGTGCTCGCGGCCGGCCTCGCGATTGATCGTGGGAGAGCGCCCGAATTCCCCCATCATGATCACCAGGGTTTGGTCGAGAATTCCGCGCGCCTCGAGGTCGAGGATCAAGGTGGCCAGGGTTTGATCCACGCGGGGCAGCAGGGGTTTCAGGCCTTTCTCGATCCCTTTCCAGACGACGTTGTCGCCGTGGTGGTCGAAGTATCCCCACGCGCCGCTGACGACGACGTAGGTCACCCCCGCTTCCACCAGCCGACGCGCGAGCAGTGCCTTGGTTCCCAGACTGTCGCGGCCGTAAGCATCGCGCAGCCGAGGATCTTCCTTGTCCAACTCGAAGGCCCGCTGCGCCCTACCCGAGCGGACCATCTCCAAGGCTTGCCCGGTGTAACGATCGACGAGCTGCATGCTCCCGCCGACATCGAGGTCGGAGCGAAGCTGGTCGAACTGCCGGCGCAGGGCGTCTCGGCTCGAGAGGCGATCGAGGGACACCCCTTTGGGCATGCGGAACCGGCCGGCGAGCTCGCTCCCCTTGACCGGCTCGAACGCGGACCCCATGTGCCCCGCGCCCCAGACGTCCGACGCCCAGCTATCGGCCAGGCCGACGAACGCGGGCATCCCCGGGTCGTTCGGGCCTCGGAACTTGGCGGCGACGGAACCCATCGACGGATAGCCGCCACCGTCTCGGCCGTCGTCCGTGCGCCTGGCGAGCGGGTTGCCGGCCTGGAGCGTGATCGGCGTGTGGTTGCTCGCCGAGCAGTCCATCGTGCGAATGACCGTCAGCTTATCCATGATCGCCGCTTGCCGTGGCAAGTGTTCGCAGAACCGAACCCCGGGAACACTCGTCGCGATCGTGCCGAACGGCCCTCGGATCTCCGAAGGGGCGTCCGGCTTGGGATCCCACATGTCGATGTGGCTCGGGCCTCCCGAAAGCCAGAAGAGGATCACCGACTTCGGCGTCGACGGCCGGGAAGGGGGGGCCGCCTGAGCCCGGAGCCCGAGTAATTGCGCGGCAGAGAAACCAGCGATCCCTGACAACCCCGCGCGCAAGAACCAGCGGCGAGAAGCCGAGCCCGCTCGGATCAAATCGAACCCCGAAGGCTGCCACATCGATGCACCGCGACGATGCATTTCGAAATGCGGCACATCTACCGGTCGCTTTTCCACGGCCTCATCTCCCCACTCGGGACCGACGATTCCTTTCTCTCGAGGGTCATCACCGCCTCCGCGCAAGATACCTGGTTCGATCGATTTTTTCAACAATTCTTCAACGGACGAGTCATGAAGTCTTACGTCGCGGTGGGCAAGCTGTCAGGCCAAACTTCATGCCCGACAGGAAGTCGTCGCGTGTCGAGGCATCTCTGGTCGCACTGGTCAGGCTCGGTAAAATCCGCATTTCGGCAGTGAAGTCAAGCATCAAGATTTGTATCCCGTAGGGCAGGCCTTGGCCTGCCGAGGCCCTGAGGAGCCGATGAATCAGTGTAAATGGCATCAATTGAGCAAGCGTTCGGGCAGGATGGGGAGATCTCGCACGCGATTGCCGGTGGCGTGGTACACGGCGTTGGCGATGGCGGCGGCGACGCCGGTGATGCCGATCTCGCCGATGCCCCGACAGCCCAGGGCATTGATGTGGGGATCGGGGATATCGACGAAGTAAGGCTCGATGATGTTGATGTCGGCATGCACGGGCAGGGCGTAGTCGGCGAGGTTGTCCGTGACGGGGCGAGCGGTGCGCGGGTCGTATTCCGTCGCTTCCATGAGCGCCATGCCGAGGCCCATGATGACGCCACCCATGATCTGGCTGCGGCTGGTCTTCGGGTTCATGACTCTGCCAATATCCATGACGCTGACAATGCGCGTCACGCGGATCTGGGCGAGAGGTTCGTCTACTTTCACTTCGGCGAAGTGGCAGCCGAAGGACTGGAATGCGAACTGCGCCTGCTCGGCATCGTAATCCGGGCCTTCCGGTTCGGATGGTGACGCCTGCTGGTGCGGAGAGCCGAAGCCCGGCGGACTCGCGAAGCCTTCGACGGCTTCCTGGCCGGAGCGGGAGACGAGTTCGGCGAGGGAAACGGCCCGGGTCGGATCGTCCTTCGCGGCGAGCTTACCTCCGGAAAAGACGAGCTGGGCGGGGCTGAGGCCACGGAGGGGCGAGTCGCCCATCGTTCCCGCAACGCGGACAAGGGCGGCCTTGAGTGCGGCAGCGGCAAGGGTCAAGGCATGGCCGACACTGGCGGTGGAATTGGAGCCACCGGCGACGGGGGCGTAAGGCAGCGAGGAGTCCCCAAGCTGGAAGATCACGTTCTCAGGGGGGAGATCGAGCAGGGTCGCGGTGATTTGGGTGAACACGGTGAATGCGCCGGTACCCAGGTCATGGGTGGCGCTGGAACCGATGGCACGCACGTCTCCGTCTCCGTCGGCGAGTAAGCGGATCCGGGCCGCGGCGGGGAAGCGATAGCCGGGGTAGGTCGCCGTGGCTACGCCCCAGCCGACCAAACGGCCGTCGTCGTTTCGCATCGAGCGTGGCTTGGGGTTGCGATCCTTCCAACCGAATTTCTCCGCGCCCAACTGATAACACTCCTTGAGGTGTTTACTCGACCACGGCATGAGTGTTTGCGGGTGGACGTCGGCGTGGTTGATCAAGCGGAGCTGGACGGGGTCGATGGCGAGGGCGTAGGCCATCTCGTCCAGGGCCGATTCGAGAGCGAAGGTCCCGGGGGCTTCGCCGGGGGCGCGCATGCTCGTGGCGGCGGCGACTTCGATCTTCTTGAGGGTATGAGAAATCTCGACGTTGGGGCAAGCGTAGAGGAGCTGGCTGGTTCCGAGGCCACAGGCCTCGACGTACTCGCCGAAGAATTCGTTCGGGTTCCCGACGGTCGAGCAATGCATGGTGGTGTCGTGGCGGAGAGCGACGAGGCGGCCGTCCTTGGTCGCCGCGAGGACGAGATCCTGCAAGAGGGGCGGGCGATGCCCGCTTGACGTGAACATTTGGGGGCGAGTTAATGCCAACTTGACGGGGCGGCCGACGGCTTTGGCGGCCACCGCGGCGAGGATCGTATGCGGCCACTGGAAACCCTTGCAGCCGAAGCCGCCACCGATGAACGGGCAGATGACCCGGACCTTCTCACGCGGGATCGCGAGCGCCTCGGCAAGGACGGCCTGCGTGCCCAGGTTGAACTGTGTCGCATCATAGACGGTGAGGCTGTCCCCGTCCCACACGGCCGTGGTTGCGCTGGGCTCGATCGGGTTGTGGTGCTCGATGGGCGTGGTGTAAGCCTGGCGGACGACCACGAGGTCGTCACCTCCGGCTTTGATGGCGGCGTCGACGTCTCCTCGGCAAGCCTGGAGGTCCTGGCCGAAGAACTGCCCGGGCTTGGAGATTTCGGCCCTGGGGTCATCGAGTCCGAATCGAGGCGGTTGCTGGGTGTACTTGACTCTCAGAAGTGAGGCCGCGAATTGGGCACGCTCGATGGTATCGGCGACGACGACCGCGATGTGTTGGCCGGCATAATACACGTTCATGTCGGACAGCGGCAGACGATATTCCGCGAAGACGCCGCCAGTGAAGACGTTGTTCTTGGGATGTTCGAGAATCGCGAATTCTGCGAGGTTCCGAGGGGTAATGATGGCCAAGACGCCTGGCGCGGCTTGTGCCTCGCGTGTGTCGAGAGCTTCGATGGTTCCGCGGGCGATCGTGCTCTGGACGAGGACCGCGTAGGCGGTCCCTTCGACGTCGGCTTCGGCGGAATAACGCGCGCCGCCCGTCACTTTAAGACGACCGTCCACACGATCGATGGGTTTGCCGATACTTGATGTGCTCATGTGAGTGGGTCCCTGCTTCTGGTGCTGTTCCGATTTCGGTCAGGCCATCGCCGCGACGGTTTCCAGGGCCCGCACGAGCGTGTGCTTGGCAAGCTCGACCTTGAAGGCATTGAATTTCTGAGGCTTGGCATCGGCAAGCGCAGCGTTCGCAGCGACCTGGAAGCTCGCAGCATCCGGCTTGGCGCCGGCAAGTACCGTCTCCGCTTCGCGCGAACGCCAGGGCTTACTCGCCACGCCACCGAGCGCCACGCGGGCCTCGCGAATGGTGCCGTCGGCCACGTCCAGCGCGACGGCGGCGGAGGCGAGAGCGAATTCGTAGCTGGCGCGATCGCGGACCTTGAGGTAGTGGGAGCGCCTGGCGAACGGGAGGGCCGGCAGGTCGACTGCGGTGATCAATTCGCCGTGGGAGAGGACGTTTTCTCGGGCGGGATCGATGCCGTAGGGGATGTAGAAGTCGTTGATGTTCACCGCACGCTCGCCGTCGGGCCCTTGGATCCGCACCACGGCGTCGAGCGCCGCGAGGGCCACGCACATGTCCGACGGGTGCGTGGCGATGCAGAGGTCGCTGGTACCCAGCAAGGCATGGATGCGGTTGAAACCTTCGAGGGCCGCACAACCGGAGCCGGGTTCGCGCTTGTTGCAGGGGCTATAAACATCTCTGAAGTAATAGCAACGCGTGCGCTGGAGAAGGTTCCCGCCGGTGCTTGCCATATTGCGGAGCTGGCCGGTGGCGCCGGAGAGGATGGCCTGCGATAGGACCGGGTACAATTTCACGACGCGAGGGTCGTAGGCGACTTCACTGTTCCTCGCGTTGGCGCCGAGCCGCAGGCCGCCGTCGGGAAGGTCTTCAATCTTCGCCAACGCGGCGACGCGATTGACGTCAACCAACGTCCGGGGAGTTTCCACGCCGAGCTTCATCAGATCGACGAGCGATGTCCCGCCCGCCAGAAAAGACGCCGCCGGGTCGGTGGCTACCTCGGTGATGGCCCCCGTGGCGTCGTCCGCACGCGCATACTCGAACGGTTCCATGGTGTTCCTCTCCAGTACGCAAGGCCTTGGCCGCGGGGATGCGGTTCTCAGAGAATATGATGAAGTGAAGATTGGATAGGGAAATATTGCGTTTTGTGGCCAATGATCAGCCTCAGAGGCTACCCGAATCGGGTTTGGCCGTATGAAACCAGAAAAGGTGGATGCCTGGAGAGAAACGCAACGACGCCCCGGGGGCAGGCCTGGGCAGATTCCCGGGTCCTCGAAGACTCGTCCCCGGCCACCCAAATCACGCACTCTCCCATCAGTATCCTGTTTCCGGGTAGTCTTTTATTAGACGTTGTTGATCACCGCCCGCGCCTCCTTGATGGCGGCGAGGATGTTCACGTAGGCTCCGCAACGGCAGATATTGCCGCTCATCTGTTCCCGAATCTCGTCGTCCGTCTTGGCGTGCCCTTCGTTGATGACGCCCACGGCGGAGCAGATCTGGCCCGGCGTGCAATAGCCGCACTGAAACGCATCGTGCTTGATGAATGCCGCCTGGACCGGGTGCAGATCGTCGCCCCTCGCTAGGCCCTCGATGGTTGTGATCTCGGAGCCCGTAACTGACACAGCGAGGGTAAGGCAGGAAAGCACACGCCGGCCATCGACGAGGACCGTACATGCACCGCACTGCCCCTGGTCGCAGCCTTTCTTGGTGCCGTGCAGGTCAAGGCGGTCACGGAGCGCGTCAAGCAAGGTGATGCGCGGATCGTCCGCGGGGATGGAGTAATCTTGTCCGTTCACGCGGAGTGTCGTCATCGCTTCCAAGGAAGGAGTCGCAGAACCACGAGCCATCTTCATCGTCCTCCGTCGAAGATCGGTGCGTTGTCTGGTGGGCCCACCTTGACTTATCTCGCATGGACGGCCGGCGATCGTTCTCCGATGACGGCCGCTCAATTACGATGGTCGACGCCACCGTAGAAATTCAGAAGTGTTATTATATCGCTAGACGGGCTGTGCGGACAAGTAGGCGCAGGATGTTGGCAGGATCGAGCGGATCGGGGTCGTCGCCTGTAAGGATGGGAACCGTATGGAGATGCAGCTCCGCTTGTGTTTCAAGAATTAATTGTGTGTTCGAAATTTTGTTTGAGCACGCCTCCATGGAAACCGGCCCCGAACCCCGGGGTGTATCACACACCCGTCGGATTCGAGGCCGGTGTCGTTTCGTGGAATTGCTCTTCCCAGGCTCGGGGTGGGTTGCGGCAATTGAGGGTCTGATTTCAACGCGCAGAGGAGAGGCGGTCGAGTGTTTGGTCGAGATGTCGCTCGATCATGAGAAGGAACTGCTCTTCCTTGATCGTCTTCGGATCGATTCCCATCTCCTTCATGATGGCCAGAAATGCGGGCCTGTTTCCAGGATCCTCGGTGCTGAACGCGATCTTTCCCGCGCCGTCGATCATGAGAATAGTCGGATACCCTCGAATATGGTAACGATCGGCGGTCACGCCATTCTTGGACATCGTGTCGGTGCCGACCGGCTGATCGATGGTAAAGGGTATGTCGACTTTTTTGAAGGTCAGTAACTTTTGGATTTCCGAAGCCTCGTCTCCCGGGGTGTGGATCGAGATGAAGATCACGCCTCGAGGCTCGTACTTACCGCGCAGCTTTGCCAGCACCGGCAGGGATGAGACGCAGGGGGAGCACCAGGTTCCCCAGAAGTCGAGGAAGACGAGCTTGCCCCGGTACTGAGCCAGAGTGCGTGACTTTCCGTCGGACCAGGTCTCCACGTTCCACTCGGGAGCGACTTCGCCGATGGCCAGGGGCTTTACGGGATTGGCTCGGGCCGCCTCGGCAGCCGCGTTTGCCTTTTGGGGATCGGGGGCCGGTTGCAAGCGAATCTTCACCTCCGAACCCGATCCATCGACGATGTATTTGCCGTTGGCGACGAGCTGACCGTAAACGACCGACAGCGAGGTTTGGCCCTTGCGCAGACCTCGCACGGAGAAATGGCCTTTGCCCGGATTATTCATGACGGTTGTCCTAGCTAACGGAACAGCTTACAGGACTCCGGGTTCGGTCCAGCGTAAACTGGGTCACTGTTTGGGTAAGATCGGCCACAAACGACCCAAAGCAGCGAA
>Ga0153954_1000168_pt1 | contig 59914 bp, 40 predicted proteins | sample TSFL038MetaG_FD_102277 | JGI IMG/M metagenome (GOLD analysis project Ga0153954, IMG submission 102277) | Attine ant fungus gardens microbial communities from Florida, USA - TSFL038 MetaG | ecosystem: Host-associated > Fungi > Mycelium > Unclassified | place: USA: Florida, Wekiwa Springs State...
CACCGGTTTCCCGATCTTGGTCAACTGTCGGCGGTTTTCGAACTCGGCCGCGCGCACCTGATTGCCGAAGGCGTCATCGCGCGTAATCCTCAGGGATGAGTAGTCGCGCCATTGGTCCGGATACCGTGCGCTATATCGCCGATGATCATCTGGCCTTGTCTATCGCTAAAGAGAAGACCATCAGCCGATTGGATTGGGCATTGATGGAACGCTTTGCACGAAAAGCACAGGTTCCGAGTAAGCTCGTGCTCGAAACCGCCCGTGAAACCACAGAGAGAATCATGACACTCTGGCCTACGCTCCAGAAAGAGCTTTCGCTGGATCAGGAGACCCGCCGCCTAATAACGGCCCATATGAAATCGGTCCCCCTCCTGGCGCGGTGAGCTTTCCTCCGATATTTAATCTGCAATTGCATGTCACCATTCACCGAAGATCCGGACTACTATGAAATATCTCGTCCGATATTGCAGACGCCATCTGCGATAACACGCTCAATCCTCTTCTTCCAGGAGTGGAATGGTAGGTTAGCTCGCCCACCAGCCCTTACTGCTTCATAACGAACGAATCAGTAGGGAATCCATGCTGGGATGCCAGCCTGGTCTGGGGCAATTTAGATCTCACTCGTTTCGATCTCGGTGAGGATCGATGCCGCGATCAATCCTGCCGGGCAGATCGATTTCGACTCTGCCTCATTCCGCCTTATTCGACCGCCTTATTCCGCCTTATTCGGTGCCACGTCACCTGCCAAAACGAGAACTGGCTGGATACATCTGGCGCTACCAGACACTCAAATGATGAAAGGCATCCACGCTGGAGTGGTCAACAAGCCAGCCAAATTCCGATGTACTCTTCTCGGAAATAAGGGTCTACGGCCTCAGGGTATCTCTGGCTGTCGAGATACATGTCGATCGAAGAACCGGATATAGTGACGGAGCATCTGCCGGTCAACATGACCAGCGATTTCGAGAATTGTCTCGTCGCCCGCTCCACTTTCTGCCAACTCTGTGATCAAAGTGTGGCGATTGTCATACCAGCGCCCTTTCACCTCGGCACGAGTGCGCGTGTTCTTCCATGCTGTTTTGAGAGAGGTTACATGGCGAGCTGGATCCGATGGTCTGGGTTTACCTCATGGAAAGAGATACCACTCGTCCTTGATAGCCCCAAACTTTTCGAGGTACCAGTCACGATGGGCGTGGCCATCCGTCTTCAAGAGCATTCAGACATGGTAGTCGTGGGCGAGTGCGCGAACGGCGAAGAAGCGATCCAGTCCGTCTCGACGCTGAACCCTGATTTGATTTTCCTCGATATTCAGATGCCCGACATGAGCGGACTTAAGATGTTGCGATCTCTTCCCCAGCAATCCATATCTCCCATCGTGATCTTCCTGACAGCCTATGACGAATACGCTGTCGCAGCCTTTGAAGTACAGGCACTCGATTACTTGCTAAAGCCGATTGACGACGAGCGATTCGCCTTCTCGTTGGAACGCGCGAGACGCCTGCTCAGTCTGGAACGGCAGGAAACTCTGTACGCCCGGATGCAAGGACTCTTGGAAATGCACTCGGAAGATGCTGGTCCCGGCCCGGCGAAGCGATTCGCGGTACGAACAGGCAACCAGGTCTCCTTCATTCAGTCAGCGGACATCGACTGGGTGGAGTCGGTAGGCGATTATGCCGGGCTACATGTCGGAAACAAAACCCATCTTCTTCGCGAGCCGCTAAACGTCCTGGAGTCCAGGCTTGATCGTGAACGATTTCTTCGCATCCATCGATCGACCATCGTGCATTCGCTTCCCGATCGCGCTCTGCCCGGCCAGCAATGCTTCGCCATGGTCGCATTCACAAGGACGACGAGAGGCGTATTCGCCCGGTCGTCGCGCGTGAAATATCTTCCTTCCAGCAGCGGAATCCCCATCGCCCGGAAATAATCTCCCGACACCGTTCCAAAGGATGCAAACGTGAGCTTCCAGTTCGCCGCCGGTACGCCTTCGATCGTGTATGCGGCCTGGCCGGTGAAACCCGATGCCGGCAGGCTGTTCGTGAGTCCTGCGGCTGCTATTTTGGGTGTGCCTTCCAATCGCTCCACCACCGTGTGATGAAAAAGCTCCGCTGAAGCAAACGTCGAATACCGTGTCATTGGCAGTTGATACCCAGCTACCAGCACATGCTCCGGCTGAAACCCCGGATCGATGGAGCGCATCTTCTCGAAGCTCTGCAGGAATGCTCCGGAAGACGTCAGCAGCACCAACGCGGTTGCGATCTCTACCACTACCAGGGCTGAGCGAAGCCACGCGTGGCTCCCCCGTGCCGGACGAGCTATGAGAACTCTGTTTGAGGTTCTCCATGACTCCCGTCCGCGTCGCTGCAAAGGCTGGCGCAAGACTGCACAGCACTCCCGTCACCACCGACAGCAGCAGCGCAAATCCCACAACTGTCCCGTCGATCACGATCTGATCGATCCGAGGCATTGACTCCGGAAGAAGATGTAAGGCTACGCGCACAATCCCGGCAGCGAGCGCCAGCCCTGACAATCCTCCGGCGACGCTCAGGACTGTCCCTTCCACGACCGATTCACGCAAGATTCTCCCCGCACTTGCCCCGAGTGCCAGTCGCACCGCGTACTCGTGCCGTCGTCGGATCGCCCGCACCAGCAACAAGCCCGCGACATTGACGCAGGCGATCAACAGCACAATTCCCACTGCTCCCAGCAACACGTTTAACATCGGCCGCACATTGCCGACCACGCGTTCTCGTAAAGGCGCAGCATCCCCGCTAATCTTGATTGCCGCCATGCTCGGCGGGAAGTTCCGCGAGATCACCTGCGCCACGCGATCCACATCCGAGGCAGCCTGCTGCACGGTAACCCCGTCCTTCAGCCGTGCCACCATCTGGTAGGCCCAGACTCCCTCATGCGCCTCTGCGAGTTCATCGGGAGTCAGGCTCATTGGAACCCACAGTTCGGTGTGATTCAGCCGCCCTACCTGCACCGGGAATTCAAAGTTTCGCGGCATCACGCCGATTACCGTATACGACCGGTTGTCCAGGTTGATGGTTCTTCCCAGAACGGTGGCGTCGCGATGAAACCTGTTTAACCAAGTTGCATAGCTAATCACTGCCACCTGCCTCTTCCCATCCTCTTCCGCGCGGGTGAATACTCGCCCCAGCAGCGGCTCCACTCCAAGCGTCGGGAAAACTCCAGCCGTTAGCCGCATCCCAGGAATTTCTTCGGGAGTATTGCCGCCGTCCCGCGTTTCATAGTCTTTGCCGGCATAACCGCCTAACGAAGCAAACGCAGTGGTGGTCGTCGTATATGTCTCAATCTCTCGCGCCGTCACGCCAATACCGTCGCGCCCGCCGAGATGATCTCCGATCAGCATCAAACGACCCGGCTCGCGAAAGGGCAACGGTCTTAGCAGAACGCCCTCGATCAGCGAGAAGATTGCTGTCGCTGTACCGATTCCCAGAGCCAGCGTCAGCACAACCGTCAGGGTGAACCCAGGCGCCTTCCACATCTGGCGAAGGACAAGTCGCAATGTCTGTCCAGGTACGCTCATCATGTCCTTTTCTCTTCATCGCAGGTCTTGATATTCCGTTCAACCCCGCGTGAGCAACTGTACTGCTCGCTCAAAAATCGCATCCCGGCCGATTGCATCGGCAGTTCTTACTATTCCGTGCGCAGTGAGCGAACCGGATCGACCGATGCCGCCCGGCAAGCCGGCAGAAAGCTGGCTACCAAAGCGACGAAGAAGACAAGGGCCACGACACCTAAGTACGTTACCGGACTGTTTGACGTAATGCCGTAGAGAAGGCTCTTCAAAAAGCGGACGGCGACCAGGCCGAGAACCGTTCCCAACAGAACGCCCGCGAGAGAGAGACTGAAGCCCTGCTTCAGAACAAGAAGGAGCACCCTGCGGCGGTCCGCTCCCAGGGCTATCCGAATCCCGATCTCCCGATACCGTTGCGCCACCGACTGGGCCATCACTCCATAGATGCCAATCGCAGCCAGTAACAGCGCCAGACCGGCAAAGACTGAAAGTAAAGTGGCGCGTACTCGCGGCTGAGTCTGAAGCCCGGCAACCATCTCGCCGAGCGACTTCACCGTGCCCACCGGCAGATTCTGATCTTCACTCCAGACGGCCCTTTGAATCATCGCGTCACCCAGCGCCACGCCCGGTCTGGTACGCACGATATAGAACATCGTTATATAGTCCGCATTTTCAAAGTACTGGTGCATTTGCTGCTGGCGATAGTCCGTGTAGATTTCCGGCCGGGCCGCCCATGCGATCTGGTTGTAGCGTGTCGATTTCGTGCTGGCGACGACGCCAACAACCTCGAGCCAGGGATTCTTCCGCGTCGCAGGGTCTTTCGGATCTCCGATACGGAGATGTTCGCCAATTGGATTCCTGTGCGGGAAGTATCGCTGGACCGCTTCTTCGTTGATGAGAGCTACAGGCCGCGTCGCCTGTACATCGAACTCCGAGAAGTCCCGGCCAGCGATCGTGGGAATGCCCATTGCCGGAAAATATCCTGGCCCAGCCGTCACCGGAACTGCCTGGGGCAATTGCTCGCTGGCAAGATCTCTTCGACTATCCATCTGGAACGGCTCTGTCCCGGCATCCGACAAGCGAAGAAAGAAGGTCATTCCTGCGGCCTCGACGCCAGGAAGCGCCCGCAGCCGGTCCGATAGGCGATCGGCGAATTGGGTAAGCTGCGTGTCCGAGCCATATCGCTTATGCGGCAGAGATAGCTGGAGGACATGGGTATCCGCCGGATTGAATCCAAGGGGCTGCGCATTCAGGCGAAGAAAGGTCCTCAGCAGCAGCGATGCTCCAATCAGGAGAATGACCGACAGGGCAATCTGCGTCAGCACAATGGCGCTCCGTGAGCGTAGTTTGCCTCGTGCAGCCGATGCACCGGAGCCGCTCGAACGCAGAGCCTGATTGACGTTGAGCTGTGCCGCCCTGAACGCGGGATATGCTCCAAAGATCAAGCCGGACACCACGGTCAGCACCGCCGCCGCTGCTAATACCGGAAGGCTGACGGTCATGGGCTGTGCCGGAAGGACGCCGAAAGGGTTCCAGGCGATGAAGCCGCGAACCGAGCCGAATGCGACCAGCATTCCCAGAGTTCCGCTGATTCCATAGAGCAGAAGATTTTCGACGAGTAACTGGGTCAGAAGGCGGCGCGCACTCGATCCGAGAGCGGCGCGGACCGCAAACTCCTTTTCTCGCTGGATATTTCGTCCTACGATCAGGCTTGCGGTATTGGTGCAGGCGATGAGCAGCAGCAGTGCGACAGCGCCCCCGAGCACCAATAGGGAGGACTTGATTTCGCGTGTATTGTCCTGTTGGAGCCGATCGAGCAGTGCGGTTGATGGAGGGATGTCCGGATAGTGCCGGTCATTCTCCTTCTGGAGGAGACCGATCTCAGACCGTGCCTGATTCAGTGTCGCACCTGGGTTGAGGCGTCCAATAATGGCGACCGCGGCAACAGAGTTCTGCCTGTACTCCGGATCACCGACCTGAATCAGTGTCCATACGTCCACGTCGTGTGGCGCGTCGAGAACCCGGTACGAGAATCCTGGAGGAAGAACCCCGATAACTTTGAACGCCTTGTCATTGAGCGTCAGCGTCTCACCCAGGATAGTAAGGGACTGGTGAAATCGCTCTGTCCACAGAGCATAGCTAATCACGGCAACTGGAGACTCGGTCTCGTCATCCGTCAGAAATAACCGCCCACGAAAGGCGGTCACTCCGAGCGTGGCGAAGAGAGTCCTGCTCGCGATTCCGCCATGCAGGCTTTGCGGCTCGCCGCTCCCCGTTAGTGTATATCCGCGTTCGAAGGATGCGCCGAGCGACTGGAACGCATGGCTACGTTCACGAAAGTACATATAGTCGCGCCAACTGAAGTAGTAGGCCGGTTCGCTGGGACTGGCTGCCGCGGCTCTCCAAAAGATGACTAGCTGCTGAGGGTCTTTGAGCGGTAGCGGTTGAATCATCCAGGCATTCAGGATCGAGAAGATCCCGGTTGTTGCGCCGATTCCGAGAGCCAGCGTAAGGATGGCAGTGAAGGCGAATCCCCGGTTACGCAGGAGCTGGCGAAAAGCATATCGCACATCTCGATAGAGCCTCTCAATCATCAGCGCTGTATCTTCTGCCGCAATTCGTTCCTTCATGAGTGCAGGATTCCCAAACCGTAGAAGAGCATCCCGGTGAGCCTGGTCAGGCGTCATGCCTGTCGCAATGTTGTCCTGCGCTCGCATCTCCAGATGAGAACGCAATTCGTCCTGGATCTCCTGTTCCAGCTTCGTACGTGAGCATAGGTTCAATAAACGGCGAAAAAACAGCATTGCGATTCCCTCAAGCGCAGCGTTATTCAGACCGAAGCGCTTCAACCGGATTGATCGAGGCCGCTCGGTTGGCAGGCAGAAGGGCAGCCAACATGGCGATAACTAACAAAATCGACACAGATACGCAGATGGAGATCGGGTCGGCACTACTGGTCTCAAACAGAAGTGCACTTGCCAAATGAGCGCCAGCGAAGGCCGCGATCAGTCCCGCCAAGACTCCGACGCCCGTAAAGCCAGCAGCCTCCCGCAACATCAGTAGCAGGATATTGACGCGGCTCGACCCGACTGCCATCCGCACCCCAATCTCGCGCGTGCGCTGTGTGACGGAATAAGCGATGACACCATAGATGCCGATGGCTGCAAGCGTCAGTGCCAGCAAGGCGAAGATACCGAGCAATACAGCGACCATCCTTTGCCGGGCCAGAGAGTCGGAGAGAACCTCATCGATGGTTTCAACGTGATAGACCGGCTGAGTCGGGTCGAGCACTCTCACGGCGTTGAGTACTTCGGAAAGTACGCTCTTCGGGTCTGTATTGGTGCGGACGAGAACTACCGCATGCAGGCCAAAGCCAGGAAAATAAAGCACCGGCTCCGCCTCTGTATCGACCCCAAGATCATGGGCGTCCGTAACCACGCCGATGATGGGGACCTTCTCCGGATGAGGACCGAGGACGTTCATCAGGATGCTTGAATTTAATGGGTCTTTGTCTGAGAGATAGCGCCTGGCGAACGCCTGATTGACGATGATGAGATCCGAACTATTTTCGATGTCTTTCCGTTCGAAGCCTCGGCCCTGTATCAATTGAAGCCCCATTGCACGGAAGAACTCCGGACTGACAAAGCGGATCTGTTCCATCGGCAGAACGCCAGGTGCGACGGGCGCTTCCCCTGCAATTAGAAATCGTGTCATCGCATGAGAGGCATGTAGCGGAAGAGACATTGTCGTCCCGGTGGACACTATGTCGGGCGATTGCTGCAGCGTATCGATCAGTCTTTCGTAGAAGTGGTTCGTCGCAGAGGTTTGATCTCCATATCGAGGTTGCGGCAGCGTAATCTCAAGGCTGAGCAGGTGATCCGTTCTAAAACCAGGATCTACATGGATCAGTTTTTCAAAGCTCCGAATGAGCAGCGTTCCCAGAAAGAGCACAACAATGGCAATCGCAATTTCCGAGGAGATGAGCACGCTGCTGCTCCAGCTTCGCCTGCCTGTGCTGCCGCGGTCTCCTGGCCGCAGCGAATCCGCTAATCTGTTTGGCGCCTTCTTCAGTGGTAAAAGCGCGAAGAGGATGGCCGTGAGTAGACAGACGCCAGAGGCAACCAGCAGGACCGGAATATTAAGCCCGATCGACTGAATCAACGAGGGATCCGCGCCCGCCGTATGCGCAAATGCTACCCGCAGCAGTGGAAGCGTGAGTACCGCGAATCCCGTCCCCAGCAATCCTCCAAGAAAACACAAAATTAGCGTTTCCGAGAGGTACTGGGAGAGCAGACGGAGACGGCTTGCTCCAAGCGCCTGCCGAACAGCGGCTTCACGGGCGTGAGCTGCAGCGCGCACCAACAGAAGGTTCGCAACATTAGCGCACGCGATGCACAAGACCAGAACAACACAACCCAGAAGCGTGAGGATAGCAGGACGTAATGAGCCCACAAGCTGCTCACGCAGCGGAGTCAGCAGCACGCCAATATTTCTGTTGGTGGCCGGGTAGACCTGGGCAAGTCTCGCCGCAATGGTCTGCATATCGGTTCGGGCCTCCACCAGATCGACACCGGGTTTGAGCCTCCCCAGCACGTCCAGCGTGTGTCCTACACGGCGTGTCTGCGACGCTTTGTCCATCAACGAGAGCGGCATCCAGAATTCACCGGTCGTGGGATAGGCGCCTCGCGGCGGGAGTACGCCGATCACCGTGTAGCTGACGCCATTGAGAACGATGTTGCGGCCAAGGACCCCGCGGTCTCCCCCGAAGTAGCGTTGCCACGCATCGACACTGAGCACTACGACATGGTTTGCATTCGGCGTATCATCCTGTTCCACAAATGTGCGGCCTAGAAGTGGCGTTACGCCGAGAAGCGAGAATAGGTTGGCGGATGCGAGAACTGTGCGGACCTGCTCGCCATGGTCCCGCGTCACCAGGGACATTGTATCGGGACTCAAGACGGAATACGCGGCCACTTGCTCGAAGCTCGTCTGCTGTCTGCGCCAGTCCTGATAGTCTAGAAAGTTTACCTCTGCGCCGCCAACAATCTGCGGATGGGTTTCATAGATGCCGATGATGCGATCGGCATCCTGGAAGGGCAAAGATCGCAGCAACAGCGCATAGGCCGCGCTGAATATGGCTGTCGTCGCCCCGATACCGAGACCAAATGTCAGAATGGCAGTGACAGCAAAGCCGGGCGATTTGCTAAGTTTGCGAAACGCTTGCCGTAAGTCCATGCTGATACTCTCGAGCATCAGTGCGGCATCCACGGCGCTGACTTGTTCCTTCGTTTGAGTGAGATTGCCAAAGCGGAGCAAAGCGTCACGATGCGCTCCCTCAGGTGACATACCGGACGCGACATTGTCTTCGATCCGCATTTCGATGTGGGTCTTCAGCTCCGCTTCGATTTCGCGATCCACTTTGGAGCGGGAAAACAGATTCGAGATGCGACGAAAGAGCGACATGGCATTCCTCTCACGCGTACCGCAGCATTGCGCGCACGCCTTTCACCAGTTGTTCAAAGCTCTTTTCTACTTCCTGCAATTCCCTTTTCCCGGCGGCAGTCAGCTTGTAATACTTCGCTTTTCTGTTCGTCTCCGTGAGTGCCCATTCCGAACTGATCCAGCCGCTCTGTTCCATCCGATGCAGGGCCGGATAAAGTGACCCCTCCTCGACACGGAGTAGTTCATCCGATGCTCTCTGGATATGAAGAACAATTCCGTACCCGTGGAGAGGTCCCGCCTGAGAAAGTGTTTTGAGAACCAGAAAACCGAGGGAACCCAGAAGATCGTTTTTGGGCATATGCAAATCCTCTCAGATGCCTGATGAGTGGAGATTAACCCTAGAATAATAGGGGTGTCAAGCGGCGGGTGATCGCACTCTGGGAACCGGCAGCAACACCAATCAGGTGACGGATGGGCTGGCAGTAGCCTTCAATTGAAGCGTACAGACTAACGCGCTCGAGCTGGTAAGCAGCCCGTTCAGGCCGTCAGTTTGTGATTATGACTTGCCGATAATGCGCTCATTGAGACTGAGAACGCGGTTTGTAGTCGAAAAAGTCTGCATCCGGGACTTGTCAGGTTCGAACAGTCAGCCATAATCCCGCAACTTTCACCAGCCACTCTTTCTCGATTCGAATTGTTAATTTCATCTCTAACTAAAGCGCTCCCTGGGTACGGCTCTTCTGCACAGTCTCCGCGACCTTCCGAGTACCCTGGCTTTGCGTATGCTGCAGACGAAATAGAAGCACTCGAAGCCGTCTCTGGCTACCACACTGGCTCGGGTAATTATCTACGAGGAAATGCAGGACCCTTCAGAGCCGCGCAGGGACCCTGAAGATGGCCGTCAATCTTGGTCAAAATCTCAAATACATCCCCCTCGCAGGTTCCGCGCCTTTAAAAACTACATTGTGTGCTAAAAGGGTTCAGCGGTTCAGGAGAATATGATGCCACTCATTACAATTGTTGCTAGCAAAATGGCGGCAGCATCTTTTGCGATTCCGAAAGGACATAAGGCTACGGCAACCATTAGCGGAACTTGGAAGTTCGATCCGGGGCGTCCTGCTTGTGGAGCGAGTGGGGTCGGTGGCCCCATCGACAACAATGGATACCCCATACTAGGCGCCCCGATCAGATGCTGCTACTGGAACTTTGAGAGCAGTGGCGTGAGTAAAGCCGTCCTGGGTTGGTTCACACAAGATGATCAGACTATTACTTGGGCGACACTATCCCCGGAGATGGTACGTACTGGTTTCAAATGAATGACTAGCTATACAGCGACAATGCAGGCAGCCTGACTTTGACCTACACTCTGCTCCAAGATGAGTCGGAGGCAATCTCCGAGAACGGCAGCCCGAATCTGCATTCGAAGGATCGGAGCCGACGACCGCTACGATTGAGCGGATCGGTTTTCAGAGTCGAAAATATGCTGGAAACAAAGGGCTTGTCCCGTGGGACTAACGCCACTTGACGGCGGGCTTTTGCGGATCAAGATTGAACGAATGCCGCACGACGGTGTGGGAAAGCACGAGGCTGGTGGTTGGCACGCCATAGTTCAACAGCTTCATAATCAGATTTTCCAGCTCTTCAATGGAGCGCACCAGCACCTTCATCATCAACGCATCGCCGCCGGTGACATGATCGCACTCGCGGATGGCTTCTACAGTCTTGACAAACTGCGTGAACTGCCGATAGCGCTCGCCGTCGCAAACCATGCGGATATGCGCGTTGACCGCATATCCCAGCGCTCCGGGATCAATATCGACGTAATAGCCGCGGATGATCCTTGCATCTTCAAGCCGTCTTACACGTTCCGCCGTGGCTGAAGGCGAGAGGCCGACACGCCGACCGAGTTCGGCATAGCTGGCGCGGGGATCTTTCTGCAGCTCATCCAGCAACTTCAGCCCAATGTTGTCGAGATTTGCACCTATGTCCAACGAAAAGTCCTCCGGCGAGGATTTCTTACTGCGGATACGACCTTGCGTTGCTGATGCCTGCTTCATGCACCAGGCTGTCTTGCCATGAAAGGAAAATGAATACGTCGCTGTAGAGAAATGCTATTGAAAACAGGGGTAGAAGCAAAAGAGGATTCTTTGCTATAGCCTCGATTATACCGTTGGTTTATCTTTTATTGAAGAATAAAGCAACCGAATCAATTGGATTTTATCTATTTTGCAGTGGAATACACATAAAGAAATCCTTACGTGAATAAGCGCGCCTTTATGTAGACAAAACGCGTTTCCGTAGTCTCCGGAACCAGCACAACTTCAGCATCGAGTGACGAAATATGGAGCATGTGCTGCTCAGTAAGCCGCGTCTCACCGACATCTTGCGCCTGCACGCGCATGCTTCCTGCAGCGCATAGAACCAGCAGATCGCTGAATTCCTTCCTAAGAACAACCTGGGCCGAAGCCACGCACAACTCCGCATATGCGCGATTGCGGCGAACCATCAGGTTCAGGTCTTCCGTGAGGCCACCGGCGAGCGTGCAAGCCACTTCGTCCTCGCCACGAAAATGGAATGGCGCGAGCGGTTCGGTGAGCTGATGCGGCGGCCACTGTGGAGAATGCAGCACAGCGCCATCGCCGCGCCAGAGGAGAATGGTACGGTCAACCTGCGGAAATACAGAGAACGGACCGGGGGCGTGAATCTCCGCCATGCTCACACGCCAGGCGAAATCATCCAGCCCGGCGCCTTCTGGCACGGAAACAAGCGTACGGGTAATGCCGCCGCCGTTCTTCCATGACACCGGCGGCACCGAGAAAAGAGCGACAGGCTTGCCGAGAATCATGCCGGCGGCACGTTCGGCAGGCCAGGAAGCTTCAGGCCTTGCCTACGCGCGGTTTCGATGGCAATCTCATAGCCTGCGTCGGCATGGCGCATCACGCCAGTCGCGGGATCGTTGAAGAGTACGCGGCGCAGACGCTCGTCGGCCTCCGCTGTGCCATCGCAGACAATTACCACTCCTGAATGTTGCGAGAAGCCCATGCCTACGCCGCCACCATGATGCAGGCTGACCCAGGTTGCTCCGCCCGCAGTGTTCAGCAGCGCGTTCAAGAAGGGCCAATCGGAAACTGCATCGGAACCATCCTGCATGGACTCCGTCTCGCGGTTGGGGCTGGCCACCGAGCCTGTATCGAGATGATCGCGGCCAATCACGATGGGGGCTTTCAATTCTCCCGTGCGCACCATCTCATTGAAGGCAAGCCCGGCCAGGTGACGCTGGCCCAGCCCTAGCCAGCAGATGCGCGAAGGAAGTCCCTGAAACTTGATGCGCTCTTCCGCCATGTCGAGCCAGCGATGCACGTGATGCTCTTTCGGAAATATCTCCTTGAGCCTGGCATCGGTTTTGTAGATATCCTCCGGATCGCCGGAGAGCGCGACCCAACGGAATGGGCCTTTGCCCTCACAAAAGAGCGGGCGGATGTAGGCGGGCACGAAGCCTGGGAAATCAAAGGCGTTCTCGACGCCGTTTTCCAGAGCCACCTGCCGGATGTTGTTGCCGTAATCAACAACGGGAATGCCAAGTTTATGGAAGGCCAGCATGGCGCGCACGTGCTGCGCGCAGCTTGCTGCCGCTGCCTGCCGCAGCTCTTCGTGCTGTGCCGGGTTCTCTGCGGCGCGCTTCCACTGCTCCACGTTCCAGCCCGCGGGAAGATAGCCGTTGATGAGATCATGCGCGGAAGTCTGGTCGGTCACAAGGTCGGGGCGAATACCTCCAGCCTCAGCGCGGCGAACAAGCTCCGGAAGAATCTCCGCAGCATTGCCCAACAGCCCAATCGATACGGCTTCCTTGCGTTCGGTGTGATGCTTCACCAGCTCAATCGCGTGGTCCAGATTGTCTGCCTGCTTGTCGAGATAGCCTGAACGCAGGCGAAAATCGATACGCGACTGCTGGCACTCGATAGTCAACGAGACCGCGCGTGCAAAGGTCGCGGCCAGTGGCTGCGCGCCGCCCATGCCGCCCAACCCTGCAGTGAGAATCCAGCGCCCGCCCAGGTCTCCGCCGTAGTGCTGGCGGCCCGCTTCATTGAATGTTTCGTATGTACCCTGCACAATGCCCTGCGAGCCTATGTAAATCCAGCTCCCGGCCGTCATCTGCCCGTACATCATCAGGCCCTTGCGGTCTAGCTCGTGGAAATGCTTCCAGTTGGCCCAGGCAGGCACGAGGTTGGAGTTGGCAATGAGCACGCGCGGCGCGTTGGAATGCGTCTCAAAGACGCCGACTGGCTTGCCGGATTGCACAAGCAGCGTTTCATTGGGCTCCAGTTTTTTGAGAGCATCGAGAATGGCATCCAAGCATTGCCAGTTGCGCGCCGCGCGGCCAATTCCGCCATACACCACCAGGTTCTCCGGCGATTCGGCTACTTCGCTGTCCAGGTTGTTCTGGATCATGCGATAAGCAGCCTCACTCAGCCAGTTTTTACAGGTAAGCTCTGCGCCGCGCGGCGCGCGAATCTTTCGCCCGGGATCAAAGCGCGGCGTAACTGCGGTGGGATGGATTGTAGTAGACATGAGTTTCTCTTTTCAGGTCTTTGATTTTTGCACTTCGCGGGCAACTACCTTCCAGCAAGCTCCGCCCATGCTTGCAGAAACTGTTCGTTGGAATGTGGAGCGCCGATACTCACGCGCAGATGATCGCTGTAAGCAGGCTCTGTCCACGGCTTCACGATAACGCCCTTTGTCAGCAGGCGCGCTGCCAGTTCACTGGCATTTTCCTTCGCGCGCACGAAGAGAAAATTGGCCAGCGAGGGCGCTGGATGGAAGCCGAGCTGTTCCAATGCGGCACGCACCCTGGCGCGTTCCGCAATCGTGCGCTGAACCACGCCTTTTACATAAGCCATATCCTGCAAGGCAGCTACGGCCGCAACCTGTGCCAAACGATTCACGTTGAAGGGCGAGCGCACGCGGTCCATAAGTTCAATCAGCTCCGGCGTGGAGGCAATGCCGTATCCAATGCGCAGCCCTGCAAGCCCATATGCCTTGGAGAGTGTTCGCAGGATGATCCATGCGACGCCTGATTCGTTCAGCAAAGTCAGGAAATCGGGATAGGTGGGATCGGCCGAGGCATACTCCAGATAAGCTTCGTCAAAGACCAGAAGCGTCTGACGAGGAAGCGCTGCGAGGATGCGATGGAAGCCGTCTGCGCTGATGGAGGTGCCTACCGGATTCGATGGATTGCCGAAGATCAACATGCGCGGCGCGGGCTGCAGGGCCGTAATCACCTGGTCGATGTCCATCGCGTAACTTTCGTTGATGGGAACTGCCGTGACCTCTGCGCCAATCGAGCGCGCATCAATTACGTGCAACCCAAACGATGGGGCAAAAGTAACAACGCGGTCTCCGGGGGCCAGAAAGGTACGAAACGCGACCGCGATCAGATCCTCGGATCCATTGCCGAAGATGAACTGGTCGGGCACAATATGCAGCCGTTCTGCAAGCAGCATGCGCAGAGGATCGCAGTTGGGATCGGGATACAGCCCCACATCATCCACGGCCTGCCGCAGCGCTTCCCTCACCCGCGGACTTGGCCCATAGGGATTCTCATTGCTGCCTAGCTTGGCAATATTGGTAAGCCCGTAGCGCTCACGGACGTACTCAATGGAAAGCCCGGCATTGTAACGAGGCAGGGTTTGCACTGCCTCCGGCACACCTGCCAGAAATTGCGCCGCATTGTTTTCAATGCTGATAGCCACTCTACGTCCTCTCCATCTCTTAAATCAGATATCTTAAACTTGGGCTTTTACTGTTTCTGCATTCACATCGCCGGCCATCTTGCGTGCGGCAGCCTCTCGGACAGCCGAGCGCAGCATCATGATGGCGGTATAAATCATCACAAAGAAAACCAGCCAGCGCAGCGGCCCCAGCGGAAGCGATTTCACCAGATACGCCGCCAGCAGCACGCCGGGGATTCCTCCAACCGTCAAGCCAATTGCCGACTTCCAGTTGTAACGCCGCTGCTGAATAAAGCGAATGCTTCCAACGACACCGAGAAAAGCGCAAGACCCCATCATGATTGGGAATGTTGCCTTGGGGCTCATGCCCAGCAGATAGACAACCATCATGCAGGGAGCAAAGAACCCAATTCCGACGGTCATCAGCGCGCCGAGCACCAGATTGGCTGCCACGGCAATCCATAATTTGTAACCGCTGAGACCAAGCGCATCACCACCGACCGGCAGGAGGTGAAAGAGCGCCATCAGCATAAAGCTCGCCGTGACCAGCAGCGTGATGCTCATGCCGATCTGGATTTTGCGGCGAGGCCAGCGCGAAACGAAGCCTGCGCTGAGCCATGCGCCCAGGGTTGCGGCAATAATCATCAGCGCCAGGGTCTTAATATCGACGTCCACCACGGACATATAAATGCCGGCTTCTGCCACGGCGGGAAGCGCAATGCCTATATTCAGCGTGCCGGGAATGTCCTCATCCTGAACCAGATGCCACAGCTTGAAGAATGCCGTAGTGGTGGCGAAGGCTCCAATGCCGAGCGTATCGAAAAACAGCGTCAACAAGCCGATGCCACAGTCCCGCAGGCCAGGCAACGGCGACTTCTGCTCCCTGCGCCTTTCCGTAATCCATACCACAAGGAAGATGGCGCTGCAGACACCTAGAGCGAGATAGAGAAACTGCTTCACGAATGCGGCCTCGATTCCTTCAGCGCCGGTTCAGTTGCAGATGGCGCCAAAGAGGGTTCTCTTACTTAATCTATCGCCTCTATCGCTTATTGGCTGCGCAAGAGTGGACTATGCTCCGGCAAAAGCCGGTTCTTCGATATCGCTCAGCATCCCCGCTGCAAGAAACTCTTCCACCTTCCTGATGGGGACCGAAAGCACGCAGTCCTTTGTCCATGCAGGCGCGTGCTCGCGCACGCGGCGCACAACCCCCTGTAATACCGGCGAGACTTCGCTGTTCTCGCGCAGGTCCAGCCCGCGCATGGCGGCCAGAATCTCAATCGCAATCACTGTGCGAGCTAGCTTGACGGACTGCTCCAGCTTGAGAGCCGAGGTCATGCCCATGCTCACAAAGTCTTCCTGGTTGCCGCTGGTGGGCAGCGAACCGGTAGAGGCTGGCGAGGCCAGCACGCGCATCTCGGCAAACATGGCCGCGGCAGTGACTTGCGCAATCATCATGCCCGACTCAAGCCCTGGATTCGAAGCCAGGAATGCGGGAAGCCCTTCACTCACGCTGGGATTGACGAGCCGTTCGATGCGGCGTTCCGAGATGCCCGCAATCTGGCAGACGGCAATTGCCAGGTAATCGAGATTGAGCGCCAGCGGCGCGCCGTGAAAGTTGCCGCCGGAAAGAAATTCGTCTTCGAAGACAAGCGGGTTGTCCGTGGCGCTGTTCAGCTCAATCTCAAAAACGCGGCGCGCTTCCCGCAGCGTATCCAATGCCGCGCCATGCACCTGCGGAATACAGCGCAGGCAGTAAGCGTCCTGAATGCGACGGTTTTCGCCTTGCGTGCGCGGAATCGGGCTATCTGCAAGCAGATAACGCATCAGCGCCGCGCTCTGAGCCTGGCCTGGGTGCGGACGCGCCTCGTGCAGTCGCGGATCAAATGGAACTGGCGTACCGCGCAACGCCTCCATGGTGAGCGCAGCGGAAGTGTGCGCCGCATGAATGAGATTCTCCAACTCATGCAACTGTAGGCAACCGATGGACAGCATGGCCTGAGTTCCATTGAGCAGCGAGATGCCTTCCTTCGCTTCCAGCCGCAGCGGCCCAAGGCCAACCGCCGTCAGGCAATCTAGCGCCGGCTGAACCTTGCCATCCATCTCTGCATCGCCTTCGCCGATCAACGTCAGCGCCATATGCGCCAACGGAGCCAGGTCGCCGCTGGCACCTACGCTGCCACGCGCCGGGATGACCGGCGTGATGCCGAAGTTCAGCAACTCGCAGATACGATTGGCGACAACCGGACGAATGCCTGAAAGCCCCTTGGCCAGCACATTGGCGCGGATCACCATGATGCCGCGCACCACATCGCGCGCCAATGGCTCACCCACGCCGCAGCAGTGCGAGCGTACAAGGTTGAGCTGCATCTCTTCAATCTCAGAGGAGCCAAGGACAATGTTGGCCAGCAGGCCGACGCCGGTATTGAGTGCATAGACAGGCTTGTTGCCCAATATGGCCTGTTCTGCCGTCCGGCGTGAAACCGCCATCTTCTCAAGACTGGCGGAAGCTATTGATACCTTTGCGTTACCACGGGCAACAGAGATGACCTCTTCAATAGTGAGGCTATTTCCATCCAACTCAATCGAAGCCATGTCCCTATCCTATGAAAACTGATTCTGTGAGTGAACAGCATCCCACTTTGTACAGGCAGTAAAAACCGGCGGTTGCGCGATAAATTCCTCAATCTGCCGAAATATCCACTGCAATAGCCCGCCTTGACGCTACTATGTGATGCGCACCGCGGTCTGCCTGTAAGCAGCCACAATCTCTTCGGCTAACGGGTGTTTGCCGTCCGCCACAATCGTCTTTCCCTGAACAACGACGTCTCTGACCCCGGATCTGTCCAGCGAAAACACAAGCGTAGGCAACAGCTCTTCCGCGGTAGCACCGGCAATCGCAATATCGTCGAGATCCACCGTGAAGAAGTCCGCCGGAGAGCCTGCTTCGAGCGTGCCCGTCGGCAGACCCAGACTTCTGGCGCCGCCTTGCGTTGCAAAACGGAAGAGACGTTCCGACAAATCCTCGCCGCCGATTCCATCCAGCGGCACGCGCCGCTGCTGCTTGAGACGTAGGTGATAGTCCAACTCGCGCGCATCTTCGAGCAGGTTGATGGTTGCCTGACTATCGGAGCCAAAGGAAAACGGAACACTCGCGCGAATTGCGGTCTCTGCATCCACAATGCCGTCGCCGAGGTTACGCTCTGTCGTGGGACAGGAACAGATTGTGGCCTGTGCGCGAGCTATAGATTCCACTTCATCGCCTGTGGTGTGAATGGCATGAACCAACGTCACGTGTTCGTTGAGCAATCCATGCTGCGCCAATAGCCGAATAGGCGAAAGGCCGTACTCACGTTTGCATGCGGTAATCTCCGCCATCTGCTCAGCTACGTGGATGTGAACCGGGAGCTTGCGTTCCCCGGCCCACGCTGCGATGCGCTTAAGGCTGTCCAGCGGCACAGCCCGAATGCTGTGAGGCGCTACACCCAGCGACGCCGTTGGTCCAAGCCCAGGCAATTCCCTTTCTAACCTGCTTACAGCATCGATGTACTCATCCGGCGTCTCATAGAAACGCTTCTGGCCGGAATTCGGCGGCAGCTCAAAACCCGCGCGAAAATACGCCACGCGCAACAAGGCAATGCGTATACCCACTGAAGATGCAGCTCTAATTACAGCCTTCGACAACAGGTTCGGGTCCTCATACGCGCTGCCATCCGTATTGCGATGGACATAGTGAAATTCGCCTACGGCAGTAATGCCGTTGAGAGCCATCTCAAGAAAGGCAATGCGAGCGACATGAAAAAGCTCTTCCGGCGAGAGCGCTGCCGCGGCGGCATACATCCTGTTGCGCCATGCCCAGAAATCATCTCCATTGGGGCCGCCATGCTCCGCCACACCGCGAATCAGGCGCTGGAAAGTATGCGAGTGCCCGTTGACCATGCCCGGCAGCAACGCCTTGCGCAGCATGGGAACAACCGTGTGCCCTGCTGTGGCGATGCCCGCGCCGATTTGCAAAATGACACCCCGCTCATCAACGAGCAAGCCATAACCGGGTTGAAAAAAGCCCTTCGCGTACGTGAGCTCCGGAAGATACAGCATTGCCATGCTTTTTGTCTTGCTCCCGTCTTTTCCTGTTCTGGCTAATGGTTCAGGCTAACTGTTCTACGCCATGGCGCAGCAACTGCTCCACGATTGCAGTCCACTCTGTAAGTTCGCTTATCGGAATGCACTCCCGCTCACTGTGCGCTGTCTGCATATCTCCTGGGCCGATGATAACTGCCTCCGTTGTCGCGGAGGCAAACCTCGTTGCTTCCGATCCAAAGGAGATGCCCATCTGGCTTCGTTGGAGCAGTTCTTCCAGCCGAGGCCCGAGCCGCGATGCATCCGAATTGCGAAAGCCGCGGTCTGCACGCAGAATCTCCGCGTCGATTGCGCAGCCATATTGCGCTGCAACTTCTGCGGCCAGGCGCTGCACCAGCTCACCGCCGAGTTTCGGATCTTCGCCGGGCACTGGACGCCATTCAACAAGAAACTCGCACTCGCCTGCAAGAATGTTCTTCGCTGTCCCACCCTTTACCACGCCGACATTGAAGGTGGTATACGGAGGGGTGAATAAAGCATCGGTTACCGGGCTGCTGGCCTGTTCCTGTTCCAGCCGCACAATCATCTGCGCAGCAACATGGATGGCTGAAACTCCCTTTGCCGGAAAAGCGCTATGCGCCTCATGCCCATACACGCGTACCTGCGCCAGTCCATAGCCTTTGCCGGCTGTGCCCGGATGCAGCGAAGTAGGCTCGCAGACAATGACCCGGCGCGGACGCACAAGCCCGCTCGCAGCCAGCCTGGTTGCGCCAATGCAGCCAATCTCTTCCTCCGCTGTAAATGCATACGCAACTGGCGCGTGCAGCTTGTCCTGTTCTATAGCCAGCGCAGCAGCCAGCAACCCGGCCAGTGCGCCTTTCACATCACAAGAGCCACAGCCATGCAGTTGCCCTTCATCTTCGCGTAAATGCGTCGCTTCAGGCCAGTTCTGACTGTAAGGAACCGTATCCGTGTGGCATACGAAGAGGAGATCAACCTCAGGCAGCGCATTCTGAAAGCGTTCTGGAACAGCCAGCATATTCGCCTTCTCTAGACCGTCCGCGGCAGAATACGCCTGACGCAACGTTCGCCAACCATGTGGCTCCAGAATCGCTGCAATCGCATCAAGCAGCGCGAGATTCGACATGGAAGAAACGCTGGGAATGGCCACCAGTTGCGCAAGTATCTCTGCGGAATCCATCAGGCCACCTTCCGTCCATCGACAAACACACTTGGGCGCGCCGGCGTAGCAAGAAAATACATCAGCTCGCGGTAATCCTCACACTCGTGAATAACAAAATTGGCCCGCTTGCCCGGTTCCAACGAGCCAATCTCATGCGCCAGTCCCAGGCTGCTGGCCGCATTTATTGTGGAGGCAACAATTGTCTCTGCAGGCAACATGCGCAGATAAAGCGTCGATAGTGACAGGATGAACGGCATCGAAACAGTCGGCGACGAGCCTGGATTAAAGTCCGTTGCAATCACCACCGCAAGGCCCGCCTCAATCATCGCGCGCGCATTCGGATACTCACCGCGGCTGAGCGCAAAGACCGAGGCCGGCAGCAGCACCGGCTGCACTCCGGCATGGCGCAGAGCCGCAATTCCCGCCGCGTCTGTGCATTCCAAGTGATCCGCCGTATTTGCATGCAGCTCAGCGGCAAGCACAGCGCCGCCATCGATGCGAAATTGCTCAACGTGCATTCGCAGACCCAAGCCATGCTTCTTTGCTTCTTCCAGAATCTGGCGAGCCTCGGCAATCGTAAAAGCATGCTCGTCGCAGAAGACATCACAGTACTGCGCCAGATGCTCTTGCGCAACCCGCGGAATGAGCTTCTCCGTGATGATACGAACGTACTCCTCGCGATGCTCGCGATACTCCGGCGGAACCATGTGCGCCGCCAGCAAAGTAGGCACAATCTCCAGCGGGGTTTGCTCCGCAGCCTGACACAGCACATGCAGAATCTTCAATTCTGAGTCTTCGCTCAGTCCGTAGCCGGACTTTGCCTCGATGGTCGTTGTTCCGCCGCGCAGAAACCATTCAGCATGACGGCAAGCCACTGCCAGCAGATCATCCTCACTAGCATCCCGCGTATTACGCAGCGTGGATGCGATGCCTCCACCACCTGCGGCAATCTCCTGATACGTGCGTCCGGCAATGCGCTGCTCAAAGTCTCCAATACGGTTGCCGCCAAAGAGCATGTGCGTATGCGCATCCACAAATCCCGGCAATACGACACGGCCCTGTGCATCAATCACCTCTGCGTCGGCCGGAAGCTGAGAGCTGATATCCCTGTGCTTCCCTACCGCAGCAATGCGGCCATTCACAACATGGAGAGAAGCATCGCGCAGCAAGCCAAGCTCCTGCAGCTCAGCGCCAGAACGCGGCCTCGATGGGCCTGCAAGCGTAAGCAATTGCCCGCAATTGACAACCACTGTGTGGCGCGGAACACTGCCCTGATCCGCAGATATTCTCTTCTCTGCTGTCTCGAAACTCACTCGCCTAGCCTATCGTTTTTCGCGGAGACGCGCTCTACTTATTTCCGGCTTGTTTCTTCGCATCCGCGGTTGCGGCGGCATCCGGCTTTTTCTCCTGATTCACTCTTTCCACCGGCTTTTTATCTTCTTTTACCGGCGGCACGCATTCGCTGGAGCGGCAGTTATGAGAGTTGGGCGAGCCCAGTTTTTCAAGCAGGGCTACTGCCTGGGGATTGGGCAGGGATTTTTCAAAAGGCCCATTTGCAGAATCAGCCGGATAATCTCCTGCCTTGGTCTTTACATTGGTCTTCGCTCCCTGGTCTACCAGGTACTGAATCACCTTCAGATCGCCGACAAATCCCGCGCCATGCAAGGCAGTAAAGCCAAGATCATCCTGCTTGTTTACATTGGCTCCATTGCTCAGACAGAACTGAACGGCCTCCATTCTTGTTGGCGCGGAGTTGCTGTAATTCGCCGACCAGCCAATGCCCGAGGCAGCCATGAGAGGTGTGGTGCCGATATTTGTAGGAATGGTAATGTCAGCACCCGCGTCTTTGAGTAGTTGCATCGCAGCCAGGTCGTCTGCCCAGGCTGCACGCCAGAATGCCGTGGCCCCGGAGATGTCTGTCCAGACTCGGTTTTCAGAAAGCGTACGGAACCATGGCATGCGGCCAAGACGCGCATTCAAGTTAGCCCCATGCGCAATCAGCAGCTTCATCAAGTGCAGGTAATCCGTATTCTCCTGCGCCACCACAGGCTCCGGCGACCACTCATGCGGAGCCCACTGCACGTCGATGGTTGCGTAAAGTGGAGCAAGGCCCATGACATTAGCCTTGTTCACGTCTGCGCCGCGCTCTACAAGCATCCTGGCAAAGTCATAGTGGCCGTTGGCAATGGCAAGCACCAGCGGCGTTGTCTGCTCGCTGCCGCTCGGCTTGTCGATGTCGGCGCCGCTATCGAGAAGCGCGACTCCAGCGGCGATGTTTCCCTGGCGCGCCGCATAGAGCAACGGCGTCATACCACCCATCAGCTTTGCACCATGATCGCGATGAGCCTTCTTGTTAATGCCATCCGTGGCGCTGACAGTACCAAGATCGAGCTGCTTGTTCGCAGGAGTTGCAGGTTTCGCGCCCCCGTCATTGGAAGCGACTTCCTCCTTCTCCGGTTTCTCATCCGTCTTATCGATAACCTTGCCACCAAGCCCGAACTCGATGCGAGCCATCGGTGTGACTTTGGATGCGAGGTTGGGATCGGCTCCATGTGCTATCAGATAGCGGATCACGTCAGCGCGGCCGAGAGCTGCGGCAAACATCAACGCCGTCTGCTCATGTACGTTCTCGTGCGCATTCACCCGCGCTCCGTGCTCGATCAGCGTTGTAACCGCGGGCACGCTGCCAGACGAGGCCGCAATCATCAGCGGCGTCGTTCCGAGCGAATTCGGCTTGCTTGCATCTGCACCATTCGCTAAAAGCAACTTGATCATCGCGGCGTCGCCATTCTGGCAAGCCATGAATAACGGCGTCAGCCCTTCCAGACGCGTGGTCGCATTTACATTGGCATGGGCTTTGACCAGCATCGCCGCCAAAGGCAGGTTGTCCTGGTACGCGGCCCAGTGCAAAGCCGTGCTGCCATCCCCCTCTGCACTGTCCACAGCGACATGCGTGCGCAGCAGCGCTTCTATCGAGGCCAGATCTCCGCGCCGCGCCGCTTCCGGCAGGCGAGTATCGGGATCGGCGGAACCAACTCCCGGAGCAGCTTGCGCTACTCTGGCTGCAAGAGCCAAAACCAACATGGATAGCATCCATCGCATCTGTGTCATCTACGCCTCCTTTGCCGCCGCGCGCCGCTAGATGCTGAACTCGCCGGTGCTGTCGCCGATGCGATCCATATTCATGCCCAGCTTGTTCATCATTGTCAGCAGCACATTCGCCATCGGCGTTCCCTCATCCACTCTCAGATGGTTATTGCCGCGCACAGCGCCGTTGGCATTGCCCATCAGCAGAATCGGAACCCGCTTGTGGTTGTGTACATTCGAGTCGCCCATCGGGCTGCCATAGAGAACGAGCGAGTGATCGAGCAGGTTGCCGTCTCCATCCGGAGTGTTCCGCATCTTCTCAAAGAAATAAGAGAGCAGATTTACGTGATAGCGGTTGATCTTGGCGTACTCTGCAATTTTGGCTGGGCTTTCGCCGTGATGCGAGCAGGTATGAAAGGGAGTTGTCACGCCGCTTTCAGGGAAGACGCGCATACTCACATCGCGGCTCATTTTGAAGGCGCTCACGCGCGTCACATCGGTCATAAAGGCAAGCACCTGGAGATCAAACATCAGCTTCACGTGCTCCTCATAGCTGTCCGGAACACCGATGGGAGCCGAAGGCAACGCGCGGCTCTCTCCGCTCTGGTTGTACTTCTCGATGCGCTGGATGCGCCGTTCGATCTCGCGCACGTTTTCGAGGTAATCATCCATGCGGCTGCGGTCCGACGCTCCCAGATCCTTTTTCAGGCTGCTTACGTCGTTCGAAATCCAATCCAGGATGCTGGCATTGACGCGCTGGCGCTGAAGGCGCTCGGAAGGCGTGGAGCCGTCGCCAAAGAGAGTCTCGAAGGCCACGCGCGGATCAAGCGTCATGGGCAGCGGCGTGGTCGGCGAAGACCAACTGATCGTATCCGAGTACACGCACGCATAGCCGTAATCGCACGCGCCGGAAGCGTCAGCGCTCTCAATACAGAGCTGCAGCGACGGTAATGGCGTGTCCTGGCCGAAACGCTGCGCGTAGAGCTGGTCAATCGAAATGCCGTTATAGATATCGGCGCCTTCGGTCATCTTGGGATGCGCCGCAGTCAGATATGCCGCGCTCGAACGCATGTGGTCCGCGCCTTCTTCTTCCGGCCGTGACGCCATTGCCGGCTTCAGATCTGTGCCAGTAATGATGGTCATATATTTGCGAAAATCCTTGAGCGGGCTCAGCGTCTCAGTCAGCTCAAAATCGGAACCGACACCCTCCGGCGACCAGTAGTGTTTGTTGCTGCCGTCCATGGTGCTACCGGCCGCGCCATGCACCATCTCGATGCAGGCCAGGCGCGGCTTCGGAAGAGTCGCGGCTAATGCCGTGCTCGCCGGCACCATGGCGTCAAGCAGAGGTAGAAATACTGATGCGCCCATGCCGCGCAGGACTGCCCGTCGAGAGAGATGCTTCTTTGTATTGAACATTTTTCCTCCTGGTTTTTCGCGTCCTGTTCTCGCGCTTCCTGCTTCTAATGCGTCTGCTTCCCTGTGGCTAGCGTTCCATCCTTCTTCAGGGTGTCAATGGTCGCCAGCAAGCGCTTGGACATATCCGTCGCCGATGCCGTGCGCTTGCGGAAGGGATCGCTATTCACGATTCCCATGACAAAAGCGGAAAATGTATTCCCGTGCCCCGCTGCCTCGCGTTCAATCGAGCGGACGACTGGCATATCCACGGGACGGAGCACGCGGCCCATGCCGTAGGCAAATAGCGCCTCCGTGAACGAACCTATAAAGTTGTCCGAATGCTGCATCAACGCGCGCCGCAGGCTCGCCGGACCATCGAGTGGTGTGCCGTCAAACAGGTTGCCCTTGGCGTCAATTGGAGCCCCCGAGTCATATCCGCGCCATGCGCCGATGGGATCAAAATTCTCCATTGCAAAGCCGATCGGATCCATGAACTTGTGGCACCCGGCACAAGTCGGATTTTTGCGATGCTCTTCAAGCCTCTGGCGCACCGTCTGCACGCTGCCGCCGTCACCGTGCTCCTTAAGTGCGGGCACATTCGGCGGAGGCGGCGGAGGCGGCGTGCCGAAGAAAATCTCCATGATGTACTTGCCGCGAATCACCGGCGAAGTGCGATTGGAGGCAGAAGTCAGCGCCTGGATGCTCGCCTTCCCCAGCAGGCCGTACCGGTTCTCATCAGTCAGCTCCACACGGCGGAAACGATTGCCGAGCACATTGGGAATTCCGTAGAGCGCGGCCAGCTTTTCGTTCACAAAGGTGTATCGCCCATCGAGCAGCGTCAGCACGCTATGGTCTTCGCGCACAATGCTATCGAAGAAAAGAATTGTCTCCTGACGCATAGCATCACCGAGCGTCCGGTCATACTGGGGATAAAGATATCCGTCCGGCTGAAGCGCCTTGAGATTTTGCAGGTGCAGCCACTCACTGGCAAAGTTATTCGAGAGCGAAATCGAGCGCGGGTCCTGCAGCATGCGATGAACTTCCGCGCGCAGCACCGGAGCGAGATGCAGCCGATTTTGCGCGGCCAGCTTCAGCAGATGATCGTCAGGAGCCGAGCTCCACAGGAAATAGGAGAGGCGTGATGCCAACTCCAGATCGCTGATCGGATAATTGAGAGACTGCGTGTTGCCAGCCTGCTGCAAATGCGCCGGCGCGCCTGGAACGTGCTCAAAGCGATAAACGAAAGACGGGCTGGCGAGAATCGCCTGAAGCGCCACGCCGATGCCGCCTTCAAAACCATTATCCTCATGCCCCAGAGCATAGAGCTTCATCAGGTGCGCCACCTCCTCTGGAGTTGCCGGATGGCGGTATGCCTGCGTTGCCAAGCGCGTGATGATCTTCCGCGCGCAAGGCTCCTGCTCTGCATCACTGGCTGGATAACAGGCGGAAAATATCTTCTTGCGGCTCGGCGTATCGGAAACGCCCGACACCTTGAGCGGACCCGCAATCGTCAACTCATGCAGGTGCGGCAGCGTCGTCAGTCCGGGAAGCTCAGCCTCGTTCAAGTCCAGCAGAGAAAATCCTACCGGCTGCACGGCATCCTCAATCGGGCCATCCGCTATTTGCAAAAAGGCCGCCGAGATACGCTGCGGACCAGCCTTCACATGAATAGGCGGCGTCCGCATCTCATCGAATTTGGTGATGGAAGGGGAGATGGGAAACAGCGCAACGCGTGCGCCATTGACGGAGATTTCAATCTGCTGCGCTCTTCCCTGCGTTGCGCCGAAGAGCGGTCCGTCCAGCGAGAAGTAGAACGAAAGCTTAAAGGTATAGTCGCCGTCCGCGGGAAAATTATGAACAACCGAAATGCCTCCGCGAGTTCCGAAAGGCGCTCCCTCCACATGCTTCATCTGCGAGACAACGCGCGGAATCTCGTAGATCGACATCGACGGATCGGCCTTTGGCTCGCCTAGCGCCTGGCGGCTGATCTTGCCCGCAGCGCGGATATAGGCTTCCATCAATGCGGGCGACAGACCCAGCACATCGGCCATGTTGTCAAAGCCATGGCTCATGTCGTCGCTGGGCAGCAGCTTTTCCGCGTCGACATTCACTGCCAGCAACTCGCGCACAGAGTTCGCGTACTCCACGCGGTTCATGCGGTGGAGAGGCGGATTGCCAAGATCAGGATGATTCGCCGCGTATGCATCCACACCTGCCGCCACGGAAGCAACAAACCGCTTCTCCATCTCCGGGTCCGGGCGAGCCGTGCCCGGCGGCGGCATCATCCTGACGCCTGCCATGCGGATCACCTTTTCAGCCAGTTCAATATTGTGCTCGGGATGCGCCAGGTCAAGATTGGTCAGCGTCATGCCACCCCGCTTGATGTCAGGGTTATGGCAACTCGCGCAGTAATTCTCTACAAAGTCCTTCTGCTGATCGAGCGTCATCGGCCCCTGCTTCACCTGCGCAGAAGCAGCCGCCACGGACAGAACCGATGCTCCAACCACGAACAGTCTACAGAAACGCATCCGCATCTCTCCTGCTTCGCTCTGTTACTTCTCGCCCAAAAGCTGCTTGATCTGCGCCACAGCTTCGCTTACATGAATGTCGTACCCGTACTTGCCGATTTCGGCGCTGGACTTGCGGCCGTCGCCCATCACGCCATTCGACGGCGCCGATGGAGCACTGGCATTTACCGGCATAGCCGCGCCCGGAGCACCGGCCTGAGCCTGCGGATTGCGTTTCCTTGGCGCGCCTACTGCCTCAGGCAGCTTATCGCTGCGAACCCATGCATTCGGCTCCGGCTCGAGATACATCATCTCGGAGGTATCGTTGATCGAGGCGTGCCCGCTCGGCGAAAGACCCTTCGACGCAATCCATGCATCGTAATCGTCGTTGGATTTCTTGTAGGCGTCCTCGCAGTAGACTACGCGGATTCCCTGCGGTGCATATTGTGCGTCCAGTTCGGTAGCCAGCTCTGCCAACTCCTTCTGTCCACCGCCATGGTCGCCCATCAGGACAACATTCTTAAAGCCGCTGCGGATCAGCTCTTCTGCAACCTCCTTATTGACCTCTTTGAAAGTTGCTGCCGTCAGGCCGATTGTGCCGGGCAGATCGGCTGAAGCGTGATTGGGAGAGAAAGGAAGCACCGGAGCCGCAATGGCATTCCCAAGCGCGCGCGCAATCGCAACTACCTTGGCATGAGCCACAAGAGTATGGCCCCCGTTCACAGCCTGCGGTCCGCGCTGCTCAGTGCCACCGTTATAAATCAGTGCTGTTGTTTTTCCGTGGGCCAGAGCATCTTTCACCTCCACCCAGGTCATCAGCTCAAAATCGACGCGGTCTTGCGCATGTGCGACAGCCCTGGCCTCCGAAGGCCCGGAGGCACTACAAAGCTGCACCGCGCTTCCAACGAAAATTACTGCCACTCCGACAAACAGCAACCGCCGCACTGATCCTCCGTTTCCCTGCCGCCCAGGGATGTAACTCGGTAAGGTTTTCGCTGCGCATGGAAGACGTACACGTCAAAAACTGATTTTTTTACACTTCCATACAGGATAGAGATTTTGTTCCTCGATTGGAACGCGGAAACAAGGTTTTACATACCGAAACGCCGTGGAAGCCTGCATTTCCAAGGCTTTCCGGCTATACATCGAACGCCGGGGGCATCGCGCCGCCTGAAAATACCTCGGGCAGCGCGGCGCAATCGCAGCTAGAACTCGTACCGAAGAGCCGCCTGGAAGACACGCGGGTCAACCAACTGCCCTGGTCCGCCATACTTGCCGAAGCCACTGGGAGTACCAAACTTCAGCGACGCCGTCTGGATGTCGAAGCGGGCCGTGTTCGTCAGGTTGAAGCCTTCTATGCGGAACTGCAGCGTATGCGGATGATCCTTGATGGAGAAGAGCGAGAACCGCTTGCTCAGACCCGCATCGAAGGTAATCAAGCCATCGCCACGCAGCACATTGCGCGATCCGCTCTGGCCGGCAAAGGTCGGCGAAAAGGCAGCGTACGCGGCCGCAGAATCCGAGAAGAGGTAGCCCTTCTTGCCGCGTCCCGGCAGCTTTCCGGTCAGCGTTGCAAGACCCGTGTTATCCCACTGCGTTGGATATCCGTTGCCATTGCTCACGTCCCCAGGAAAGCCACTCGTCTGACGGAAGATGGAGGACAACTGCCAGCCACCAACAACCTCATTGAGCACCTTACCCGAATCGCCCAGCAGCATTTTTCCCCTGCCGACAGGCAGCTCTGCAACCACCATCGCCGTAACCTGATGCCTCAGGTCGTAATCGCAGACTGCGTGCATCTGCGCCGGATTCCAGGCGTTCTGGATCGACCCTGTGCCGGTGGAAGCAGTGGACGACTCAGGCGTGGATCCGAGATCGAGACACTTCGACAGCGTGTAGTTGAAGTCAAATTGGTAGCCGTCCCGGAACGACTTGCGCAGCAGCACCTGCATCGCGTTGTAGTCACCCGTGCCGACGGAGCGGAAGGAATGGAGACTGATGTACTGGGAGTTCCACATCGCATACTGGCCCAGCTTGCTGCACGGCAGCTCGCCAGTGCCGCCGCAATAGGCGTCAATTTCCGTCTGCGGCGTTGTGTAGTCGTTCGGGTCACTCTGAAAGTAAGCATTCTCATAAATGTTCTGCGTAGCTGTCTTGCCATTTCCCGCCGCAGTCGGCCACAGGTTTTCGAAGAACGGAATAGGGGCAACCGTCGAGGCGCCGGAGTTGGCCGCCTGCCCCATCAACTTGGCCGCAGTATTCCAATCCATGCCCGAGGTGGTATCGACCAGGTCAGTCGGCTGCGCCGTATCTTCACCCGTTAAAGACCGCCGCGACTGGCGGCCAACCCAAGAGATCTGGAAGAGGAATCCACCGCTGAACTCACGAGCAATGCTCAGGTTCTCCTCAAAGGAGTAGGGCGAACGGATGCCAGGATCCACCGAGGAGGACTGCGTCATTGCACCCACCGGATTTGCCTGCGGAAAACCTCCCGGAGGTGCAGCAGGAAGCAGGGCAGAATCCCACGGCATATCGTAGAAGCCCGTGTACCGCGGTACATTCGCAATCTGCTGGCCGGGGCCGTTGTTGGCATGCGTCGAGAAGCCGGCCGAGGTGCTGAACTGCTTGGCCAGACCTTCGCCGAAGGCATCATAAAAGAGGCCGAAGCCGCCACGAATGGAGGTCTTGCCGTCCGAGCCCAGAATCGAATGAAGCGGCCCGCTCTCCGCGTGCGGCGTATAGGCAAACGATACGCGCGGAGCCCAGTCGTTCTGCGTCGCGTACAGGCCCTTGTGGAGGGTCGATGCCAGCACATAGGAGAGCGTTCCGACAGCATTCTGCGAAGCCCCGGAGGCAGCTAGCATGCCGCGCTTCTCCAGGAACTCGCCCGTCGGAATGCTCGGCAGCACGTTGTAGCCGTTGATCTCGTAGATCGGCGGGCTGTTCGTCCAGCGAATGCCTGCCGTCAGCGTCAGGTGCAGTGTCGCCTTCCAACTGTCCTGCGCATAGAGATCGAAGTGCTTCTCAAAAAATGTCCGGTCAACCATTGTGCCGTCCGGCAGGACATTCCCCTTCAGATCGTAATTCGAGTAGCGATAGAGCTTCGACTCCAGGCCCATGATGTTATCAATCTGCAGCGCGTAGGTCGTGATACCGCCGGCAAAGTCCCCCGGCGTCAGAACCGAGCCGTCCCCGGCCAGGTAGAGGCCGTCCATGTAAGCCGAAGAGAAGGAGCTGGCGTTGCTCTGAATGTTGTTATGGAGCAGGAATATCTCCCCGCCGAATCCGATATTGTGCTTGCCCTTCACCCAGCTCACGTCGTCGCGAATATCCCATATGGGAAGCTGCTGCACGGTCGTCGTGCTGGTGTTGTAGAGCGGCGTGATGCCGTCAAAGTAGGCGTAGGCGCTCGTAAGCGTGCCCGAGGTGCCGGCGCTCTCGCGGGTAAAACCCGCGCGGAGCATATTCACAATGTTCTGCGAGGCGGTCCAGGTGTAGCCGGCCGCAAAACCCTTGCTGAAGTTCACATAAACGCCGCTCGGCGGACTCGTCGTGCCATCGGCATACTTGTCAAACTGCGGCGCGCCGCTGGCGTAGTTGTCCCCCTGCAGGTTGCCACGCCAGAAGATCTGGTGCTTGCTGCTCAAATCCCAGTCCACGCGGGAAATGTAAGTGTTGTACTTGAGCGGTGTCTTCGCATTGAAGGTATAGGTGATCGTGTTGTAGCCGTCACCGGTTCCGGCGATAATGCCGCCCGTCTGCCCCGATGCTTCGCAGCCTGGCCCTCCCGGATAGAGCTGCATATCATGGACTGCCGCCACGCTTTCCCCTATGTGCTGCGGGTCAAGACTCTTCACGTCATCCGGAGAAAGCACCTTCGTGCCCGACGAACTCTTGTAGGAAATATTGCCCGCGCGGAAATCGCAGGTCGGTACGGTGCGGGTCTGAGGCGTGGCGCTTGCGTCACGGCGCCCCTCATAGCCGCCGAAGATAAATAGCTTGTCCTTCCAGAGCGGACCTCCGCCGGAGGCGCCAAATACGTTGCGGATCAGTGCGGGCCTTGCCAGGACCGGAGTGGCCTGCTTATCCAGAAACGTGTTGGCTTCGAGCGCCGTATTGCGGTTGTACTCATACGCCGACCCATGAACCACGTTAGTACCGCCCTTGGTCACCAAGGTGACCTGTGCGCCCGAGCTGTGTCCGAGCTCCGCGCCCGGATTGGCGGTAATCGTGCGGAATTCCTGAATCGAGTCGGGCGTAACGCGCAGTACGCTGGTAAAGGATGCGCGGTTCTGCTGATCGTTCACATCCACACCATCCAGCAGCACGTTCGCTTGGTCAGCCTTGCCGCCGTTCACTGAGCCTGAACGATAGTCGTTCAGCGCGCCCGGATTCGGCTCCTTCATGAAGGTCACACCTGGCTGGAGCGCCAACAGCCCAGTCACATTGCGGCCTTCCAGCGGCAACTGCACAATTGGCTTGGTATCCACCACGTTGCCCAAGGAGGCATCCACCGTGTTGAGAGCCGCGCCGCCGCCCGCTACGACTTCCACTTCCTCTACTTTTCCATTCACGCCGGTGAAAGGTATATCCACCACAGCCGGCGTATCGACCAGCAGTTGAACATTGTCTGCCACTGCCTGACCAAAACCCGTGGCTATAGCCGCAATCTTATAATTGCCCGGCGCCACCTGGGTGAATTGGTAGTGCCCCTGTTTATCTGTAATGCCGGACCGCGTAGCCGCGGTACCTAAGTTTGTCAGACTCACAGTGGCATTGGGAATGGCTGCCCCGGAGGGGTCCGTGACGTTGCCGCTCACAGAGGTGGACTGGGCGCGTGCTAGGGTCTCACAGCAACATAACGCAAGAAGAAGGAAAAAAAATATGCGGCGTTTCAATGCAGTTCTCCTATGGCATTCGGGGAAACGGATGCAGCTAGGGTGTAAGTTCGACGGCTCCTCAGCTACGAAAACCCGTAAGAAACTTAATTGCGTTGAGACTTTGCGAATGGGGGGTTAAGACAAATTAATTTTACGAAGAATCGTATCCGGAGCATATAGCGAATCAATCGAATCGTACCCCTTTTTCAAAGTGATTCAATAAATCTTGAATACGAAAACAGAAGAATCCAGTGTCGAAGTATCCTTACGCCACACATCCAAAAAATACAGCTCGCATTTGCTGAACATTGAATAAAAGCTAGTATTTATGCGGTCTTTACGTATACTCACGCCATCTTCATTTCTTCATGGACACCATGACGCTGGTGAATGCAAAGCCCCGCCTCGGGTAGCCTCTCCACCATATCGTTCAATTCCATCGACAACAATCGCACCAGACATACCATCAAGATCCTGCTGGTAGCTCTCTCCGTGAGGATGGGTATGATACCAATACAGGCCAGGGGGCTGATCCAAGGGCACAGTTACGGCGTAGTGCAGAGACTCTCCAGGATTTGCCATCATGGAGATCACATCGTCTTGAGGAGAGTCCGGTGAAACGTGAAGGCCATGAAAGTGGAGGTTCGTCATATTCATGCATGGCCCGTCAGTGCAATGTTCTTCCGAATGCTCTGACATGGTATTGATATACGTGAGATAGAGGTTTTTTCCGGGACGAACGTGAATGACCGGCGGGATCATTTTACCTTGGAATTCGAAGACCGATTTGCCAGTCAACGGGTTCGTGACGGCGCGCAGACTTACCGGTGAAGATATTTCCGGTGCATCCATGATCGAGTGGGAAACATCAGCAACGGTCTTGCCCGCTAACTCCTGCGCATTTATGCAGGAAGTTTCCGCAGCACTGATGAGAATAGCCACAAGACAACAAGTGATGGTCCGGACAGAATCGGGATACATACTTTCTCCAGTAACGCTGCAACTGTTGATGAACCGCTCGATTTTTCTCACCGCAAGAAAGTTTGCTATATATTTTCCTTCTTTATCCCAGTCCGTGTCCTCTGTCGTAGGCGAGGAGGATACGGAGAGAATTGTTTCCAGCAGGTAATCTCGCAGACTACATCCATTTCTACCAGCCACCGCCCATGGCGCGGATGAGCGCCACAGTTGAAACAGCCTGAGAACCATTGATCTGCGCCGCGGTCTGCTCGTTCGTCAAGAGAGTCTGTTGCGCAACAACGACATCCAGGTAACTGACCAGCCCGCCACGGTATTGATCGAGCGCTATGTCGACCGTTCGCCTTGCGTCCGCAACTGCGCTTGCCTCTGCTTGAGACTGTCGCGCCAGGTAGTGGATGCTGGCAAGCTGGTCTTCGACATCTCCGTAAGCGACCAGCACGGACTTCTCATACTGGAGCACAGACTGGCGATAGGCCGCCTGCGCCTGGTCGACATTGGCGCGAAGTCTGCCTCCGGTGAAGATCGGGGCTGTTACCGACCCCATCAGGGAGGCAATCGTGTTCTGCCAGTTCAGCAGCGAGGTGGGACTCATGCTTTCGTAGCCGGCAAAGCCGGTAAGCTGGAACTGGGGATAATAGGCCGCCTTCGCAACTCCAATCTGGGCACTGGCCGAAGCCGCGGACCGCTCCGCTGCATCAACATCCGGTCTACGTGTCAACAGATCCGCAGGCAGGCCAGCAGGAATCTGAGGAAGGTCAACAGGCTTCCGATTTACGTCGATATGGAATCCCTCGGCTGTGCGCCCATCAAGGACTGCGATGGCGTGTTCCATCTGGTCCCGCTGAATGTGCAGCGCTTCGAGTTGCGCGTGAGTCTGATCGAGAAGCGTCTGGGCCTGTTTGACTTCGAGTTCGCTGATCAGGCGGTGGTGAAACTGGTCGCTCGTAATATCGTAGCCACGCTGCAACTCGGTTAAAGTTCGCTCGACAACGGCAATCTCTGCATCTGCCTCGCGCAGAGTGAAATAGTCAGTCGCAACCGAGGCTGAAACCGTGAGCTTCACAAAGCGGAGGTCGTCCTTGGTTGCCTGTTCGGTGGCAATTGATGCCTGCACCATGCGGCGGATTTTCCCCCAGGCATCCACCTCATAGCTCATGGTCAGAGGAAGCTGGATGTCGTTGTATGTTGCGGCGATCCCGTTTGTGTTCCCATTGTTGGGACGCTGTTGCGCCTCTCTGGTGCGTGCGACGTATGGTTGCGCCGCGACCGTCGGATAAAGGCTTGACCGTACCGAACGCCGCGCTGCATCCGCCTGGTCGACATTTGCAACTGCTATGCCGATATCGCGGTTAGCCTGTTCCGCCTGAGCTTCAAGGTTATTGAGGACGGGGTCACCGAAGACTGCCCACCAGTCCGCGGAGGCTTTTTGCTGAGAAGTGGCTGCTGCCGGGGACGGCTCTTGAAATGATGGCGGTGTCGGCATCGATGGTCGGCGATAGTTCGGACCCACCATGCACCCGGAAAGAAGGAGCAGAGTTCCGCCCAGCACTCCGCCCCCGAGAACTTGTGCGGTCTGCTGGCTTCGTGATTTACTCGCGATTGGCATGATCGGCCTAGCCTTTCCTGTTGCTTCCGGTGCTCTGGACAGAAACCGGCATGCCGTTCACGAGATAGTCGGGTGGATTGGCGACGAGCGAGTCCTGTGCCGTGATTCCACTGGTGATCTCGACGGAATTGCCGAAGTCATTGCCAATCGATATCTTGCGCAACTCGATTTGCTGTTGCGCATTCACGACGGCGATCTGCGGTCCCGCAGCCTGGTAAAGAATCGAGCCTGCCGGAACGAGTAGCGGACGCGTGGGGACTGCAAGCTTGAAATGGACCTTGCCATATGCGCCGGGGATGAGCTTGCCCGTTGGGTTGGGGACATCCACTTCGACGAGCATGGTCCGCGAGGCAACGTTGATCGCTCGTGTGCTCCGTGTCACAGTTCCGTCGAAGCGCTTGCCAGGTAGTTCCGTGAGCTCAATGCTCGCGTGCATCCCATCCGGAATTTGCTGGCTGTATTCTTCCGGCACAGGAATGAAGATACGCATGGTGCTTGTCCTCGAAACCCGGAAGAGCTCCGCCCCAGGGCCACTGTTCCCGGCATTAATGAGGTCCCCGAGGTCGGTGCGCCTCTCAGTAATGACGCCATCAAATGGTGCCACTACCTTTTCGAACGCCTGTTCCTGCTCGAGATTGCCCACACTGGCAGAGGCAGCCGCAACATTCGCCTGCTGGGCCGCGAGGTTCTGGTTATTTTGGTCCACCTGCTGCTGGGCGACAGAGTCGTTCTTGATCAATTCCTGATAACGCTTCGCGGTAATCGCCGCCAGGGTGAGGTTAGCCTGCGCCTGACTCAGTACGGCACGGGCCTGCAGCAGTTGCTGATCGACATTCGGGGCATCGATCAACGCGAGCAGTTGTCCGGCCTTTACATGCTGTCCGATGTCGGCATACCACTGATGGACATATCCACTGGTACGCGCGTAGACCGGAGATTCATCGTAGGCCTGAAGTGTGGCAGGAAGCACGATCTCGTTCGAAGGATCTCCTTGCTGGGCGTGGATGACGTTGACGGGTAATGCCTGGCCTTGCCGGGTATCCGCGGCGAGAACACTATCCGCATCGAGACGCTCCCGCCAGGTGATCAGACCTGCTGCTCCGAGCACGGCAGGAATGATCAGAAACCAAAGTATCCTGCGGCCTTTGGCCTTGGGCGAAGACGAAGGCGTGCTCGTGGGGTTTCCAAAAGGATTGTTAGTTTGCATGGGATGATTCCTCCGAGGTGACAGCTGCTCCACGTTGATTGCGGACAAGGGCAAAGACAGTAGGCACAAAAAACAGAGTGGCGACAGTTGCAAAAAGCAGACCGCCAATGACCGCTCTGCCGAGAGGTGCGTTTTGCTCGCCTCCGTCTCCCAGCCCCAGTGCCATCGGCACCATGCCGATGATCATGGCGAGGGCAGTCATCATGACTGGGCGAAGACGAGTCGCGCCCGCCTCAAGCGCTGCCTGGAAGGCGTTCCTCGTCTCCTGAAAGCGCTCGTTGGCGAATGTAATGACCAGGACGCTGTTCGCGGTGGCCACTCCGATGCTCATAATGGCTCCCATCAGTGCGGGAACACTCAGCGACGTACGCGTCAAGAAGAGCATCCAGCAGATTCCGGCAAGGGCGCCGGGGAGTGCGGTGATGATGATGAATGCCTCGCTCCATGACTGGAAGTTCACCACCAGGAGGAGATAGACCAATGCGATTGCAAACGCCAGTCCGGCAAAGAGACCTACGAAAGAGGAGTGCATGGTCGCAACCTGGCCGCGGGTTACGAGAAAGCTACCTTTCGGGAGCTGTTTCGAGGCTGCGTTGGTGATCTTTTGCACCTCTGTAGCCACCGAGCCAAGGTCGCGTCCCTGCGTACTTGCATACACGTCGATCACCGGTTGCACGTTATAGTGGCTGGCCACAGCAGGTTCTTGCATGCGCTGCATGGAGGTCAGGTTCTCGAAAAGCTGCGCATCCGGGCCGCCCTTCGAGCCCGTAATCGGAATTGTTCGCAGGGCATCCAGCGAGTTGATCTTGTATTGTGGCGTCTGCACGGCAATGCTGTAAGAGACGCCATTCTGGGGATTGAGCCAGAAATTGGGACTCGTCTGGAAGCTTGAGCTGAGTGAGATCAGAAGTCCACTTGCTACATCCTGCGCGGTGAGACCCACCTGCTCCGCGCGAACCCTATCCAGGTCGAACTGAAGGCGAGGCTGATCCAGGAGCTGATGTACATGCACATCCACGGCACCCGGAATGGCGCGCATCTTCTCCGCCATTTGCGCGGCAATGGCGAAGTTTGCATCCCTGTTCTTGCCGACGATCTGGATATCGATCGGAGCCGGAAGTCCGAAGTTCAGCGTCTGGCTGACGATGTCCGCAGGCTGAAAAAAGAACTCGACTCCCGGGAACTCTTTCGGAAGTTCCTTCCTCATCTGGGCGATATAGTTGGCGGTCGGATGATGGACGGACGCGAGCGATCCAAGAATCTCCGCGTCAGCGTTTCCGATTGTGCCGCTGTTGCTGTAAGAGAGATTGATGCCGCTCGTCGGTAGACCGATGTTGTCGAGGATGCCGCTGAGCTCTGAGGGTGGAATCTTAGCCCGGATCGACTGTTCGATCTGATCGACGAGACGCGCCGTCTCTTCGATACGGGTTCCGGTTTTCGCTCGAACATGGAGACGGAATTGACCGGTATCGACCGCGGGAAAAAAGTCGTTCCCCAAGAGGCGCACAAGGAAGAGGCTCAAGCCGCAGAAAAGTAGAAAGACGGTGGCAAAGATCACACGGTGGTTGAGGCAGACCTGGAGCAGAGCGGAGTACGCCTTCTGCAACCGGAGAAAGGCTGCTTCAAAGCGATGATGAAGGCGCCCGAACCGACCCGGATGTGAAGCGGCTGTCGTGTCCCTCTTTTGCTCGATCTCCTTGCGCAGGAGAAACATCACGAGTGTGGGAATAATCGTACGGGAGAAGAAATAAGATGCCAGAAGTGCGAAGACGACTGACTCTGCCAGCGGGACAAACAGGTAATGCGGCACGCCAGTGAGAAAGAACATCGGAACGAAGACGATGCTGATGCAGAGCGTCGAGACAAACGCGGGAACCGCAATCTGCTGTGCGCCGTCGAGAATGGCATGGCGAAGCTCCTTACCAAGAGACAACTGGCGCTCGATATTCTCGATTTCGACGGTTGCGTCGTCGACGAGAATGCCAACGGCCAGGGCGAGCCCGCCCAGCGTCATGATGTTGATTGTTTCTCCGAGGGCGCTCAGAATCAGCACCGAGGTCAGAATCGACAGCGGAATGGAGATGCAGATAATCAACGTGCTACGCCAGCTTCCGAGGAAGATGAGAATCAGGATCGAGGTTAGGCCGGCAGCGATGATCCCTTCCCTCAAGACGCCTTGCAGCGATGCGCGCACGAAGATCGACTGGTCAAAAAGCGGCCGCATGACAAGTTCCGAGGGCATCGAGGCGGCAATCCTCGGAAGAAGTGCTCGAACCGCAGAGACGATTGCGAGAGTCGAGGCGCTTCCGGATTTCTGGATGCTGAGCAGGACGCCTCGTTGCCCATCCTGGCGGACGATATTGGTCTGGACGGCATAGCCATCACGGACATGAGCGACATCGCGCAGATATACAATCGCGCCGTTGACCGACTTCACCGGGATGCTGTTCAGTTCGTCGACCGTGACCGGAGTACCGTTGAGGCCGACGTTATATTCCGTAGAGCTGATCTTGGCTGTCCCGGAAGGCAGGATCACATTCTGTGCGTTGACGGCATTGACAATATCGGTAGCCGAAAGCCCCTTTGCTGTCAGCTCCTGCGAGTCGATATCGACCATGATCTGCCGTACCTTACCGCCATAAGGAATCGGTACGGCGGCGCCTGGTACTGTGGCAAGCTGGGGGCGAATGAAGTTCACGCCAAGATCGTTGAGCTGTTGTTCGGAGAGGCCCTGGCCGCTTAATCCAAGCTGAAGAATCGGGACAGTCGAAGCATCATAACGAATGACCAGGGGAGGCGTGATTCCTGGCGGTAATTGCTTCATCGTCGCTTGAGCCTCGGCGATTACTTCCGCAATGGCCCCGTCGACATTGGCGTTTGGTTGAAGGTATATCTTCACGACAGCCACGCCGTTCAGAGACTGAGATTCGATGTGCTCGATATTGTCGACGGTTGTGGTGAGCGCGCGTTCATAGATAGACGTGATGCGGTTCTCCATCTCCGAGGGAACGAGCCCCGAATAGGTCCAGATGATGCTGACCACAGGAACATTGATCGACGGGAAAATGTCGACCGGCGTGCGCAGCATCATGACTGGTGCGATCAGAAACAGCAGGAGTGCCAGAACGACAAAGGTATACGGTCGCGAAAGCGCAACTTTAACAATCCACATCGCAGTCCTCTTGGTGCATGGCAGACCAGTGCAGGCCATGCATCTCAGTTGTTACGGTAGCGAGGGCTGCCTATGTGCAGATACGCGAATGTAGGTGTAGGGAAATACACCCGATTGGGTGTATCGCAATTACTGGAGATGGATTAGGCCGCGCCGCAATGCTATGGTTACGGCTTCCGTGCGGTCGTTCGCTCCGAGCTTTGCAAGCACATTCTTGACGTGCATTTTTACAGTATCCTCTGCAAGCGACATGGCACCACCGATCTCCTTGTTGCGTTTTCCCCGTGCCATGTGAGTGAGAACTTCAAGTTCACGCGGCGTCAGTTTTTCCGAGGTGATATGTTCAGCAATGGTTTGGGCCACCTCAGCCGGAATGTACTTCTTCCCGCCATAGACCGCGCGGATACCACGAAGCAACTGATCCCTGCCTGAGCCCTTGACGACGTACCCGAGCGCGCCAAGTGCGAGAGATCGCTCGATGTCTGCGTCTCCCTCGAGTGACGTAAGCACGAGAACCTTTGCGTGAGGGCAGAGAGCAAGCATCTGCTCCATCACTTGAAATCCCGACATGTCCTGCAACCGAAGATCGAGCAACACCACATCCGGGCTTATCTCCTGGAACAGTTCGATTGCATCTCGCCCGGAACCTGCCTCGCCGGCAAGTTCCATGTCTGGTTGCAGCGAGAGTATGCCTGCAATCCCTTCACGAACGATGGGATGGTCGTCCACGCAGAGGACGCGGATGATTGCAGAAGTATTCATGAACGCCTCGTTCCTTTGAAGATTCTACGGAGCCATCCTATACATCGGTTGGCAAGAGAGGACTCCGCCGTAGGATCGGCCGGATCGTAGGCTGCAGATGCTGGCAATTGTAACTTCCATTCCGTGCCCGCCTGAATGTTTACCGTGAGCGATGCGTCGATTCGTGCGGCCCGCTCTCGCATCCCCTGGATTCCGAAATGGCGGGGCTTGCCATTTTTCAGGTATTCGATGTTGATTCCCGAGCCTTGGTCTCGGATGGTCACCACAAGGTTGCGAACATCAAAATCGAGCTGGACAGTTACTTTGTTCTGCCCAGAGTGCTCGAGAGAATTTCTGATCGCTTCGCGCATGATCTGCAAAAGGTTCTCTCCGACATCAGCTCGAATCTGATGAGTTCCTCCTGACGAGAGGAACTCGAGCGCGTCGGTAGATTTGTTCATGCTTCGGACAGTGTCGCGGAGAGTGCTCTCGATATCGCTGCTGCTAAGGGGCGACATTCTCAAAATATGCAATGCGCTTCTGCCACTCGAAAGCGCCTGGCGGGAGAGCACGAGCGCGCGCTCGACAGACAACTTTGCTGAGGAGCCGGGCGGAACCATCTCATCGGCGATGTCCAGCTGAAGGCTGATACCCACAATCTCCTGTACGAGGTTGTCATGCAGGTCCTGAGCGATTCTTGTTCGTTCTGCCATCCGCTCCTCGTAGCGAGCCTTTAGCTCTCGTTGAGCGACGCTCAGACGCAGCCGGTAGAACACGAACGCGAGCGATGCAATCAGAGCTACACAGAGGGTGAGAAACCAGGGGGTTTGATAAAAGGCAGGAAGAAGCTCGACCGCGATGCTATCTCCAGTCATGTTCCAGACGCCATCGTTATTCGATGCAATGGCCTCGAAGCGATATCGCCCCGGCCGCAAGTTTGTATAGAAGGCATTTCGGCGCGCACCGGCCTCCTGCCATCCATGATCGAATCCCTCCAGCCGATAGCGAAAGCGGACTTTTCTCGGTTCCGTCAGGCTGATTCCCGTATACGAGATTTGCAAGATTCGTGTGTGGGGCGGAATCTTGATTCCGTTGACGGGATCGAGGCTGTGTCCGTCTGCAGTCAGCTCAAGGATATGAACCTGAGGGATGAGAGAGTTCTGACGCACATGCCTGGGATCGATCATCCCGACACCCTCCGACATGCTGATCCATAAGCGGCCATCTTTGCCGAGGACAACCGGGCTGCTGCCGTAAACTTCCGGATTGCTCTGTAACCCATCGCCGTCGTCATAGAACTCGACGTGCAAGGCTTGCCCATTGGACGACGGATGCAGCAGCGCGTCGACAGCTACGTGTGCGACTCCGGTGCTATACCCAAGCCACAGGCTGTCGTGTACATCTGGAACAACCCACAATACCCGGTCACCAGGAAGGCCGTCCCGGTGGTCCCAATGACGAAATCGCTCCCCGTCAAAGTAGACCAGCCCGTTATCGGATGCAGCCCACAGCGTCTTATCTGCCTGCGGCGACAGATACCGGATGGATCCGCCCGGAAGCCCATCGGCGGCAGTAAAGACATGGGAACCAACCTGGGGACGCAGGATCAGTTCGCCGTTGTCGAGCCCCAGCCATACGCTGTCGTCTGGTCCGCCTCGCATCGAGGTAATGGTATGAGTTGACAATTCCGGCTCATTAACCGCGTGAGGTTTCGATCTGCCGTCCCAATGCCATAAACCGCTCCGCGTCCCATAGAGCCAGAAATCGCCGCTTTGTGACTGTGCCATCAGATCGATATGAACCTCGCCTCCAAGGAAAGATGGCAGAGGGATACCCTTCGCAGTGAGTTGTCGCAAGCCGGTGCCAGTGGAAGTCCAGAGTGTGCCGTCGATCGCAGGCAACAGGAAATTGATCTCGAATCTTTGCAGCGCCGTGTCTGCCGCGTCGCTGTCGCCTGTGAAGTGCTGCAGCCCGATTGCAGAGCCTACCCAGATTCCGCCGTCCAGAGCCGGCGCGAGAGCAGTGGCGATATCCGATGCCAGGCCGTTCCGTAGAGTATAGGTTGCGAATTTGTCCTGCCTCAGACGTACGAGACCATTCTGAGTGCCTGCCCAGATATTGCCCTCTCTGTCTTCAAACAGGCTCCATACGTGATCGCTGGGCAAACCGAGCGAGCGCATGAAGTGCTGCGGATCTTCTTGCCGGGCAACCCTGAATAGTCCCTGATTCTCCGTAGCAACCCACACTGCCCCTCTTGAATCAGTCAATACGCTTCGGGTGTGAGAGCTCCGAAGGCTATCGTCACTGACGTCGTAACCATGGTTTCGTAATGAATTCAGTGTCTCTTTGCTATCAGCGAATTGCAACATCGCGGTAGCGCTCTTATTGTGGTCTTCGGAATCCCCTACGATGGCGAGATCTGCGCCCCGGACCTGATATGTCTTGTGGGCGGTTTGCACTTTGAAAAGCTGGCCTCCCGATGGCTTGATACTTTCGACCGCCGCTTCGAGTTGTAACGACACGATAGTCTTCGCCGACCAGCGAACCAGCAGGCCACTCGATGTGCCAAACAGGAGGCCCGTCGATTCGAGTGGGCAAAGAGCGGTGATCTGTCCGTACTGTGGGCGTGGGGTTCGAGGGAGACCTGGACGCGTAAACTGGAAGCCATCGAATCGGATCAGCCCGTCGCTCGTGCCAAGCCAGAGAAAGCCATCGTTCGTTTGAGTGATCGCATAGATGGTGGTCGACGGAAGGCCGTCCTTGTGCCCCCAGCTGGTCACGGAAAACTGCTGGGCTGATGCGGTGCCGGCCAGAAGCAGACATCCCGACACGCATACTCGCATCGTGCGGAGAATTCCGGATGGGAGCGGGTGGCTCATCAGATCGATTGTATTGAAACGAGCATAGCAGAACATATGTTGATCGACTTGATCGCGACCCGCTTGAAGGGCCGTGATTTGGTGAAAATCATTAATCAAAAGGAGGATCACCTGCGATCAACTAGTGCCCTTCCAGAGGTTTGATCCGCGCTACGGTGCATCCTAGACCGGATGAACTGCGAAGCTATTCGCCGTTGCAGCGAAATACTTCTTGCGCACCCAGAAGGACACATTCACGAGTCCGATGAGTGCAGGTACTTCGATGAGCGGCCCGAACACCCTTACAAATGCCTCGCCTGAGTTCAGCCCGAACACCGAGACCGCCACCGCAATGGTAAGCTCAAAGTTGTTTCCCGCAGCAGTGAAGGAAAGCGTTGCCGACTGTGCATAGTTCGCGCCCAGGCGCTTATTGATACCAGTTGTCGACAAGCAGGATGCTCGCTCGCCGCAGACTGGGAAGACGAAAAGTGAAACAGTGTTGCAAGGTGTGGTGCACTTTTATCCCCACTTGAGTGGATTGGCACAGGCTAGACCGCAAAAACTGCGCACGGCGGATGAGACGAGACTGTGAGTGCCAATCATTACATCGGAAGAACTTTTTTTTGCCCTGAAAGCGAAAGGAGCTGGTGACACTTTCCCTCCTATGGCGGCAGCAAAATCGCAGTGCCTTGGCTCGCCGGCTTTCCGCTTGAACCCGCTGCTACCTGGCTGGCTGATGCAGGCGATATGAGATTCCGATCTTGACTCCATTCGGGGTCATTCCGAAGTGCGGTTCATCGGTGAAATTGGGCGAGTTCGTCAGGAACTGGTATTCGTATTGCGTGTGAATCGCCCAGCGGCGGCTGAAGGAGTAATCCAAACCACCCGCAGGAGCCAGAGCAAAAGAGTTTCCCGATCCGATGTCGAAAGGGTAACGGGTTCGGACGTCGCCAATTGAAAACTGTGCGTAGGGCCTCCATTTTGAGCTATGGAGAAAGGTGTAGCGCGGGCCGGCCAGAAAGCTCATCTGCGTTTCGCTGTAGAAGCTGTGGAACTGGAGAAAGTTGGTTTCCGCCTGCACACCCAGGGAATGATTCCAATTGAATATCGCGTACGCTCCGATGCCCGACATGCGCCAGTTGCTTCCATAGGGAAACCCTACCTGCATGTTCGAAAACTCGCCTCCTACCCAAAGTGATTGGGTGCTAGTCACAGCCGCTTCTTTGGACTGGGAGTGAAGTGTGGAGCAGGCCAGCAGCAACAAGAGCAAAGTCCAGGCATTCTTCTGCAAAATAGTTTTGGTCCAACCGGCATGTGCAATGTGCATTTGTTCCCCTGGCTTTCAACTGAGCAAGATCACGCTTTAAAACAGTGACTTAACTGCGATGGAAGTTGTGGCTGTCTTGGTGATGGTGACGGTTCCATCTACAGCCGTGCCGGTCACGGTGATTGAGTAAGTTCCCACAGGCGTGCCGCCGCTCAACGTCCCCGAAGATCCGCAGCCGCTCATTGCAAATCCGAGCAGGCATGCGGCAATGGGCAGGACGAGCCATTTGCTCCACTTCCGGATGCGCCTGGGAAGAAGCAGCAGGAACAAGCCGGCGAGCGCAAACGGCAGGCGGGAATCCCCAGGACGCACGGCAGAGGCAGTGGCCTGGCTCGGCGCCGATGTCTGGATCACCAGTTTTGCCGTCCCGCTGCCGCCTGTAACGGTAGTTGGGGCTAGGCTGCAGGTTGTATTTGCGGGTACTCCCGAACACGTCAGTGAGACATCAAGCGTAAATCCGCTGTCAGGGGTTACGGTCACCGTGTATGTGGCCGCTTCTCCCGTGTAAACAGACCGCGAGGCGGGCGCAATGGAGAGACTGAAACTGGATGTAATTACCTCAACAACTGCGTTGGACGTGCTGGCGGCATAGGGAGCAGTTCCGGCGTAAACGGCAGTCATGGTATGGGAGCCGACGCTCAGGGAAGAGGTGGAATAGGTGGCAACGCCCGCGCTCAAGGTGGCAGTACCCAGAACGGTTGATCCGTCGTAAAACGTAACGGTTCCGGTGGGAGTGGTTGAGGAGCCCGTGAGCGTTGCGGTGCAGGTCACGGTGGCTCCGTAGGCCGCGGGGTTAGGCGAGCATGTGAGCACATTGCTCGCCGTTAACAGCGCTTCCACCACTTGGACCAACGATGCAGACGCTGATTCGTGCGATGCATCGCCTCCGTACACGGCCTTGATGGTGTGGGAGCCGACGGTCAAAGCGCTTGTCGTGTAGGCGGCTACGCCGGAACTCAGCGTCTCCGCTCCAAGCTCCGTTGTCCCGTCATAAAAAGTTACCGTTCCCGTTGGAGTTCCACTGGCGCTGGTAACCGTTGCTGTGAATGTGACGCTCTCGCCGTAATAACTGGGGTTGAGAGAACTCGTCAGCGCAACGCTCGATGGATATGGGACTGTGAGATACGCGACGATTCCATCGTGGCTCGATGCGCGTGCGACGGAGCTTGTGTCGTAGGTTTGGCTCACCGGAAAATCCGCTCCGATGCGCGCATAATCGATTGCGACCAGCTCAGATTGCTCCGTTGAAATCAGGATGTGGTCGGTCTGTTCAGCGGAACCGCTTTCCACGTATGTATATCGATCCGTGGACGCATTGGTGGTGCTGGTTGACTGGTTGATTGCTGTGGTTGTGGTGTTTTCGAGTGCCGTGGTGTTGTAAGTTGCGTCGTAGAGCGTGACAAGCGAGCCGGAATCGGTGTTAGCTGCTTCACTTCCATCGATAATTCCGAGAGCATCCACGTAGCCGTCAGAGAACTCGAAGCTGTCGAATCCTCCGGCGACGAACACGTGGTCTCCGGCTGTTTCATACGGCTCCAGAAACGTCGCGAGCGCCTGCGCCTGCAGCTCGCGTTGTGTGCGCACATTGGCTCCGAGGGTTGTGTCATCGATATTCGTGCGCGGTAGTAGGCTTGCATTGACCACCACAATGTCGTAGTCCGTAGTGCCGGTCCGTGAAATTCCAGCCGTCAGCACTAATGGCGACCGCCCAAAGAGAGTTGCGGTCGAACTCGACGCGGTTGTATACCTTGCTGCCGCAAGCGCCTGGGCGACAGCCGGGCTGTCCAGCTTGGATGTATTGATGAGGAACGCATTCACGAAGCCGGAAGAATCTTCCGTAGACGTTGTAGATGCGTCTGTGTAGGAGGGCCCTCCCGCGCTGGAGATTGCTGCTTCGAGCGCGGTTAAGGCGCTGGGCGTGGCGCCCTGCACCGCAAGGATATCGGGCGAGTGCTCATAGTTGACGATTACATCGGCAAGCTTGGTGATGCGGCTCGATTCGCCTGCCGTCAGGCTGTTCAGGTCCTGCGTTGCAAGAGTGATCTGGCCGGAAGATGCAGTAGCTGCTGCTGTCGGAGTTATCGTGTTGCTCGCAGTCAGAGAGCTGACCGTATCCGCGGTGAGCAAAAGCCCGGTATATCCCTGGGAACTGACGTGATAGTCAACAATCCCGATGAGGTTGGAACCACCTGTATAGGTGGTCCCGGCAGCGGCGTTGATTGCCGTTCCACCAAGCGTAGTCGTGTCCACAAGCACTAGTTGCGGATTGCCTGACCAACGCGAAACGGTCGATGGAGCAGTGGATGGCACGGTATCCAGTTCACTGATACCGGTTGCTCGAAACGGCCGGGTCGTGGTGAAAACCGCCCAGAATTGACCGTTGGACGTTGCCAGCTGGCTCGACGCAGTTACTGTTCCGCCAGTTCCGCCGGTGACCATCAACGAGGAGCTGGATGGCACATTTACGCGCATGCCTTCAAAAGGCAGCCACTGCCCAAAGGAACCCGAGGAATAAAGCGAGCATGTTCCGTCCGTCGCCTCCGTCAACGTTGCAGAAGAAACGGCAGTAGGAAGCGTGTTGCCGGTCGAGTTAGTAACTACGTTTGTGGCGTCCGGAGACGCGATGTAGATCTGGGTCCCCGCATAACTGGAGTTATTGGAAGCCTCAACCACACCTGTGACCGTCACGCTGTTTTGCATCACGGCATTGGAAGGGACTCCGGTGGGCGTATAGACATAAATTCCTTCTGCCGTGCAGACGTTGCTATCGAAATCGGAGCTAGGGTTTTCAATATAGAAACCATCGGAGAGCACTGCGATCACAATTCCCGTTGTAGTGACGGACTTTCCAAGGTACCGAGAACTGGGAAGATCAATTTGAATCGCGTGAATATCGACTGTTGTCTGAGCATGGACGCGTGGCGCTGCAATTAACAAGCCGAAACAGAGAATGCAAAAACTGCATGCCGCGCGAGCGCAGAATGCAAGTGAGCGCCTGGAAATTCTTCTATTCAAGAGATTGTCTCCGATGGAATCTGTGCGTCGCTTCCTTGGGACGAGGAAAATCCATGCGCTGATTACAGTAAGAAATTCATTTGTTCATTCCATTGTGCTGGCGCGCATGCTGCAGAGAAATTTATGCGCGCTTGTAATCAAATTTCAGAATTTGTGCGACCCACCAGCCACGAGAGATTGAGAGCGCTGTTCGCCAAACCCTGGTGCGCCTGGGGGGGGACGACAGTTCTCGAACAAAACTCGCAGCGATCAAGCCAAGCCTCCGGAGATATACAAGGATGGAGCAAATGCCGCCAAGCGAAACTGCCATGACAAATACGTTTGGACTGCTTCCCGAACCTGAGCGGCGGCCGGCTTCATTTTTCACGAGTGCGGCCATCAATTTCGGTATTCTGGCGCTCTTTCTCTATATCGGTATGACGGCGAAGCAGGTGCTTGAACAGCACAAATACGAGCAGACTTCTCTGGTCTTTCCGACGACACCGCCGCCGCCCCTGAAGCTGAAGGTGCCGCCACCGACAAAGATTGATCCACCGAAGCCGCCCGAAGTGAAGTTGCAGCCGCCTAAGATTGTCTTGCCTAAAATCGAGCCCAAACCGGATGTAAAGCCCGTGCAGATGGAAGCGAAGGTGGATACACCTGTTATCAAAACCGTGCATCCAACGGTTGCGCTCGCTCCACAGCCTAAGGCGGCGCTCGCTGCGGCCGCTCCGGCACAAGTGTTCCAGGCAAAACCATCCACCGCTGCTGTGCATTTGGGCGAGACATTCGGCGTGACGCCTAACCCGAATGCCTCCCGTCCGGCAACTGTGGCTGCTATAGGCAATCCTTACGGTGGAATGAATGGTGCGGCTATGACGCCACGCGGTGTCGTCGGGTCCACGGGGCTGGGCAACGGGAGCCGGTCTGGATCGAATGCTGGGGCAAGCGGAGAACAGGTTGGCAAGGTGGCCTCTGCTGGGATTCCAGCAATGGCTGCTTCTGCTCCTGTTCAGCAGGTTTCATCCGCGCCGGCTTCAACGGGCCTTGAGATTCTCTCCAAGCCGGCAGTTCGGTACACGCAAGAAGCACGTGAGTTGAAGATTCAGGGCGAAGTAGTGTTGAGGGTCACGTTCACGGCTCAGGGGCAGGTGATTGTCGGAGGAGTAGTACGCGGACTCGGTCACGGCCTGGATGAAGAAGCACGGAGGGTAGCGCAGCAGATTCGGTTTCATCCGGCAACACGCAATGGCCAGGCCGTCGACGTTACCACCAACATCATGATTACATTCCAACTGGCCTAGGCATGATTGACCGGTTGGCAAACAACAGCGGACCGCAGATCGAGACCGCTCGCCTGCTGCCGGCATGAACCTTCAATTTTGCAGGAGCTTCACAATGAACTTTAGGACACTGTCTCTCTGCCTTCTGATTCTCACTTCCGGAGCAGCGAATGCGCACGCAAAGAAACAGGCACAATATGAGCAGGTTCGGCAGCTCACACCGGAACAGTCGGCACTGGTCAATAAGGCACTCGCGCAAGAGAAAGTTCTGATCAAGAACATTCAGCAACGCACTCCCCTGGTTGAAACCTACATACAGGACGTTCGTCCCGATGCCAAGCTCTTACAGATTCCGGTTGAAGACTATTACATGCTGAGCCGTGTCGATTTCGGTAAAGGCTTTTTCGATAAAGCCTACAATTCGCGCTCGGCCAACTCGCCGGATAAGCACAAGTTCTTCAAGGGCTCTGTTGCGGCCCTGGCAAAGCTCACCAAAGCGTTTGGACTCGATTCACAATTTGCCTACAACCCACTGGGATTTACGGAGATGATGTTCCTTGACCCCGTCGGCGCTGATCAGCAGCATTACGCCTTCAGCTACGTCCGGCGGGAGTTTCTTGGCTCTGTCCGGACGTGGGTCTTCGACGTCCAGCCCAAGGTATCAGGCATGGGGCGGTTCTCCGGCCGCATCTGGATTGAAGACCAGGATGGCAATATCGTACGTCTGAACGGCACCTTCACTCGCTCCAAGTACGAGGACTCCTCGAAGCTTTTCTTCCACTTCGATAGCTGGCGTACAAATGTACAGCCCGGAATCTGGCTTCCAGCCGCGGTGTACGTAGAAGAGACGCACCGTTCGGATAGAGAAAATTCGGCCGGCCTGAAGGCACAGACTCATTTCTGGGGGTACAGCCTGAAACTGCCCTCGCGGGAAACCGAAAATGTAAGCGTAAAGATCGACGACGCAGAGGACAAGAGCAGCGATTCTCAAGATGTCAGTCCTCTGGAAGCGAGCCGGCAATGGGTCACCCAGGCGGAAAATAACGTGGTAGACCGGCTGATTACGGCCGGACTGGTGGCTCCGCTTACGCCTGACGGCTACGAGACCAAGGTCCTTGATCAAATCGTGACTAACCTGGCCGTGCCCAACAATCTAGCATTCACGACTCCGGTGCACTGTCGTGTCCTGCTCACCACCACCGTTGAAGCAACCACGGTTGGCAACACAATCCTCATCAGCAAAGGCCTTCTCGACACGCTCCCAAATGAAGAGTCCATCGCATCCGTAGTGGCCATGGAACTGGCACATGTCGCAATGGGCCACCACATTGATACCCGCTACGCCTTCAACGACCGACTGATGTTTCCCGATGAGGCAAGTTTTCAACGCATCGCCATGAATCACACGGATCATGACAACGAAGATGCCGCCAAGCGGGCAACTGAATATCTGCAGGCCTCCATGTATAAAGACAAGCTTCCCAATGCAGGCCTGTTTTGGTCACAACTGGCGGACCGTGGAAAGGTGCTGAAGGCGCTCAACTCGCCGAGGTTGGGAGACTCTCTGCTACGCGCCGACGGCACGCCGTGGATGTCTGAGCTTGCAAAGGCCGCTCCGAAAATTGATTGGGACGACATGGCGCAAATCCCTGCTCTGCCTTTGGGGAGCTGGCTGCGAATCGATCCCTGGGATGACCGCGTCCACATGCTCAATGCCACGCGCTACACTCCTATGAATGCGCGGGACAAGATGCCGCTTGAGGTGACTCCCATCTACTTCAGGCTCCAGCGGATGAATGCAAATCCAACCGAGCAGACCACAGATCCTGCTTCACAAAGCACACAAGATCAACCGGCTGTCCAGCCGTCTGCCGCAGTTACGGGTACTCCAGGGACCAAAGTTGAGGAAGGCGGGGTATCCAAAGAATCATCCACTGCGACACCGGGCCCCAAATAGGCTGAGACAGTTCGGTTGTAGCGAGGCGGAGACTCCGATTCCGCCTCGCTTTCTATTGCTGCGACTAGATCCCCCTCAATTCAAAACAGCAAGTTAAAATTTGTAGACGGGGGGCTTACGGCTTGTCGTCTACTTGGCGATCTCTTTTGTGCGCTCTGCTTCTCGCAGGAGCAAGCGTCACGGTCGCTGCTCAAGCCACGGCATCTGCTTCCCAGACCGCCCCGGAACAATCAAAAAGCGTGGAAACGGTGCCCCGGGTGCCGGGTGTAAGCTCGCTTTTCAAAGGCTTGAATGCCGGTGTGACATATTCGGCTGTACACAACTCCTCCATCGGGTGGTACACGGTGCTCACGCCGGCAGTGAGCTATACGTTTTCCAGTCACTACTCCGTGGATGCCAGCACATCTCTCTACTTGCATCGGCTGACCGAAAACCTGAATCCAGCAACATCCAGCACGCAGCCCCTGGTGCTCGATGATGCAGACGCGGGAGACACGATCGTGGGCTTCCATGCTACGTATCTGCCAAAGTCTCTGCTGGATACCATTTCCGCGTACGTGACCGCTCCTACGGGCGACCGTTCCGCGGGCCTCGGCACTGGAAAGGTTACATACGACTTTTCAAACCATGCGGAGCAATATTTCAAACGCATCGGCTTCTTGCTGGACCTTGGCGTAGGGAACTCATCAAATGTCTTCAACAATCAGGTGAACCGAAACTATAGTTCGCTGGGCGCGCTTGCGCAGTTTCAGACTGGCGCGATCCTCTGGCTTCCCAGGCACTCCTATTTTGAGAGTGTTGCGTATGAGCAGCTTCCCATCGGAAGCCAGACCGTTTACGCTTCGGTAGGTTCATCGGGAAGTCCTCCGCAAACGACTATTTCCGGAACAAACTTCGCGGAGGATAACGGCTTTGTCGCATTTGTAGGTATTCCGCTGGTTGACCACTTTTCTTTTTCTGGATACTACAACCGCAGCCTGCGACGACAGACGGACACAGTATCTTTTGGCGTTACCTACGTTGTGCGCAGCACCATGGCAAAAAAGGCTCTGTCGATGATTGATCGCGCCATTCGCGAGGCAGAGAAGGGCAATCCATAGAACCGCGCCTGGATTGAAAAGACGACCCCGCAAAAAAGAGCCTCAGCTTGCGCTGAGGCTCTTTACGCTTGGACTCTTCAGCAGTGGATTACTGCACCTTTTCCAGCTTTTCAATCTGCTCAGTATCCATTTCCTTACGAATTTGCAGCAACATGGCTGATGTGGCTTTCTGCAGATCACTACGCGCATGATTCAGCGCATCAATCGCAGCAAATACGGTTGTCGTGTCAGCCTTCGTATCCTTATTAATCGTCGCGAGATTCGCCTGCGCTTTCAAATACGTCCTGTAACTGGCAAGAATTGCCGGCTTGTTGGTATTGAAGATCGAATCCATCTTCTTTTGCTGATCCCTGCGCAAGCCAATCTGCTGGGCCACACTCTTATCGTCCCACCAGCGGCCCACTGGACCAAATTGAAGAGCGTTCTTTTGGGGAACCACGCTGGCGGTTGAACCCGAGTTTCCACCATTGGGCGCATTCGGGTTTCCAGGAGATCCCGGCCCACCTAGCCCTCCCGGCGGTCCGCCCGGTTTGCCTGGTCCACCAGGCCCACCCGGCCCACCAGGACCACCCGGCGGTGGACCCTGCGCCAGAACACAAATAGATGGCGCAATCATGAAACAAGCAGATAAGCACAATATCCTCAGAGTTTTTGTTCTCATATCCTTCCTCATTTCGGCCGTGCCTTCAAATGCATCTTGGAGCTCTCCGATAATCCGTACTCATCAATAGGGGACTCTTCCTGCGGGCTGATCGCTGCGTTGACCGCCTGCATCAGCTCATTATCCTGCGCGATTTGCGCTTGTGAATCTTGCACTTCCTGCACAATGCCAGATTCCTGGCGCACGCTCAAAGAATGCTCATAATGCCAGACCGGAATCCCCACCGCAACCGCGAGAATGGCCGCGGCGAACGATCCCCAAAGGGCAACTGGCATGCGAAATGCCGGAGCCATACACACCGCGCGTACTGTTCGAAAGGGCTGCGCTTCGCTCCAGGCAATCGAGGCCTGATTAAAAAGATGCACATCCGAGTGAAACCGCTGCACCTTGGCACGGCACTCAGCGCAATCTGCCAAATGACGCTCTGACTCCGCTGATCCCAAGCCGATCAGTACGTCATCCAGCATTTCGTCGGAAAGGTGAGTAGAACTTCCATGCATCATAAACTGGCTCCAAGCTGGCTACGAACGGCCTTCAAAGCACGATGCAAATGAGTTCGGACCGTGTTGATTGCCATTCCAAGTATTTCACTAATTTCATCAACCGACATCTCTTCCGAAAACTTCATCAGGAAGATGGTTCGCTGGTTATAGGAAAGCGTTTCCAGGACTTTATACAAAGTCTTCACGCGCTCCTTTGCCAGCATCTGGCGCTCGGGGCTCACAGCATCGGAGGGCAAAAAAGACGCCATCTCATGAACATCAACCCCGTTCGATTGAACCTCCCTCCAGAACCTGAAGCGGTTTGACCTCAGATGGTCCCGCGTTACATTGATTGCAATTCCCGTAAGCCACGTGCTGATACTGCAGTCACCTCTGAAACTCTCCCTCCCTCGATAGGCGCGGAGCAGGGTGTCTTGTGTAATCGTCTCGGCAAGATCAGGATCCCCGGTTGAATAAGTGACGAACCGGCGAATTCGCGCTTGATGCAGCCTGACCAGTTCGTCGATGTCGTCTAGCTCGCTGATAACTCTGCACCTCTCCGCTTCCGACGATTCTATTCTCGAGATTTCGTTCGAGGCTAGATGGAGCGATGCCAATCGGAGGGAACCAAGCAAATTTGTGGCCATCAAACGCCTCTCGATTGCAGATCGTGAACGGCAACGGGATGAATTCAATCCTTACCATTAGGGCAATTACAAACCCCTTTATGGTGAGTCGCATCAACTTTCATTTGTGATTACAAGCCCGCCTAAAAATCGCATCCATGGGATAGATCTATCCAGCCTTCGTATAAGTCCTGCCATACCATCTGTTTTGCACGCCTTCACGCCGTAATCAATCTGCCGTCTGTCCACGTCCCAAACTACGGGAAGTGCTCGCGGGATATATGCAGAAAGTGCAACCCCTGAAGCAGCTTCCTTCGGAGGAAAATGCACATCAACAGGCGCATGGTTTTTGTCTATCAGCTGATTATCGGATTCGTTGAGACAGAGCTTGGGATATGGATGGTTGCAACGCCGGAATCGGCTCTGAACCGGCTTCTTTACGCTCCTGCGGCATCGCTGCCATTGGTCTCGTTTGTCGGAATGTTCGTATTTACTCTTGGCGTATGTGAGCTGTTGGGAGCCTACTTGGCGTCGCGTCGAGAAGGTTTGTTCCGGCTGCAGAGCGTCTGGCTGGTTACTACCATCATTCATAGCGGGTCCGCTATTTTCATCTGTATGCAGGTAGTCACCGGCATTATGGCGATGGGCTGGTTACTGATGGCGGCTTTGTTGGGCTTCTTCGCTCTTTCCGAGGCTTTCCTTGTGAAATGGAGCACGTCTGCTCCTTCTATGCATTTGAGCGAACCTCTAATGTGCCATAGAAGATCTGCAAAAACTCAAACAGAACGGAGACCGTGGATTCAGTAGTTTCTCAAAAAAACTTCCGGCCGTCGTGTAGAACATCGCTTCCATATCACAATCGATACGTCTCGAAACTCTCCTGGGAGCCGGTGCTTAAGCATTACGAATGGAAATACTGCCATAGGTAGACGTATCAATTGGGCAGCCGGAGAATAGTGCGCTGCAATGGCAGCTTCTGTTTTTCATGTCCGAGCAATCCTTTCACAATCTCATCTGTCAGATCAGCCTGATGGAATCTTTCCTTGCTGTAATCAATCCTGCTTAATTTGGCTACCTATGCTGTGTGGCGGGAATACACCCACCGCCTGCAGCCAGTCCGTCACGGAATGATCCATTGCGGAACTTGATCTTCCGTTGTTAGTTGGGCACCACTCGTCGAACTCCGGAAAGTGAGGTTACATCATGTTTTTGCTCGGATCTTCCATTTCTGTCCGCTTCCTTTCAGGGGAACAGGAAAATTGCCTGGACTGGATGGATGTTGGTGACTTGCCGTCCTGCTTAGCTGACCCCGGGAATACCGCGGAGATCTCAGTCGTTCTGCCAACATTCAATGAGAGAGACAACATTGCGGAGGTAATTACACGGCTTGGAGCAGTTCTTCATGGAATGGATTGGGAGTTGATTTTCGTAGACGATAACTCACCCGACGGAACATCGGATCTTGTCCGATTGTTCTGCACGGTATGCCCAAGAATTCGGCTTATTCAGCGTATTGGCCGCCGGGGGCTTTCCTCGGCTTGTATCGAGGGAATGCGTGCTGCTACCGCCGAACATATCGCCGTCATGGATGCGGATTTACAACATGACGAAGCAGCCCTGCCGGCCATGTTGGCAAAGCTGCGGGCCGAGAACCTGGACATGGTGGTTGGAACACGCAATAGTGCCGGCGGCAGCATGGGAGGCTTTTCGCCGGCTCGTGTTGCGCTGAGCAGATTGGGCAGGTTTCTCAGCTATGCGGTTGCGCGCTCTGGGTTATCTGATCCGATGAGTGGCTTCTTTATTGTCCGCCGCGGCTTTTTTCTTGAAGTCATGGACCGCCTGTATGGACGGGGCTTCAAGATCCTTCTGGATATGGTCGCCTCAAGCACACGACGCGTGAGACTGGGTGAGGTGGGCTACCGCTTCAGAGATCGGCATCACGGAGAAAGCAAATTGGGCACCACCGTTATCGTCGAATACCTGCTCATGATTGCAAAGAAACTTTCCTCGAAGTTGCTTTTCATACGCCCGCTTGCCTTTGCCTGCGTAGGAACTACGGGGGCAATCTTGCAGTTGGGAAGTTTCTACTTTCTTTATCGCGTGTGTCACGGGGGCCTGGTGTCGTCGCAGATGGTGTCCATCATGGCGGCAATACTTACAAACTTTGTCCTGAATAATCGCTACACCTTTCATGACCGCACGGTACAAGGAACTCCGGAAGCATTGAGTCTCTTGATGTATTTCAATATCTCCTGCATTGGCGCTTGTCTGAACATTCTCACATCTCTTGCATTGATGCGAGCCAACTTGCCATGGCAGTTGGCTGGAGTCGCTGGAATTGCAGTTGGCGCCATTTGGAACTATGTCATGAGCGTTACGGTTGTGTGGAAGGTACGCCGGCGCAAGTCTTCGATGGAATCGATGGTTTCGCTGGAGTCAACGTTTTTGCCCAAATAAGACGAGTCGCCAGTAGCTCAACGAGAACATGCACGCAAGGATAAGCCGAAAGATTCCGGCTAAGCAGGGCTGTTTGCATTCCACGAACCGCCCGGACTGGAGAGTCATTACCGATGAACCGTTGGGATAGATTGCCCCTCGTATTCTGGGTCGCATCCGTTATTGCCATCGTCATAATTGCCAAATGCGGCCAGGCGGGATGGGACTACGAGGTGTATTGGCGCGCGGCGCAGGCCGTACACCGCAACATGGACCCCTACGCGCTCGGAATTGCTGCTCAACGGGCATTTCATGACCTGCCTACAAAATATCCTCACGCTCATCCGCCCATGACCTATGTATATCCTCCGATGACGTTCCCCCTTCTTCGTGCGGCTGCCAATCTTCCCAGCACTGTGGCGGAGAGCCTGTACTTTGCAATCCTGATGGGCGGCTTTGTACTTCAGCTACGGGCAGGATGGCAGATGGCCAATGTCGAAGAGCAGCGCTGGCTTCGCTGGCTTCTCCCGGCAGTGGCGTTCTTTCCGGGTCTTCTGAATGATGATGTTCTACTGAGCGGAAACATTGCCTATCTTCTTTACGGGTTGATGTTGGCCGCGGCTGTTCCGGGCTGGAAAAACAATCGGTGGTGGCTCTACTACTGCGCAGTGCTCTTCGCCTCATTTTTCAAAGCTCCGCTCCTCTGCATGGCTGCATTGCCGTTGTTCGTCGGACGGCGCCAACAGTGGGCGGCAGGGGGGACGGCGGCAGCCGGGTCTCTGCTATTCTGCGCGCAGGCGAAGCTTTGGCCCGAGCTGTTCCATGAGTACCTCACGGCAGTACAACTGCAATTTGATTTCAATAGCGATTTCGGAATCAGCCCTTCAGGCATCCTTGGCAATGCTCTTGTTCAATATGGCCGGAGCTACTCTTTTGCAACTACCTCCCTATACGCTGTATTTGCAACCGCCGTATTCCTTGCACTCTGCTGGACGGTACGCGTTGCTCGCGACAATGAAAACATGCGCCAGCACTGGCTGCCTGTTGCTCTTGTAGGCACGGTTCTTTTGAATCCCAGAATCAAGGAATACGATGTCGCGGCTTTAACAATTCCGTTAATCCTGATTGCATCCCGACTATTGAGGCTTCTTGTTGAACGTCCGGCAAGCCGCAGGGACCATCGCAGCATCCGCCGCGAAGGAATCACACTTTCTCTCCTGGCCGGGGGTTGGTTTATTGCCGCTAACTGCAGCGCATCTGGTGACACTTGGAAGCCCATCGAGCTGTCGATACTTGTGTCTGCGTTTTGCCTTGGCACATGGAAGTCAATTCACGATGCGAGAGCTACACTCTCTCAATCTCTTGTACGGCAGAACACCGTGGAAGCTTCCCACGGCGCCAAACTTGTGATTGACGGGTATCGGATTTCGTAATGGCTACGGAGACCATAGCAGGCAGCATTCGCAACCGCCTTGAATTTCCCCGGTCAGCGGCAAGACAGAATACATCCTCGCGCGAGGCGTTTGCGCTTGCCATCGATAGTTTTCGTACCAACCGCGTGCGGTTCGCCCTGACTGCGCTGGGCATGGTGATCGGCACTGCTTCGGTAATCCTGGTAGTGACCATTGGCCTTACGGGCAAGCAGTTCATCCTGGAGGAGATTCAAAAAATTGGCACAAATGAAATCGAACTTGAATATGGAGGAAATGGTTCTGCCGGGTTGGACGGCGTCAATATCAATGGTTACCTCACGCGTGAAGATGAAGAAGCCGTAGATGCTCTTCTTCCCGAAGTACAATACTCTTCGCCGGTCGTTGAGATGCACGACCGGATCAACTTTGGCGGCGGAGTAGTAAAGGAAAATCTTGTTTTAGGTGTTGAGCCGCAGTACCAGCAGATCAGGAACTTGCTACTCGCATCCGGACGATTCATCGACGAGACCGATGATAATGAGCACATGAAATGCGCGGTAGTCAGCGAGACATTTGCAAAGATGAGGTTCGGAAGTTCGGACGAGGCACTCCATCGCGAAATTCAGATTCGTGATATTCCATTTACGATTGTCGGGGTCTTTCGACAGAGTATTTCGGACTTCGGAGAATCCGAAATCGCCACGGAAACAATCCTGGTTCCTTACTCCATGTCACGCTACATGACTGGCTCGGAAGAAGTAAAACAAATCTACTTTTCGATGCGCAGCATGGGCGAGGTTCCAGCCGCTACCGAGCAGATCAAGCAAATAGTGCATGCACGGCACCGGCCGAACGCTGTGTATAAAACGCAAAATCTTACTGAGATTCTCAGCCTGGCAGCCACAATCTCCGATATCGTGACTGCTGTACTGCTCCTTGTTTCGGGCGTCACCCTCGCTGTTGGTGGGGTTGGCATTATGAACATCATGCTAGCCACTGTGCGGTCGCGTACTCGCGAGATTGGAATCAGGAAGGCACTCGGAGCCACGCGCCGCGAGATCAGGCTTCAGTTTCTCTATGAGGCGCTCTTGATATCGATTTCAGGTGGAACCGTGGGTATCATCATCGGACTCGCATTGCCCTTATCGATCCGGCTATTCACGGCAGTTAGTCTACCCATCAATTTATGGTCTGTAGTGGTTGCTTTGTTCTCAGCTGCCTTAGTCGGAATCATCTTCGGCACAGTGCCCGCATCCCGCGCCGCACTTATGGACCCGGTGGAGTCGCTCAAATACGAATAGCGCGAATGAAGAGGAATCTTTCCAGATAATCCTGCTCGTGTAAATGACTCTGCTCAAACCCTCGTCTCACCCTATGTCGTTGTGAAATCCACGGGGACATTACGCGAAACACGTTCGGGATGAAACGAGGCGATCAGGAGTGCAAATGAGGAGTCTGTGGGTGCTGACTGTTCTTGGAATGGCGGCATTAATGAGTGGCTGTGCTGGATTCTGGGACCCGATTACCTCGACAACCGTAACAACTACGACTCTTTCGAGCGGATACTTCTATGTTCTTGATACTGCAACCAGCCAGGTGATCTCCTACGAAATCGTTTCAGGAACTCTCACCGAAATCGGCTCCTATGCGACACCGAGCTCGCCTCTTGCCATCGCAGTCGCTCCGGACGACGACTTCTTAATCGTAAGCACAACCAGCGGAATCTACGCCTACACCATAGCCGACGGTATCCTGACTCTGAACTCAACTGCCATCACAAGCGATCCGGCAGTAGCAATCCAGATCGATCGAGACAGTGAATGGCTGCTTGAAGCATCCGGCGGCGGATACTTGTACGCTATTCCCATCGCGACCTCAACTGGAGCGTTTGATTCGTCGCGTTCCACAGAGCAAGTGACACTGACAGGAAGCACAATCAATCAAATTGCCATCTCGCCAAATAATAAATATGTGTTTGTTGCGCGCGGTACGAAGGGTACAGCTGCTTTTGCATTTTCTGCTTCAAGCAGCAGTCCGCTCGGAACGGCCGCATACGCAACAGTTACACCAGTCGACACGTCCTCCGGAGCGGCGCTCTCTGTTGCGGTTGATCCCAGCACGCGGCTTCTCTACATCGGGGAGTCAGCAGCAATATCAAGCTCGGGTGGCGGACTTCGGGCCTTCACGATCGGTTCCAGTGGCGCTCTCACGGAACTCTCCGATTCCCCAATGTCGAGCGGCGGCACTGGACCCCACGCAATTCTTCCCAAATCGACAGGCGATTACGTCTATGTCGCCAACTGGGAGGGCACTTCTACAGGCAACATTACTGGCTTCTCGGTCAGCGATTCAGATTCCACGTATTCGCTCGCCAAGCTCAGCACGGCCGTTGCAACTGGAGTAGAGCCGTTGAGCTTGGCCGAAGACAGCAATGCAAATTTTGTTTTGGCCGTAAGTGTAGGTGGAAGCCCATATTTTGATGCCTACTTCTTTGACACGACTACAGACGGCGAATTAGACACCACGATCACATCTTCCAGTTTTGAAGGAAGTGCCGTAGCAGCTCAGCCTTATTGAAAGGCCTCCGAATCGTCCTCCATTGGCGGCAAGTGCTGGACACAAAGCTTTGCCTCTATTCAGTGCAATGAAATGCTGCCACTGAGTGGATGCCCAATTCACTGTACCCCCCCCCGGCACGCCTTATGCTCCGGTCTCGCCACCGGAATAGTGTTCTGGAAGGGAGAAGCATGAGCAATTTCCGGTTTGGCGATAATCCAGGCACAACCTCATTCCTAGACACAAGAACGTTTTTTGGGACACATCCTCAGGAACCCGGAGTGAGATGAATTCATCAGCATGGCGAAGGGGGCATTGAGATGGCTACAACTTGCGAAGACAAGTCTCGAGCAGCGCCAGGAAGTTATTCGGAGTGGAGTGTAGTGTAGTGATTAGAGCGAGGTGCATGGCACGCAGCGCCGAGATATAGCTGGCGGCAAGCGCGACAGTGATAAGTACAAGAGGGTGACGCCAGCAAAGGTGGGCAGATCGGCAGGCGAGACGCCGTAGAGCAGTCCGGCCATGAGGTGAGAGATGATGATCGCACTTGGATTGCCCGATGATTTGAACCGAAGAGATAGTTAGTGTAACGCAGCGGCTTCTGAGTTCAAGTAGCCGCCGTCGGGGGTGTGGAGAAGTGGGAAGCGCGAAGCGGTTTCCACTTCTCCATG
>Ga0153954_1000169_pt1 | contig 59843 bp, 54 predicted proteins | sample TSFL038MetaG_FD_102277 | JGI IMG/M metagenome (GOLD analysis project Ga0153954, IMG submission 102277) | Attine ant fungus gardens microbial communities from Florida, USA - TSFL038 MetaG | ecosystem: Host-associated > Fungi > Mycelium > Unclassified | place: USA: Florida, Wekiwa Springs State...
ATGCATAGGAACCCTCCAAAAAAAGATACTATGCATAATGTATCACGCATGAACAAGCCTGCACTTGTCAATTGACACGCTAAGCACCTCAGCCAAGTCACGACTTGGCTTTCGGGCACTTAGTCCTTCACTTGCCAAGTTCGGCAATGTTCATGCGTGATTTAGGGCGCAAGTTGGGTCTGAAGGTTAATAGACATCCAATGCTTAAAAAAAGTAATTTATTAGAGTCAAAAATTCTGAATGCGTCTTTCCACACTATCCCGAGAGCTGAAACCACAAGTAATTGTTTTAAAGCCACTTCTGTCATAGAGAAAGGGTATCACGTTCGTGAACTATTGTCACAATTACCTACCCAACTTTTTGTCAGGGAATTCGCTCATACAAAAATGCTTGTTTTAATAACTTTTAAAAAATACGGTGAAAATCAATATCAAAGGAGCACCATATGCAATTTTCCATTCTTTGGCTTTCATTCATTTTGCTCTCATCTAGTCTTTTTGCAGCTCAAAATACTCCACCTTTAGATGCTCAGCAACCGCTTAGTCCTATTGAAGCATTAGAAATTGCAAAAGAGGCTTATATTTATGGCTACTCTTTGATTACTACAGAAATTACAAGAATACAGATGAGTAATGTTCCCGAAGAAAAGGGCTTGCAAGCTCCGATGGGGAAATTTATTAATGTTAAGCGCTATCCTCCAGCGGATTATCGTGGTGTATCTGCACCGAACGCAGATACACTTTACTCGATAAGTTGGGTAGATTTGTCAGAGCCTCAGGTATTCAGCCATCCAGACATGGGTGATCGTTTTTATTTATTCGAAATGACTAACTTATGGATGATTGATTTCGATTCCCCTGGTAAGCGAACTGCAGGAGGAGCTGCTGCCAACTACTTGCTGACCGGTCCCGCTTGGAAGGGAACTGTTCCTCCAGGAATGAAACATATTCCAGTTGAAACCTTATACATGGTGATTTTAGGGAGGATTTATGCGGATGGTTCTGAAGAAGACTATAAGAAGGTCAATGCGCTTCAAGATCAGCTTAAATTAACACCACTTTCATCGTGGGAAAAAAATTATCAATATAAAGCTCCTCCTGTCGACATAGATCCAGGCTTTAGCATGACTTCTAAACCTCAAGAAGTCATTAATAACATGAATGTCTCCACTTATTTCAACATGATGATAAAATTAATGGAAAAGAAAGCCCCACCAGCTTTAGAAGATGCTCCTATATTAGCCCGTATGTCAAGAATCGGTCTTATCCTTGGTAAACCTTTTGATATCACTAAATTTGATCCAAATATTCAGGCTGCGCTTAATGAAGCGCGTAAAGAAAGCATGAAGCTCATCAATGACAATCAAAGGAAAATGGGTGAGATAGAAAACGGATGGATTGTTACAACTAAGCTAGGCGTTTACCAAACAGACTATTTAAAGAGAGCTACTGTTGCTGCATTTGGGTGGCCTGCCAATCGAGAAAAAGATGCTGTGTATCCTTACACCTTTGTAGATAATACTGGTGAAAAACTTACCGGAGCAAACAAGTACACGTTAACTTTTGCTAAAAATCAAATCCCCCCAGTTAATGGTTTTTGGTCAATTACCATGTATGAAATTGATGGAGGGTGGTGGTTCGTGCCTAATCCACTCAATAAATTTACTGTTAGCGAAAGAGATAATTTAAAATATAATGCTGACGGTTCTTTAACGCTATACTTTCAAGCTGAATCTCCAGGCAAAGACAAAGAATCTAACTGGCTACCAGCATCAAAGACAGACTTTCTTCTAATGCTACGAATGTACTGGCCCAAAGAAAATGAGCCTTCCATCTTGAATCATACATGGCAACCTCCAGCAGTCCAAAAAATTAGCAGCAATTAATCAATGGTCGCTTGAAACTTTAGCAAATAGGACCGCTTTCATGATTTAGTGCCTCTATAGGCTTGTTGTGGATGATTTGGATCACTGAAAATGCGTTCAAGCTCTTGATTTTTGACCATATCATTAAGATATTTCTCACGAATATGCTTAGGATGTCGATCTAAAATAGTTGCAATCTTGCTTAATCTTAGTGGGGGCGAAAATCACATTCTTTAATCAAATTCTTAATATCTTTGGATGAAGTTCGCTTTTTTAGGTTTTTAACTTTATTTTTTATTTCCTCGGTTAATTCTTTAAATAATGTAAATGACTCCTCATTTAATGGGCTTATATGGAGAGTTAGGGTCTTTAGCACGTCAAATTCTTTTCTTGAACATCCTTCTAAAAGAATTTGCTGAAGAAGTGACATTTATCCTACAGTTATCAAAGCCTATTCGGAAATCACTTCTAAAGAAGTAAAGGATTACGAGAATGCCATCTCAAATGCCAAAAATCTGAGAGACAAAAGGTAGAAAATATGGTTTTTGTGAAAGCTAAAGAAGGTCCTCCTAAATTGGAGATGAAAAAAGCAAGTTCACTGTACAGTATTTCGATGAGCAAGGAAATATGATCATTCGAAGTAGAGGTACACGTGCATGGAGATGTAATAATCCCGGAGCACTTCTTAAAAGTCCTTATAGTATGGGCAAGGATAGACGTGCTATTGGCTCAGCGGGATTTGGAAAGTATGAGTATGCTGTTTATCCTGATTATGAGACAGGACATGAGGCTTTGATTGTTATGTTAAGAGGCAGCCGCTATCGAAATCTAACGTTATTAGAAGCTTCTCTCAGATATGTTCAAGAAGACCCTGGTCATGGCCCAAAGATGGCAAAAATGAGCAAGCTTGATCCTAATCGCAAAATCAGCTCTTTATCCGATGAAGAATTTGAAAGATATTAGAAGGCTATAGAAAAAAATGAACGTTGGGAAGTTGGCGAAGAAGATTTCATTCCAAGAGTACTTGGTTTGCATCAACAAAGAGTCTATTTGGCTGCCAAAGCAAGAAGCTATCAAATGGACCATGGAAGGCAAATTGCATGCCACTCTCGTACACATGAAAAATGGAAATCACTATATAAGACCTGAACATGGCCAACATAGCTTCGTGATCATGACCTAAAAAATTGTGTGTTTTATGAGAATCACTTACCTTTTTTTGCTGCTCATCTGTATAGCGTGTTCTTCAGATACCGATAAAGGATTCGATAATCTTGAAGATGTAAAACTACTATTTTAACTGAAAGTGTTTTAGATGAAGGCCTTTTTCAAATGAATTATCATCTAAAAGCCATTCTATTTTCAGATAATGTTGTGAGTCTTATGGGAGAAGTTTTTGTATATGATCATCTTCCACATGGGTGGATTCACTATGAAGGAAAAACATACATCAAAACAAAAGGTTCTTTCAAGGAAATCAAATTAGATGATTTGTTTCCTCGAGCTAGTCAAAAGGAATTTCTAAGAAGCTATTGCGAAAATTCTCTCAAAAAAGACAACACCTGTAACTACTTTCAAGGCACTGATCCACTGCGTGATCATCTAGATCAAGAACTGATCAAAATATTTGTAGTGGATCACGAGTCTCTGATTTTAGTTTTTCAGCCGTATGCAGTAGGTGGATTTGCTGATGGCCCTTTTACAATTAAAATCCCTTTCACTGAGCTAATTGGAAAATGGCAAGCAATCCTCTGGAAAAGCATCTCCCCATTACTACAAACTTTCTTTCTTCTTGGGATAAAGATAATCGGATTAGTGATGTGCAAGAAGATCATTTTATTGCATATCAAAAAGAAGACAGCAAATGATCTTGTCTTATTCAATCAAGTTTCACCAAAAACAGACCTCGAGTCTGTCAACAACAACTAGCTCTTCTTATTATCAGTCACTAAGTCCACACCATCTATATGAAAAAATGAATAGAACTAACTTTACGTTTACAAAAAAATCAAAAAACCATAAGTTAGCTAACTTCACTAACCATTAGGAGATCATATGGAAAAGAAAGACACCTCAGGAAAAGCATTAGTAAACTTCTGGACTTGGGCGTCTCAAAAAGGAGAAATGAATCCTCATACAGCGGGATCTTACAAAAAGGCATGTTCGCAAATTTTGCAAATTGAAGATAAATGGGAAACTTTAGATATTAGCACCATTGATATTGAAAGTTTCTGTAAGCGGTTTCAAAATAAACGAAGCCAAGACTTTAAAATTAATAGCTTATCTCTATATCTCAATACTTTTCGTAAAGGGGTAAGTTCTTTTCTAGAATATGTCGCTGACCCATCTTCGTGGAAATTCCAAGTGAATGGACCAAAAATACGTAAGGAAAGGAAATCTTTTGAGGGAGAAGCCAAAAAGATTCCATCAGATAATAGCCAACAACCCTCTTCCATAATTCCTATCGATCCTCCTGCATTTATAGAATATCCATTTCCTCTTCGCGAAGGAAGATTAGCTTATATTAAACTACCTATTGATCTAAAAACTGCAGAGGTAAAACGCCTAACAGCTCATTTATACACTTTAGCCATCGATGCTGAAGTCTGAAATAATGATGACAAATCTTAATCCAGGAAGTCTTATGAATGAAGATAAAAAAGCCAGTATCCGAACAGTACCGCTGAATTCTTAATCTTTACTGGACAATCAGGAGAAAATAGTATTGAGGTTCGGGTAGCCGAAGGCACAGTCTGGCTAAACCAGAAATTGATGGGGAATCTATTTAAAGTTTCCGTCAAAACTATCAATGAGCATTTGATTAACTTATTCTCCCAGAAAGAGCTGCAAAAAGAAGCAACTATCCGGAATTTCCGGATAGTTCAAAAAGAGGGAGAACGTGAAGTCTATACAGCTGCTGAACTGATCGTGAAACGTGCAAAGCGAATGGGGTTGAATACATGGAAAAATGCCCCGGATGGAAAAATTCTCAAACCAGACGTCATCGTTGCTAAAAACTATCTAACTGAAACGGAATTGAAATCGCTGGATAGGTTTGTAACTATGTATCTCGATTACGCCGAGGACAAAGCTTTGCGAAATATTTCTATGACCATGAAAGATTGGGCTGAGAAGTTGAATGCTTTTCTCCAATTCAATGAAAGAGATATTCTCGATAATCCGGGAAAAGTAAGCAAAGAAGTAGCAAAGACCTTTGCTGAAAGCGAATTTGAAAAATATCGAGTTGTGCAAGATCGCCTATTCGAGTCTGATTTTGACAAACACATTAAAACCCAACTTGCTACCTATGAACGGGTCAGATTCGAATTCTTTTCCTCTAGAAGCTCGCAAAAATAAGGGGGCCATATTAGAAAATATGGCCCCCTTATTTTCAGAGCCGAGGGTGCAAGCTTCTAGAGAGAAAATAATTTCGAATCCGACTGCCTTCATAGGTAGCAAGTTGGGTTTAAACTTACTCTAGAGAACCAGAAAGCCAAAGTAGACAATCATGAACTTTCTCCAAGTGAAGAATTCTGAATGCATCTCTCCGCCTCCATACCCAAAAACTTTCTTTCTTCGATGGGATAAAGATAACTGGGTTAGTGATGTTCAAAAAGAACATTGAAAGGTCTACTGGTGATTGGCAAAAACAATCAAATCGGCCAGTAAGTGATGGTAGGAGTAGGCCCTGAGCATAAAATTAAGCAAGCCAGGGTATTGTGAGCATTGGAGACGACAATGTTATTCGGAAATTTTCCGTTACTCAATGAGGAATTGGAGTTTAGACACGCAGATTCAAAACAATTGTTTTATTATGACCTATGCCTATATTGCGCAAGACTGACTAATCAAATCAGATGTAAAAAAAATCATGATTTAATTAGATTTTTTTACAATCTCAGATTTCAGCATCATCACACCAAAACCAGGAACTTTGGCTTCGATATTATGTCCATTTACTTCCTTAACTAAACGAATATCTTTTACTTTAACCCCAATTTTGATTAATGATGACGATCCTTTAACTTTAATATCTTTGATGATCGTCACACTATCGCCATCTTTAAGAATATTTCCGTGAGCATCTTTTACAACAACCAGCTCTTCTTCTTCCTTATTCTCGGTTATTGAATTTTCCTTCCATTCATAGCCGCAATCTGGACAAATATACCAATCTTCGTTTTCGTAAGTATATTCTGAGCCACATTTTTTACAATTTGGTAAGTTTTTCATAAAGTTAGCTGTAGTGATTATTGGAAATAATAAGCCATAATAGTAGCGAATGGAATTTTCATCAACAAGGCCCTTTGACCGCATTTAAAGCATCTCTTGCTATATTTTGCCACCATCAATTGATATTTCTGTGCCATTAATATGTTGGGCATCATCCGATAACAAAAAGGCAATGGATCCAGCTACACTGTGTGGCGAAACCATGACCGCTTTATCAAACGGAGTTAAAGATTTAAGAAGTTCTGGATTGGCACCTGCGGGTATACTAAAGTTTCTCGCTAAAGGTGTCTCAATACTTCCGGGTAAGACACAATTAGCACGCAGCCCTTGCATACAATATTCAATAAATAAAGACCGTGTAAAAGATTTAATAGCACCCTTTGTAGCCGAATAGGCACTCATCCAAGGATGTCTGTAATAAGCTGCAATGGAAGAGGTGTTGACTAAAGAACTATTTTTATTTTTCAATAAATGCGGAAGAGCATGCCGATTCACATTAAATGTGCCTGTTAAGTTAATCGACACAATTTCATTCCATTGTTCTATTGTCATTTCATGGGTATTGTAACATTTCAAAATTCCTGCATTATGACTTAAGTATTGAATGCCTCCTAATTTGAGACTCATGCTATCAATTGCATGTTTTGTCGCCTCAAAATTGGCCACATTACAAATTTCGTAAACGATATCTACATTAAATTGTTTAAGTTCTTTAGCAGCACTATTTAATAATTCAGCATTTATGTCTAATAGAGCTAAATTTCCGCCTTCACCTGCGATGCGTTTTGCAGCTGCAAAGCCTATGCCAGAAGCAGCACCGGTAATTAAAACATTTCTATTCTCAAATCTTTTCATAAGAAATTTTTCCATTTATTCTTGTGTACTTACCAATGAACAAAGATGATAGCAGATCTTACCAAGGTTTGAAAAGAAGCGGGAGTCAAAAAGTTCTAAATGCATCTCTCCACCTCAACCAAAAGGGCTTTAGCTTCATGACTGAAGTTTTTTGTTTTTAGCGACTTCAAAAATTTTACTGAAAATTCTGAATACACAAAAGTCACTTAAGCATTCATTTTTAATCATACGACTACTCGATTATTTAGACCTAATCGCAAAAGCAGCCCCTTAAATTCTAGACTTAAAGCTGGTACTACAGGAAGTTTGAAGTCTTTACGTGAATTTGTTAAGGAAAAGAAAAGTCCTCTTGCCGTGCGAGTTAATTCTGACAACCCATTCATAGATAGCAAGTTGGGTTTAAAGTGCTATTAGCACTTTAAACCCTAACTTTCTCGGTAGAAATGCTTCAATAGCGATAAGCTAAATTATATCTTCTGCTCTGTTTTTTTACAGGAAGCACAGCTTAAACGCCCTAATGCCAACGCTCCAAGTAAAAGGCCAAAATCTCTTAAAGCAACATCATAAAAATTGCCGAGTAATAGTAAATTAACAATAATAGCTAAAAGCCATAAAGCAACAATATAAGAAAAAATGCTTGGTTTAAAAAATACCCCAATCCCCGCAATAATTTCAATGATTCCAACAATCGCCATTGTGTTAGGTATATTGCCAAGGGCATTAAAAGCAGGTGAAAGATACTGATGCCATTGAGTTAAAAAATTAGAAAATTTGTCCAAGCCTGCGACAATTGGAATAATCGTAAATGCTATACGTAAAAGCTGATAAGCCTGATAACTGGGACTATGACAACAACTTTTTGATTCATTTTTGATATCTTCGTTCATTGGGCAGTCTCCTCTTCTAAAAATTTTGTTTCAATCTCACCGTAATAAGAGAATGGATTAAAATAAAGTTCTTTATAGCACCTCTTCATTCTGATCTACCAATGTACTAGAAAGTAATTGAGCCAACCATCTTTCATATTCTTCAGATGTCCAGCCCTGTTCCATCACTAGCATACGGTATAAATCACGTCCAGTAAAAGCCCACAAAATATCCCGAGCCTTATCTATACTAAGGCTTTTAGAAAGAGAACTATCCTTAACCATCGCCTTTATCGTGACTTCTTGCCGAGCATATCGTCGTCTCTCCCTTTCCTTTTCAAGCTCTTTGAACTCTGGCGCTAAAACAGCAGCCCCCCGAAAAAGTTCCGTTTGAGCCTTTTCCGCATCATAGAGTTGACGCGCAATTTTAGCAGAATAAAGAAGACGTTCTTTTGGAGATGCAGCTTCATTACTCTTTTCAACAAGAATCTCAAATTGCTCTTTAGGGAAAACTTCATCCATCAAAGCTCGAAGCACCCCTCGTTTAGATTGAAAAAGCGAGTAAATCGTAGGCATGGAAACTTCAGCCGTCTGAGCGATTTTTTCAATTGTTACACATTCAAATCCTTCTGATTCAAAAAGATCTTTAGCTGCGGCCAAAATGCGAATTCTCGTTTGTGCCGCCTGCGCATTTCTGGAAGAGGAGTTGTAGGGCCTTTTTTTAATCTTTGACATATTGAATATAGTTTACTATAATGAATTTTATGCGATAAGGTTCTGAAATTATAAGGAGAAATCGATGATAACGGATCCAGAGTCTATAGCAGTAGCTTACTATACTGCTCTTGGCAAGAAAAATATAGAAGAAGTCAGAAAATATTTGCATCCTGATATTCAATTTACAGACCCTCAGGAGAAAGTTATAGGAAAAGAGGCTGTTCTTAAAGCCGCACAAGGTTTTATAGAAATTTTTAAAACTTTAACAATCTGTGCAAAATTTGGCTCAGAAAATCAAGCGATGATTGTTTATGATGTAGAAATCCCTAATTTTTCTAAAAGTTTGCGAGCGGCTTCACTCTTAAGTTTTCAAAAAGAACTTATTTTTAAGATTGAGCTCATCTATGATACTCAATGTTTTATAGAAAAATAAAAAATTGTTAGGGGACCCCGGTCTCCTAACAATCACTATCAAATCCCCTCTCACAGCTATTTAGATAGTCAGATTCGAAACATGCTAAAAAGATTCCAAATCTAACAAAGTCTTTTTACGATCAAGACCCCCAGCAAAGCCTGTCAAATTGCCATCGGAAGCAATGACACGGTGGCAGGGAATGATAATAGAGATGGGATTTCTTCCGATGGCTGCCCCCACAGCTCTTACAGCTTTTGGCCGATCTATTTTTTCAGCAATATCCTTATAGCTCCAAGTGGACCCATAAGGGATTTTGCAAAGGAGCTGCCATACAGCCTCTTGAAATGCTGTGCCTCGCATTTGCAACGGCACATTGAAATTTACACGCTGATGATTAAAATATTCGTTTAATTGTTTTTCCACTTCTAATAAGAAAGGATCGTTCTTTTTCTCAACAAGTTCAGGCAATTTAACTCTATTCTCTCGTTCATTATCCCATAAAATGGCGATTAATGTTTTATCGTCAGCCACAATTTTGAGTTGGCCAACAGGAGATTCGATGAGTTTATAAATAAGAGTTTTCATGTTTTTTCCTCCTTCTTAACATATTTTTTCCAAAGATAAATGGCCAAATACCCTTGCCATGGCGCAATTTGATCGCTATTGAAATGATGTCCGATGGATTTAAGAGCTTTGTTGAGAACTAAATCATCTTTGGGAAATGCATTAGTATCGCCCAGGCCCCTCAAGCTTATATACTCTGCAGACCAGCTGCCAATGCCCTTGATCTTTTTGAGATGTTGTTTGAAATCATTTGGATTCTGGTACTCGCCAAAACTTATCTCCTTATTGAAAATGGCTTGACTAAGCTGTCGAATGGCATCTTTGCGTTGAGACGTTGTTTTAATTTCTTCTAAAGAGGCTTTAGAAAGCACTTCTGGCGTGGGAAAAAGAAAAGTTTTTTCATTCGTTAATGGGTGGTGGATGACTTCCCCATAATTTTCAACAAGCTGTCCCATTAAGTTTGAGGCTTGTTTTACAGATATCACCTGCCCCAAAATCGTTCCAACAGCAATTTCAAAAGGATCCCACCCTCTAGCTATACGAAGGCCAGGAAACTCTTCCCAAAGCTTTTGTAAAAACGGAAATAAAGAAAATTGATTGCCAATTAAAAGTGGGTCAGAGTTAATATCGAACATCTTACGAATCCGATTGACCACTGGAAATAAAACTTTGGGATCCTGACAAAAGACTTTTATTGTCAACTGAGCCTTGCTTTCATCATTTTCTACTGTAAATACTCCGATGGAGGACTTTTCCTTAAAAACCCTTTCATAAGTAGAATCTGAAACCTTTTCAACGAAGGGAATTTGATGGCGCAAAAAATAATGCAACAAATTATTCCAATCTAAAGGAGGGCGATAAGCAATGTGCAGCGTAAAAACATTTTCTGATTTTATCGATTTTGATTTTCTTATGAATCGAGGTGGATAATGATATCGCTTTTTAAAGGCATCATTAAAACGCCTAAGAGAATTAAAACCAGAGGTCAAAGCCACCTCAGTCAATTTTAATTGGGTTTCTTTGATCAACTTGTAAGCAAAATTCAGACGGTGTAAATCCGAAATTTGTTTGGGAGATAGCCCCACCTCATCCTCAAAAAGCCGACGTAAATGTCTGGAACTCACATTAAGTTGTTCGGCAAAAGTTTCCATATCCGTTTCAAACATCCCGTTTTGAGAAATGAGAAGAAGAGCTTTTTGGACAATGGGAGATTTGCCCGGCCATACTGGATAATCGGGAGAAAATTCAGGATGGCAGCGCAAACAAGGACGATAACCTGCTTTTTCAGCAGAAAACGAATCATTGAAAAATACAATATTTTCTAGCTTAGGTTTGGCGGGACAAATAGGACGGCAGTAAATTCCAGTGGTTTTAACAGCAACATAAAATTTGCCATCAAACCGATAATCCCTTGAAAGCATCGCTTTGTAATAAATTTCATTTTGTTCCACAGGAAACCTCCAAATGATCACCATGAAGTGCAATTCTTTTGGGTTTTTATTTCATTATAGAGCGGAATGGAATTTCATACTCGCCACTTTCGGACATGATCATTTTTTAATCCCGGGCGATGTAATGACTTGAAGAGGGTATAGAAAGGATTAGGATTTTCCGAGTTTTTCTTGTTCAAGCATGGCTAGCTCTTCGTCGGTAAGGGAAGTTTCCACCAATTCGATGGGAACCCCCTCTACCTCGATCATAGCAACTCGATAGCCTTCTATAGGAGTGTAGGGGCCGAAGAGCACCTTGCATCCCTTAATTTCTTGATCTAAATCATCGACTTGAAAGGCGATATGGGGCACTTGGGTGACCAATTCCGGCAAACCATGTCCTTCAGGGAAACGATGCCATTGGATATGCCATCGATTTGCTTCGAAAGGAGTCGCGTAAAATTTGAAGTCTCCCACTTCGACGAAACTTTCATCCTCTCGTTTTTCTTTAGTTGGGATTCCATAATGGTGGTATCGTCTCATTGTGCCTCAAAGACTAAGAATGCAAGCATATTTGGGTATTTTCTATAGAACCTTTAGGATTAACTTTCCCATCGTCTCTCGATTCTCTAGCAGACGATGAGCTTCAGCGGCTTGAGAAAGCCGCAAAATCTTTGCAATATGTAGTTTCAGCCAACCTTCTTGAATTCCTTTGAGAACAGCTTCAGCCCGACTCAACATTTCATTTCGTGTTAGGATAAAATTCATTAGGCTGCCTCCAGAAATGCTTAAAGAACGAGTCATTAAGGCATTCGGCATAATGGCATCGGCAGGACCACTTGCAGCCCCATAAATGACGATATTTCCTCTTCGAGCTGCCGCCTCAAGATTTTTCGAAAAAGTTGTTTTACCTACACCGTCAATGATAAGGTCTGCCCCTTTCCCTTGGGTTAGGTTCATTGTTTCAACGGCAAAATTTTGCCGAGTATAAAGAATGACGTCATTCGCTCCAGCCTTCTTGGCTGCTTTGGCTTTCTCTTCCGTTGAAACCGTTCCAATCACATGAGCTCCTAAATGGCGGGCCCATTGGACAAGGAGAAGTCCCATGCCACCAGCTGCAGCATGAATTAAGACAGTTTCGCCAGATTTAGGTTTGCGGAATTCATGCAGAAGGTAGTGTGCTGTCATGCCTTGAAGTGGGAAGGCCGCCCCCTCTTCAAAAGATAAATTTGCTGGCAAAGGAATTAAGCTGTCTGCTTGAACTAAGCAGGCTTCTGCATAGGCTCCTGCTTGATGAACGTAAGCGACCCTATCCCCCTTTTTAAATGAAGTGACACCCTCTCCAACCTCTTCCACGATACCAGAAGCTTCGGAACCAGGAATATAAGGAAGCTCTCTAGAGTAGGTTCCTCGGCGTTGGTAAATTTCGACAAAGTTTATTCCGACTGCCGCTACGCGAACCAACACCTGCCCTTTTCCAGGCTTTCCAACGTTGGTATCTTGAAGTTTTAAAACTTCTGCTTCCCCATATTGACTAACGACGATAGCTTTCATAAATTTATCCTTTTTAATCGTGGAAAGAATTCGAATCCGACCCGTTCATAGATAGCAAGTTGGGTTTAAAATTATGAAGAAATTGAGAGGTTTCCTTCGGGAGTTATTCTGAAAAACCTTTTAAACAATTCCGAGGTTTTTATGGAATACAGACCACTTAAATGCATTCCTGGAACAGAATAACAATCGTCATCCGGACGGATTGCCATTGCATGATAAGGAACAAGCCAATCATTGTCTGGGATAATTTGAACGACTTTACGCTCCTTATGAAAGTTTATTTTATGAGATAAGTCCTTGAAAATTGTCTTTAATGGCTCTTGGAAGCATTCATCGACCTCTTGTAAAGGCCCCGCTATAGAAAAAGCTTTAGCGATCTTTGGAGAATCCAGATCGAACAACCTTTCAACAACAAGCATGGCCCCTTTCGAATGGCCTACAGCAAAAACCCCGCTGAATATGCCTTTCTGCTCTTTCACTAAGCTTTCAATTTTTTCAATGACCTCATCGATTAAGACAGCTTGATTGCGAAACTGCTGATCATTGTGCATCGAAGGGATATAGAGACTAAACACAGGGTTCTTAGAGACTTTCTTCGCCATGTCAGCCAGATGAAGTAGTGTAAATGGATGGCCATAATCTCCATGGACGAACAAAATTGGATGGCAAGATTCATTTTCTTTGATGTCAAGAGGCCCATGCTGATAGAGTTTAGCACGTACATGGACTCTTGGAGATGAAAATGAGTATATGAAAAATTCATCCGTAAAGACCTCTCTAAACCACCATTTGAGGGCAGCTGGAATGACATGCCTAAAGGTCGCAAAAGTTTCGACAGCAATCGCATGAAGAATGCGCGAAATCTTCCCTCCTTTTTGCAGAAGGATGGAAGGATCTTTCCAGTATCCCTGCACACTTTGTGAAATTTTTGAAAATGAGAGCATGTCTTTACATCATTCAATGAAAAATCAAGAATAAACTTATAAAAAATACAAGGCAAGAGAAAGGAATGATTTTAAACCCAACTTGCTGCCTTCAAAGGCCGTCAGTTGGGTTTTAATATAATATTTTTGGATAGAGCGGCGTTGCAATCATCAAAAGAACCCAGTAGGTAAAAATACTGACGCAAAAATCCAAACCCAAGCCGAAATGACTCGTCTCCCCTGTTATCATCAAGAATCTTAGAGCATCCACCTGATATGTGAGAGGATTGATGATGGAGAGAGTTTTCAACCAAGATGGCATCAAATCTATCGGATACAAAGCGTTACTAGCAAAAAATAATGGCATGGTCAAAACTTGGCCAATGCCCATAAAACGTTCCCTTTTTTTTACAATACACGCAACGATGAGAGATAAAGTCGAAAATATCGCTCCTCCAAGCATGACCATCAGTATTAAAGCGAGAATAGCAAAGAATTCGATACGCAAATGAATGCCTAAAAGCATGGACAACAGATAGATGATGAAAATTTGAGAAAGACTCCTAATTCCTGCAGCGATGGATCTTCCGATGACCAAAAAAACTCTTGGCGCAGGCGTAATAAGGATTTTGTGCAAGATTCCCATATCTCTTTCCCAAATAAGTGCGATTCCATAAAAGATGGCGATAAATAAAACACTTTGGGCCAAAATTCCCGGAGCCAGGTAATCGAGATAGGAATTCTCTGAAACTGGAATCGCCTTCGCCTTTGCCATCGCTTGACCAAAGATGAGCAGCCAAATTGCTGGCTGAATCATTCTTGTGAATAGTTCATAAGGATCATGTCTGAGCTTACGGATATCAGCTTCGATAATTGCGCAGGTTTGCAAGAAGTGGAATTTCCATCTAGTCAAGATGGGAAATCGTGCGCCTGATTTGCTTGGCATATGAAAAATCTCCTCCGCCCTCGATTGAAGCGCCGGCATATTTTAAAAATACATCATCCAACGTTGCATTTTTCCCAATTTCCAGTTTGAGCTTTGCAGGAGCATCCATGCGAAGAATATGGCCTAAATGCATGAAAGCCACGATATCGCAAAGCTTATCAGCTTCTTCCATATCATGCGTGGTGATGAGAATTGTGGTTCCATAGCGCTTTCTCCATGTCTTTATGCTTTCCCAAAGTTTTTTGCGAGCCGCAGGATCCAATCCAATGGTAGGTTCATCAAGAAATAAGATGCTAGGTTTATGAACAAGGGCTTGAGCGATTTCCAATCGTCTGATCATACCCCCTGAATATTGATTGACAAGACGGTCTGCGTAGTCATCAATTCCCATAAAACTCAAAAGCTCTTCAATCCTTGCTTTTCTTTCATGGCGAGGAATTCCATACAATTTGGAGGAAATCAGCATATTTTCGTAACCCGTTAGCTCGCCATCAGCTGAGAGCAGTTGAGGAACATAGCCAATACGCTGCCTAATTTCTAAGGGATCTTTAACAATATCAAAACCATCAACTCTGGCTGTTCCAGAAGTTGGCGGAAGCAACGTAATCAGCATTTTGATTGTGGTGCTTTTTCCCGCTCCGTTTGGACCTAACAATCCAAAAATTGCGTTCTTTGGAATTTGAAATGAAATTCGATCGACAGCAGGGTGCGAGTTATAGCAATGCGTGAGATTTTCTGTTTCTATGGCAATATCTGTGTTTTGCATTGCACTCTTTCAATATAGTTATCATGCTTTTCACATATAGCTCATTTGTATTCAATATAATGTTAGTTGGATTTAAACTAATTCATTGAATTTGATTTATTATAGAGGATTTTTTCATAATTTAGCTGGAAAAATTGCATTTATTCCAAGTCATCCTCTTAAGAGAATATTCAGGAAAACGAAACCTGAAATTGGAACTCGTTTTTGTCAAAAAAAGGAATTGTAATTCAATGAAACGCAAGACAATCTACTTTTTGGTAAGTCTCACTCTCTTTTTAAATATTCTAGGACATCAAGATAGTGGAATTGCTTTTGAAATAACCTCTTATCCCATTGAGAATAATTCTGAGGACATTAATGAAAAAAATGAGTATGGAGAAACGCTTCTTCATTCTGCTGTAAAAAATAATTCTTTGGAAGATGTGCAACTTTTGATTGGGAGAGGTGCTTTTCTTAATCCTCAAGACGAAAGAGGGAAAACCCCTCTTCATCTCGCCTCTGAAAATGGAAATATTGAGATTCTAAATCTATTGTTGCAAAAAGGTGCCACAATCGACTCTCGAGATCATTTTGGATATACCCCTTTTCTCTTAGCATTAAGCGAAAAACAAAATGAAGCTGCAAAAATTTTCATTGAAAATGGCGCAAACGTACATCAAAAGACGTTTTTTGGAGAATCGGCCCTACATATCTCTGCAAGAGATTTTGAAACAGTTGAGTTTCTCCTAAGCAAGGGCTTAGATATTCATCAAATTGATCAAGAAGGAGCGACAGCTCTTGATTACGCGGCAAGTAGAGAGGCAGTTGAAGTCGTTAAACTATTTCTTAACAAGGGAGCTCAGGTTGGAGACACCACTCTTCATAGAGCAATTCAAACTGAAAATAAAGTGTTAGTGCAACTACTTATCGATGCAGGAGCCAACATTAATCAAAAAGGATGGGATGAGGAAGAAACACCCCTCCAGATGGCTGCTTATGATTTGCAGATGGCAAAATTACTTATCGATAATGGCGCGAATATTCACCAAAGAGACAGGAGCGGAAGGACTGCATTACATCTGGCTCGGGGAAAAGATGTTCTTGATATAATGAAGTTGTTTTTAGAAAAGGGGGCAGACATTAATGCAAAAGACAAATGGGGAAAAACACCTTTATTAATAAACTATTACATTGAAGATAGCGAAACAGCAAAATTTTTAATTAAAAATGGCGCAGATATTCATCTGGAAGACAGTTTGGGGCAAAATATATTTCATTTGGCGATTAAAAGCGGACATTTAGCTTTAGCGAAGCTGCTGCTCGAAGAAGGTGCTGATCTCCATCAAACAGATAAAACAGGAAATGCTGCTATACACTTTGCCTGCGAATCCTTCTATGGGGATGATAGAGATTTAGAAATGGTTAAATGGCTGATATCAAAGGGTGCCAATCTTCAGCAGGTTATCTCCTATCGCGAAATATACCAAACTTATTCCTTATGCCCTGATAACAGCACAGTTTTGCATTGTGCCTGCAACAATGGAGATCTTGATATTGTTCAATTTCTCTTGGAAAATGGCGTTGACGTCGATGTGAAGAATGAAGAGGGCTCTACTCCGCTCAGTTTAGCAGCGTCAAAGGGATATTTCGACATCGTTGAATTGCTGATGAAACGAGGAGCAAGGATTTCTCCACAAGATAATTTTGGAAGAACTCCGCTACACGATGCAGCATCTAAGGGACATTTTGAGATTGTTAAACTATTATTGGATGCGGGCGCCTTGATTAACGCCATAGATAAAAATGGTGAAACACCTTTTTTATCCGCTTTTAACTATGACCATTCAAACATGAACAAACAGACAAAGCTCATAAAGTTTCTTCTTGAGAGAGGGGCAAATGTCAATCTCTCCGATAAAATGGGCCGTTCTCCTCTTTGGCAATCGCTTATAAGCTATCCACATATTTCAAAGCTCTTGCTAAAGGAGGGGGCGGATGTTGAAAAAGAGAACGTCAATGGAGAAACATTGCTTATGGCAGCCGTTGAACGACAAAATCTCCCGATAGCAACGTTACTCATTGAAAAAAACGTTGATATCAATAAAGCATCTATAACGGGAATAACTGCCCTTCATCTGGCCTGTCTTTCAGGAAATTTCGATTTGGTACAATTGTTGATAGAGAATGGTGCGAATATTAATCAGGTAGATCAAGATCTTAAAAATTCTTTGATGATGGTTTTGACTAGGACAGATTCAAATTATGACATAATTAAGTTTCTTCTAGATAACGGAATTGATCTCCACGCAAAGGATAGCGAAGGCTTATCTGCCCTTCATTTTTCAGTCGTAAATGGAGATATTGAACTGGTCTCTCTTTTGTTGAATACAGGAGCTGATATCAATTCGACAGATAATTATGGATGTAAACCTCTTCATTATTTTGCTAAAGATTATTCTAATCCATCGAATATGATGGGGAATTTTCTTCTAGAACGAGAGGCCGATATCAATTGTATTGATAACTATGGTCAAACCCCTCTTCATTATGCTTTGAATGCAAAAATCAAGAAAAACGCTAAGTTTTTTTTGGACAAAGGAGCCGATCCTGATCAAGCTGATCACGAGGGAATAACGCCTCGACAGTTGATGAAAGATTATCATCTATCCTCTTTGTTAGGTAGATAGCACGCATAAGTTGGGTTATAACTAATTTTCTTGAACTGCAATCAACAACTCATTATCTTCCAAATGTTAACATCGAGTTGCTATCCAAGAAAAACCTAATAAAGGAGAATCACCATGCAACGTAAAGCTTCAGCTGTATGGCAAGGCGGCTTAACAGATGGCAAGGGAACTATTTCGACAGAAAGCGGAGTTCTCAAACAAACGCAGTATTCATTTAAAACACGTTTTGAAAATGGAATTGGAACTAATCCAGAAGAGCTTCTTGCTGCAGCTCATGCGGCTTGCTTTGCAATGGCTCTGTCCAATGAACTAGGAAAGGCAGAAATAACGCCAAATAAACTCGAAGTGTCGGCAGCAATTTCTCTTGATAAAGTTCAAGAGGGCTTTGCTATCACCAAAAGCCATTTGGAGCTCGTTGCAAGCATTCCAGGAATTGACAAGTCCAAATTCGATGCTGCAGTTCAATCTGCAAAAGCAGGATGTCCTGTCTCAAAGCTTTTCAAAGCTGAAATTAGCGTTAATGCAAAACTCGTTTGAGGTATAGAAATGATTAAAACAGCAGGCTACGCAGCCTTATCCGCATCAACGCCTCTTGTGCCCTTCAGTTTTGAACGCCGTGAGCCAACTGCTCATGATGTGTTGGTGGAAATTCTCTATTGCGGAATTTGCCATTCTGATTTGCATTCGACAAAAAACGAATGGAAAAATACGACCTATCCACTTGTTCCAGGCCATGAAATTATTGGAAAAGTTCTTAAAGTTGGAAGTGCAGTAAAATCTTTTAAGACCGGGGATTTGGCAGCTATCGGCTGCATGGTCGGCTCATGTCAAAAATGTCCAAACTGCAAAGAGGGCCATGAACAGTATTGTGACAATGAAATTACCTTTACTTACAATAGTCCTGATAAGCATAGTGGAAAAATGACTTATGGAGGCTATTCGACTCAAATTGTTGCCGATGAAAAATTCGTCTTGCATGTTCCAAAGAAATTCGAAACCCATCAACTCGCTGCAGTTGCCCCTTTGCTCTGTGCCGGCATTACAACTTATTCTCCTTTGCATCATTGGAAAGTGGGTAAAGGAAGCAAAGTTGGTGTTGTAGGACTTGGAGGATTGGGACACATGGGTGTAAAGATTGCCCATGCTCTCGGAGCGCATGTTGTGATGTTCACAACCTCTCCAAACAAGGTGAAAGATGCGAAAAGCCTCGGTGCCGATGAGGTGGTTATCTCAAAAAATGCCGATGAAATGAAAAAACATGCAAACAGTTTCAATTTCATCCTCGATACAGTTTCAGTGCAGCATAACCTAGACTCTTATCTGGAACTTCTCAAACATGACGGAACACTCTGTTTAGTGGGGGTTCCAGAACAGCCGCATCCCTCACCTAATGTTGTCAACCTGATCTTCAAGAGGAGACAAATAGCAGGTTCATTAATTGGTGGGATAAAAGAAACCCAGGAAATGCTCAACTTTTGTGCTGACCACAACATCGTGTCGGACATTGAAATGATTTCAATCCAACAGATTAATGAGGCCTACGAAAGGATGTTGAAGAATGATGTGAAATATCGCTTTGTCATTGATATCGCCTCCCTTGAAAAATAAGCGAAATTGGCCCCGGAAGTTATTCCGGGGTATTGAATTTCTAAGCCAAACGATGCAAAGAGCAGAATTTGAATTTTTCTCCGCTTCCGCATGGACAGTTTGCATTTCGATTAATTTTTGGGATAATGGGTTTTTCGTTTGAATATCCTTCCCATGTTGAAAGTTCTTCTCCTGCATCATGGATGAAATTGAAATATTTTTCAGGAATGAGCTCTTTTTGAGGTTTTGGAAGATATTCTTCGAATGTTTCTAGATCGACCATATCCTCATCGATCATCTTTGCCTTGAAAGAAGCTCTTATAATGTCATATAAAGGCTCTAATTTTGATTCGAGTGTCAAATCGGCAAGCATTGTAAAAAAGGCAAAATCCCCATTTTGTTGAGCTATTGGAAGAATTTCTTTCAGTTTCAATATCAGATACTCTTTATCCATCATTTTATGATGTAAGAAAACTGAAAAAGTATTGCCAATGACGCAACGCAAAATGTAATCTGTCTTTGGATTTCTTACCAAAGCGAAAAGTGGATCTGAATTTCCATCATAGATGCTTGCAATAATCGAAGGAAAAGTTTCTGTAAACATGTCCCCATAGAGGCGATCTATGGATTCGATTGGAAGATTTAATAATTCTATGATTAATGGATAGGTTTTTTGCTCTCTGAACTGAGCGAGCAGCAAGAGAGAGAGAATGTGAGCGACATAATAGTCTCCGGTTTGATTACAGCAAGAAATTGTCTTTTTAATCATTTGAAGAAGATGCGGAATTGCTTCAACTCGACGCTCTGTAATGACTTTTAAGGAATCAAAAGGGACAATACCCTTATAAAAATAAATGTCGTTCAAGGCTTTCTTGAGAGATATGTCCATGATTCTTTTGTAGCATTGTTTGTTTTTGATTTTTTCTTTTTCGAACATGCCTTCCAGATGCATGTGGTGAACAAGATATTTGGAATTCAAAATAAAAGCAATCTTTGCTCTCAAACACTCAACGTTTCGAAATACAAAAATAATTCAACAAGATAGGCAGGCATACGCATCAGACTAACTCAAAAAGAACTGTTGTAGCATGTTTTAAAACAATTTTCTCCGCGAAGAAAATTTGAAATTACAAGGCTATTTCGAACCGTTTTATAGTCCGAAGGACTACTGGAGTTTGGCACTTCAAATTTTAGCTGCGGTAGCAGCGACAGAATCTTATGCCACTACAATGGCCTTAAGTTGAAGACATTGCGCTAATGCATGGGATTGTTGCATGCTGCCGGAGCTTCGCTCCTACTTTTGAAATACTCTGTCAGTGCTGTTCATCCATTCTTGATCGATATTAAGCGAGGGCTTCACAAGATTAGCGATCTGATCAATAGAGCTTGGAAAAAGACTTGCTAAGGCATCCTTAGCCCTAGGAATCAATTCGCTAGCAAACATTAGGTTTTTTTTAGCCTCTTTTAAAAACCAGGGATCTTTAATTTGACTTTGAAGCAATCCCAAGTTGAACAGAGCTCTGGCAGTCAACGTTTCTACAGGTGCATCCATTGTTTCAGGACTTCCTGGCAAGAGATCTTTGATGAATTGAAAATGCATCATGGCGGCTCGAAGGTTTTTTTCAACCCCTAATCCCTGAGCGTAACAACATCCCGTATTGAGAAGGGCTTCGACAGTGCTTTCACTTAAAGGATAATTTGATAATTGAGCAGCGGAAGACAAAATTTTTAAGGCATTATAATAGTCTTCCTTCATGACAACATCTTTAAATACCCTACCCAGAGGGCTTCGTTCTTCAATCAACTTCTTTTCACAAGCCTTCCTGTATAGAATATTAAGAGCCTTTGGATGAATGATTCCTTTCTTTAAAGACTTAACAATGTCCATAGGGTTTTCGAGTGTCAAAAGCTCATCAAAATTGACTCTACTTTCAAAATATGGTTGAAATTTTGCCTTTTCATTATCATCCAATAATTTCTCTTTTAGAAAATGCAAATGCAGCATCTCGTACACAATCTCAAAAAGACCCGTATTGATGGCAAGGCGGAATACTATCAACTGATTCTGATCAAATCCAGCACGTTTTGCATCTTGAAACAATCCTTCAACTACCCCCTGATGATAATGAGAAACAATATCCTTCCATTTCTCATCGCTAATGTCAACTTCAGTTGTTTCACCTTTTTCATTTATACGAGTCGCCTGAGCCATTGCAAGAAGGTTCCCTATTTCATTAGAAGCCTTGAGATCTCCCATTTGAACAGCTATTGAATAAAACAATAAGGCGCCTTGAAAATCGCCTATGTGAGTTAACAACTGACCTAGAAAAGTCGTACTTTCTCCATTCTTTTGAGAGAAATTTTCTATATACCATTTAAGTGAGTCTAGTGAAGATTCACTCACCTGAGATTCTGACTTGTCAAAATGCTTTCCATTGCTATTGAGCAATCTACTTTGAAGGTCTTGTTCACTTATACCTGAGCTTGCCAATGAAGAAATCCATGAGGAAGACACTTGATCTTGATAGCCCTTGAGGCCTGTTGTCAAATATTCAGCAAATTTAACATTTTTTTCTATTCCGAAACCTGCCGCAAAGCATAGCCCAAGATTGAATATGGCATAATTCTGAACATTCCAAAGAGATTCGTCTTGAATATTTCTATGTTCAATCTCATAAAAACATTGAATTGCTTTAGAGGCATTTTTATTGACACCTAAGCCTCGGGCATAACAACAGCCTAAATTGAGAGTTCCTTCTAAGTTGCCCGCTTTTGACGCCTCAAAAAACATCGCCGCTGCCAAAGGCCAATTTTTTTCGACTCCAGTACCAGAGGCATAGCAATTTCCTAAAAGATTAAGGGCTGTTGGTTCATATAGTTCTGCAGCGCGTTTATAATAGGAAATTGCTTCTTGCAATTGGCCGGATTCCTCATGCAAGATGCCTAAAGCTGTTATTGCTTTTGGATGCTGAAAAGTTGCAGCCGCTTGATAGTAGTCAATTGCAAGATTTTTATTTTCAAAGTCTTCAAAAAGATTCGCTAAATCGAATAGAACAGAAGTATTCTTCTTTTCAATAAGCATCGGCAGCCAAGCTTCTGCTCGTTGTTCGATTCCAATGGCATTTTCTGGATTCAACAAGCAAGCTTTTGTTATTTTGAACATGGCAGATACATTTCCCAAAGAGGCAGCCGTGCCGTAAAATTCCAAGGCGATTTCTTGATTTTTCTCAACGCCATTCCCTTGCAGATAAAGGTCTCCTAGGAAAAGCATCGCTTTCGTGGAATTTGCATCTGCAGCTTCTTCCAAGAGCTCAAGTCCCTTAGATGCGGAGGCTTGTACCCCAATTCCCTTAAATAAGCAGTATCCATAGTAAAATTTAGAAAGCAGTTCCCCTTTTTCGGCAGCCTGTTTAAAGTATTCAACAGCTTTTTTTGGGTCAGCTTTGACTATTCCGCCGTAGAGAAAAATTGTACCCAATTTTTCCCGAGCCCTAGGATGGCCTAGATCAGCGGCTTTTTCAAGCCATTGTACAGCTAGTGAATTCTGCCCTTCTTTTCGGTAAAAGTCCCCTAATTCAAATATGGATTGGATATTCCCATCATTTGCTGCTGAAACGAGCTTTTGAAGAGTTTTTTTAGTATTTTCTAAAACTTCATGTTTCGCAGAAAACATGGACTTTGAGTTGTTTTGGGCGATTTCGATTTTTTTTGCTGAATGGTTTAAAAAATCAATATAACGGATGAATTCGGTAGGAGAATCGATATCATTGAAAAGCCTCTCACGCTCCTCTTCTATTACGTCAATAGTAGCCTCTAGATTGTCCTTGGCAGCAATTTGGCTGATATCTTCATAATGCTCAATCTCAGCGTTTGAGGAAGTCCAAACTTTATGATAATTTTCAATCGCCTTCCCGAGCTCTTTCAGATGGAGTGTTGCTTCCAATTCCTCCGCGACTTTTTCGCTTTCATTTTTAGCCTTTTTTTGCCATGAGGCAAACTGATTGGCTGTCAGATTGTCTTTTGAAGGATTGGTCATCGAGGGTACTAAGTCAACATGAGGCGCGGATAGGAACTGCTCCTCTAATCTATCTAATTCATTTCTTTTTGCTTTAATTTTATCTTTGAGAGAGTTTCGCAAGTCATCTGAGAGATATTTTTGTGCTTCAGGAAGCTCGAAAAATGAATTTGCCTTATTATAAGCATCGATACTCTTTAATCCCCTGTGGATACTTTTCTTTACTGCATTTCTAATTAAATTTCGTAGGGTGTTTTCATCTTGCTCTGAAAGAACACCTGGAGCTTTCTCAGCGGCTCTCAGTTGTTCTACTGGTGAAAGATATCCTTCTTTTTTGATTCGTTTGAGGATAGCCTGTAGTTTGGATGATGCCCTTCCGAGAGCTGTAGCAAATTGTTCCAACTCTAAAGTTGAATTTAGTTGGTGATTTTTTTCTTCAAGAAACGAAGAGTATTGGCTTTGAGCTTCTTTGATCGCTAAATTCAAACGTGCTTGATGGAGAAGTTGGGGTGTCTTCGTCGTTTGACGAGTCAATTTAGAAAGAGAAAGGTTGACCTCTCCTAGAATTTTATCGAATTTTTTTTGTGCTGCCTCAGCTTTTTGATAAGCATGTTCAACGGTAACCAAACGCTCTTCTGCTGTGGCAATCTTAGCATTAACATGCCTCAAGTAAGTCACCAGCTCATTGCCATTTAAGGCTTCTAAATCCTTCTCGACAGATGATGTGAATATAGTGCCTTCTGATACCCGCAATTTATCTTTTTTATAGGGTTCCAAATCTTCATTATTTTTCTGTATCGTTTGAGCTAAAGTAGTTGGATTGACAACAACATTAGGTGAAATTGATTGAGCGAGGGTTTGGGCGAGGTTATCTTGCTTTGATTCAAATTCCTCAATTCTTTTTTTCACTCTAGCAATGAATTCTTTCTTCAATTCAATCACTTTCGTCGCTTCATCGCTAATAAGTGCCAAATCCTCTAAAAATGAAACGGATTCACTATGTTCTTTAGCTATGCGGATTTTAGATTCAAGATTTGCAATGACATTTGACACATAGTTTACAAATCCCTGTAGAGTTTTAGAGCCAACTTCTTGAGATGCGCGATATTCTAAATTTCTCTGTTCTTTCTCTAGACTGGCCTCAAGAAAATGGGCTTGAGCCCCAATTAATGAAGGAATTTCCTCTTTTAAAATCCTATCTTCTATTTTCTCAAATGCTTCTGTCGCATTGAGAGCCGCTTGCAAGCCATAACAGTCCGTTTGTAATCGTTCATGTTCATGGTCAATATCATTTCGAACAGCTCTTATATGCTTAGTAAGGTCTTCTAGATCAAGCTCATTCACATTCACAGATGTTGTCCATAACATTCCAAACCAACGCCCTGGAGCCATATAAGTGGTTTGATAGTCTTTAAAACGCTTTTCAACGACATCAAGTTCCTGAGAAATATTTTTAAAGATATTCTCAGGATAGTCAGTTTTCAATTTTTCCAATTGCTTTCTTTGAGCTCCAATATCCTTTTCAATAAACTGTTCAATCGCCTTAAAATTCTCTTGCTGAAGTCGTTTTAATTTTTCCTCTTCAGATTCTTCAACCTCAACACTAACCTCATCAAGAGGCACAGTTTCCGTAATTTGAACTTGATCTTGAGTGTCGCTAAGATTTTCAGTTGCTATAGGGTCTGGGAGGGAAACTGTAGAGATAGCTTCATTAACAGAGAGAGGTTCTTTTATTGAAGATTCTGTTGGAGATTCTGGGGGTTTAAGAACACGAGTGATTTGTTGGGACACGACTGTGGGTGGTTCTAAAGTTTTTGCTACAATTTCTTGTAAAACATTTTCTTTAGGTTGTGGTTGGATTGGAAGAGTGGCAGCTTCTAGAATGGCTGCTTGACCAATTTGTGAAGTCTCTTGAGCTCTTTTCCAGATTAGATCGTTTTGATTAATTTTATGAATTAATTCCTGAATATCTTCAGGTTCCAGATTTGAAAGATCGGAAGGGATAATTTCATTAAAATGCTTTTTCACCACTTCAAGTGAACTGTCTTTATCAGTAACCTTCCAATTTTTTTTAAATTCCTCGTTAAGAGTCTCTTGAACTTCTAATTTTGTGCTTTTGATGGCATCTTTTAGCCATCCATGGGAAACTTTTTCACAAAAGCTGCTTAGAACATGTTGCAACCAATTTTGCGAAATTAACTTAATTTTTATGCGACTCCCCTCATCATCTATGTCGATTTTGATGCGATGCCTTGATCTCAGAATTTCTGGTCGATCGATTTGATCATCTCTCCATTCCGTTTTTACTACAGTATTCTGAATCAGCATAATCTTTTTACCTTAATTTAAAGTTAATTCATTAAAAATACTCCTTCATATTAATTTTACTATAAATTATAGTTTTATTAATTATATTTATTTGAAATCAGTAGTCAGTAGAGCATAACGATCTTTTTCACCACCGAACCCGCTGGCGAGGCGGCAGCCTCGCCAGCGGGTTCGGTGGTGAAAAAGATCAGATTTATAAAATTTCCGCAGCGAGAGCAGCTAATTCGGAACGTTCTGTTTTTTCTAGGTAGACATGACCATAGATACGATGATCACTGAAACGACCAACTGTATAAGTTAAGCCATTGGAATCTTTATCAAGATAGGGATTATCGATTTGTGTCGGATCTCCTGTTAGAATAACTTTAGTTCCCTCGCCTGCCCGAGAGATAATGGTTTTGACTTCATGAGGGGTAAGATTTTGTGCCTCATCAATGATAATGTACATTTTAGGAAGCGAGCGTCCTCGGATATAGGTAACGGCTTCCATTTCGATCTTTTTGCTTTCCATTACCCAACGCAAAGTTTCGTTCGGTTCATTCCCTGAAGAGTCACAAAGAAATTCTAAATTATCATAAATAGGCTGCATCCAATTAAAAAGTTTTTCCTCTTTGGTACCTGGCAGGTAGCCAATATCTCTTCCCAAAGGGACAACTGGCCGGCTAACGAGAATGCGGGAGTAAAGGCCCTCATCAAAGACTTTTCTAAGGCCACACGCTAATGCTAGTAATGTTTTTCCTGTGCCGGCTTGTCCAAGGAGGGTGACGAGTTTAACATCATCACGCAAGAGAATATCGATAGCGCAGCGTTGTTCAACATTGCGTGGCTTTATTCCCCAAAGGTTTGCCGCTTTCAACAAGGGTTCAAGGACGCCTTTGTTGGTATCATATTTGCCAACAGCGGACGAGTGTTCAGGAGAGGTTAGAATAAAATACTCATTGGGACGGCTTTCCAACTGAGGGAGAGTTAATGACCCATCTTTGTAAAAGGTGTCTACATCATGCTTGCTGGTTTCAATTTTTCGCAAACCAGTATAGATTGAATCGAAGGCATATTTGAGATTTTGATAATCTTGGACTTGCAAGCCGATGGCTTCAGCTTTGATCCTTGCGGCAAAATCTTTGGAGACAAACACCACATGATCGCCTTTATCATGCAATAGATAGGCAGCCATAATGATGCGATTATCGTTAATGGAAAGGGCAAAGTCATACGTATAGTCAGTTTTTATTTCGAGCTGGATACGAACAGTAGAGCCATTTCCGATAGTAACACCATGATGCAAATCGCCGCTGCCGAGCATATGTAGAGAATCTAGGAGACGAAAAACGGCGCGGGAATTTTTGCCTAGATCGTTGGGAAGTCGCTTCATTTTATCGAGTTCTTCTAAAACAGTCACTGGAATGACGACATTATGCCTTGGAAATTTAGTGACTGCTTCTGGATCAAGAAGGAGAACGTTAGTATCTAGTACGAATGTTTTTCGAGTCACGTCTATATACCTCAACAAGTTGATAAAGCCGGATGTTACAATGTCGATCTAAAAGCGTAAAGAGGAAAAAAAAGGTCGACAGAAACTTTTTCAAGAGATTAAGAATGAGTCAATTATCTCTAATACCAGCAGTCAATTGGTTCAAGTGCTAAATCGTTGACATCAAATCGATTTGCTGCTATCTTATAATTTATAAAACAAAAGAATGAGTCTCTTCAAGGAGGTCTTTTAATGAAAATAACTCCTAAAATGCTTCATCTGCCACCTTATCTCTCCACAAGTTGGAGTCAAGTGCGTGCTCTTTACGTTAAAGAAGCCAATCTCATTGTCACATTAATCGACGGAACAGCAATTACTATTCCAGACCTCGATCATTCGTTAATCGAAGCGATTTTTGCTGCCCATTCGGCTTTTTTAGAAACGCAAAGCCTGCCTTCGAAAGATCGAGGCGTTCCATTTCAAATACTCCAAGGAACAACAGCGCCATCTATGAGCGAAGGAGCCTTGCGTTTTAGTTTTGACAATCTAGATTCATTGAATTCAGCTCTTCATCACAATCAAGCCCAAGCGCATTTACCTGATTTGCCAAAGGACATTGTTAATAAGATTGCAGCGATCGCCAAAGTTGTCGCACCTGATGAAATTCAGAATATGCCTAAACCAGAGCCTCACTGCAACTGCATGCATTGCCAAATTGCACGCGCTATCCATCAGTTTGAGCCGCAAGAGGAAAAGCAAGAAGAAAAGAGAGAAGAGGATGTTAAAGAAGAGCAAATCAGCGATGAAGAGCTTATTTTCCAACCATGGGATATCATACAGACTGGTGATAAGCTTTATTCTGTCATCAATCGCCTCGATCCTCAAGAAAAATATAGCGTATATTTAGGTCATCCGATTGGCTGCACATGTGGCAAACAAGGTTGCGAGCATATTTTAGCAGTCCTTAAAAGTTAAAATCCAACTTGTTCGATAGCAAGTTGGGTTTAAGCCCTGATTGCGACGTCTTCGCAGATAAATTCATCTTTCCCTTCTCCCTTCCCTTGTCATAAAAAAGAGCGACCAAGTAGAATTCTAGGCAAACACATACAGGAGTTTTACAAATGCGTAAACCCGCCACACTTCTTCTATCGAGTTTGACATTGCTAGTGCAAACTGCAGGCTATACAGCTGAAAAAAGCAATCCCGCTCTTATTGAACAAAAAGCACCGTCAAAAGGTGCCTCGACAGCTCAGCCATCAAAAGCCCCCACCCCATCTTTTGCGGCCTTTACGGGCAAAGTGACAAAAAGCAAGGTAAGGCTTCGCCAGCAACCTAGCCTTGAGAGTCCCATTTTAAAGGAGCTCCATCAGGGAGATCTTTTAATTATTGTCGGAGAAGATGAGGATTTTTATGCGGTTCAGCCTCCTGCAGATATTAAAGCCTTTGTTTTTCGTTCTTATATTTTAGATAATGTTGTTGAGGCCAACAACGTTAATGTGCGTTTGGAACCGGATACAGAAGCCCCAATCATTGCTCAACTTAGCGCTGGAGACCGCATAGAAGGGAAAATAAGTACAACCAATAACAAATGGTTGGAAATTGCACCTCCAGCTTCAGCACGTTTTTATGTCGCTAAAGACTACATAGAAAAGCTTGGTGATCCGACTTTACTGGCAAAAATTGAAAAGAGGAGGGAAGATGTTAATCTTCTTTTGAATTCAACGTATTTGGCGAGTCAAAATGAAATGCATAAATCATTTCCCGATATCCATCTGAATACAGTTTTTGCAAATTTGAACAAAATCATTGAAAGCTTTCAAGATTTTCCTGATCAGGTCTCCCGTGCGAAGGAGTTGTTGAGTCAAATTCAAGATGAGTATGTTCAAAAGAAAATCGTTTATTTGGAATCTAAGGCGAAGTTGGCCCAGGATGACTGGCAAAACAAAAATTCGCAATTGAATGAACAAATGCGCAATCAGCAGCAAAAGCTTGTTCAGCTTGAACAACAACTGCAAAAGCAAAAAGGCAATAAGCAAGGGAGCACCCCACCAATTGTAAGCTCGCAAAATATAAATAATAATCCTGCGATCACAAATAAAATGGCTGTCTGGCTTCCCGTTGAACAAGCGATTTATGAATCATGGACAGAGCAGCATCCAGGACATTCTCAAGAAGATTTTTATGATGAACAGAGCCAAGAGGCAGTGTCTTTAAGAGGAATTATTGAACCTTACACCCGTGTAATAAAAAATAAGCCCGGTGATTACGTCATTGTCAATCAAGCGAATCATCTGCCTATCGCTTTTCTCTATAGTACACAAGTCAATCTTCAGGAGAAGCTGGGTCAGGAAGTGACGATTTATGGGATAACTCGTCCCAATAATAATTTCGCATTTCCCGCCTATTTTGTTCTATCGATCGAATGACATTATAGAGACACTTTTCAGGGGGGGGTTAACCCCTACCCTTGCCCGTGTGCGTGCCCGTGCCCGAAAAGTTTAATTTATACATCCATATTAACCTTGATGATCCATCCCCTGTCCGTGTGGGTATCCTAATTACTCATAAGTCCAATAAACATTACAACGCAGAGGCACAGAGACAGGGAGATGCAGAGGAGGGCTGGTTTGTTTTTGAATTTTTCTTTGTGCCTCTGCGTTTAGCCCTTTATGTTATATTGTAAGCAATATTGTGCTACTTATGGGTAATAGGATGGAGGCACGCACGCGGGCAAGGGCACGAAATGTTTATTCTTTGCTGATTTTTTCTTGCGTTGCAAGAGTGAATTCTATCCCTCCAAGGCCTTTAGCGACTAAGTTATACAATAGAAATATAATGATCGAACTGATGTAAACCACGACAAGGTGAAGAATCGGTTGCAAGAAGAGGGCGATGGCAAGTTCTTTATCGCCAGTAGATAGAGTATAAAAGCCTAAGGGGATGGCATAGAGAATGGAAATAATAAATGATAAAATTGCGAGAACTTTGCTCGATTGAAAAACTGAAATATGTGTCATCTGAGTGAGCATAGTATCTTCCTTGGTTAACCTCTGATTGTGACCTTATTTCATATGAATTATTTTTTTCTAGGATGGAATTACCTGAACATGTGATTTTTACCTCAGATTGACATTTTATTTCTATTGTTTATAAAACAACACCCATTGTATACCCTCTTTTAATCAGGGATCTGAACTTAATTGAAAGTAGTTTTATGTCGCTTTCTCGCATGCATTCTGTGGCTCTTTTAGGATTAGATGCGTTATCTGTCGAGGTAGAAGTTGACGTGACCCGTTCTGACAAAACGAATTTAGTCATTGTCGGTCTTCCTGATACGGCCGTTCGAGAATCTAAAGATCGCGTGCTTACAGCCATAAAAAATGCGGGGTTTTCCATTGCCAATATTGCATGCACTGTCAATCTAGCGCCGGGAGATTTAAAAAAGGAAGGCGCATTATATGATTTACCCATCGCATTAGGACTCCTTCGCGCCATGCAAGCCATCGAAACGCAAGTGCATGAAGATTATCTAATCGTTGGAGAATTAGGCTTAAGCGGAGAATTACGACCAATCCAAGGAGCGTTGGCAACAGCCATGCTGGCAAGGGAAAAAGGTAAAAAGGGACTTTTGCTTCCCTCTTCAAATGCCAAAGAAGCCGCAGCCCTTCCCGGAATTGCTGTCTATGGCATCAGCCATCTCAAAGAAGCTGTTCTTTTTCTACGGCAGCCCGAAAGCCTCAAGCCCATTTCTGCAGATCTTTCCGATAATCTTTTCCACCATGCTGCACCTCCTGTTGATTTTGCCGACATCAAAGGCCAAATCCACGTGAAGAGAGCGATGGAAATCACTGCTGCAGGCAGCCATAATGTCGTTTTGTCTGGTCCTCCAGGTTCGGGCAAGACAATGGTGGCTAAAGCATTGGCAGGAATCATGCCCGAATTGACTGTTGAAGAAGCGATAGAAATTACGAAAATTCATTCGATTAGTGGTTTATTAGAAGAGGGAGAAAGTCTCGTCACGTATAGACCATTTCGATCGCCGCACCACACCGTAAGTTACGCAGGACTGATTGGAGGAGGTGCAATTCCGCGACCTGGCGAGGTTTCATTGGCCCATGGAGGCATCCTTTTCCTTGATGAGTTACCTGAATTTTCACGTTCAGTCTTAGAAGTGCTTCGTCAACCTCTTGAAGACCGCAAAGTGACAATAAGCCGAGCTCAAGGCAACTTCACATTTCCCAGCGATTTCATTTGCATTGCCGCGATGAATCCCTGTCCTTGTGGATATTTAGGCCATCCTGATAAACCCTGCAAAGATTCTCAATCGCAAATCGATCGTTATCGTAGTAAAATCTCTGGACCTTTGTGGGATAGGATCGATATGCATATTGATGTTCCAGCTTTGCGCTACAAGGATATGGCTGAAGCATCGAATGCAGAAAGCTCCCATGTCATACGCCAGCGTGTGAAAGCGGCTCGCGAACTTCAAAGAAGGCGCTTTGGCAAACAAAAAACGAATTCTCAAATGTCTGCAAGAGATTTAAAAGTACACTGCCAACTTTCTTCGGAATGCCATGAGGTCATTCGGCAGGCTGTGGATGTGATGGGAATGTCTGCGAGAGCTTGCGACAGACTCATTAGAGTTGCACGCACGATCGCCGATTTAGCTGACAGCCCTAACGTTACCAGAGAACATCTCATGGAAGCCATCGCCTATCGTCAATTCTAGCCTAATGAAGAATTGTCATCTATTACAAAGTCCTCTCCGCCATCCAAAAAACAATTCGAGGATAGCTTTGCCTTTGAAATGCTTATATTGAAGGCTGAATCGTTTTAAAGTTTCGATCGTGAGTGAATCATCGCCATGAGCTTCGAAATTGCATGGTTTGAAACAAGGTGCTGTGTAGTATTTCCTGCGGATATCGACATGATCGTTTTGGCGGTTCAAGCATCTCTCCAAATAGCCATAAAGTCTCCGTCCATCTAACGGCTTAAAAACTCCAAAGAACGCTACGCAAGAGCCGGCAGCCCCGTAAAGAAGCGATCGGAAAATGTCTTTAGCAGAGACCTCTATTTTTTTCACCAGGTAGAGAGCCTGCATTTTTCCTTGAATTGAGGCAAAGGGAAGCACAAGCATGCGTAAAGACGTCAAAGCGACATGGTAGAGACATCTAAGGGAAGCATCTAAAAGCGATCTTGGAATCAATAAAATGCATTTAGTGCGCAAAAGCCACATCGGATCATTATTATAGATATATCCTGTTTTTGAATCCCAAGGTAAATGGTAGGTTTGTCCACGCCAATTAAAAATGGCTTTGCCCCATCTGCCTTCGCCTTGTTCTAAAGTCAACGTGGGGGGATCTTCATCAAAAACAACTTCCGTTATTTTGGGATATTTATCCTCAAATTCATGAATTTTTAGCAGAGATAGCGTCTCTGTGAGATGAATTTTGTATTTTTCTAAAAAAGTTAAAAACCATTTTTTTCCCTCTTCAGCATTGAGATCGATCGTTCCATGCTCGGGATTGAAAACATACAATCGACCATCGACATCCTTGATTAAGGCAGCGACATGCTCATGTAAAGGGATAAGATACTCTCCTGAAGGCAATATGTGCTCCAAATAAGGAAGAATCGCTTCAAAAGGATAGCGTAAGATGATTTCATTAGAAAAAGCAAGATTCAATGTTTTAGCGACCTCAAGACGGACGTTATAGAGAAAATCATTAGGAGTAACAGTTTCATCCATGTTCTGGAGATAATTTTCAAAAATCTGATTATAAAGCACCGATGTTTTAGCACATTCTGGTGTGGCGCCCTCCTTCAATCTATCAGCAGCAAGGCTGATATACCGATGCTGGCGATATTCATGCAGAAAGTGCAGCGACATTGAGACGCAGTGTTTTCTAAGAGGAAAAGGTTGAGGCGCGAATAGAAGCTGCTGCCCACTTTGCACGGCGGTTTGAAGCTTGATATCCAACCCTAGTCGCTTTTGTCGGAGAGCTTCCTTATTTAGATAGTTTTTTGAGGGAGCAATTAAGGCTTTGGAAGGTATTGAAGAAGAGCAGAAGCTTATATTTCTCCTCATGGAGTCAAGTGCGTGCATATAATTGTTCAATAACGACGACGTGAAGGTGTATATTCCTGTCCAGCACAAATGCTCGCCATGCCTACACAGCATTCGAAACAGCAAACACATGCCTCACATAGACACTCGATATTACCATTTCCACCCTCTCCTCTAACAGTAATTTTGCGAGGAGGTTGAAGGCTATCATAATAAATTGTAACAGGATATCCAAAGCTATCATAATGAGGATTTTGATGGTTTTCAATTAAACAATACTTTGCTTTGATTTCACTGTTAAAAAACGCAGCAATTTTTTTGAAAACTGTGCCAATAATGACTCGAATTTTTGCAAGGATTGATAGCTCTTCTTTCGGTTTGATCGGCGATTCAAATAATGGTGTAAATTTTATAATTTCACCTGAGGAAGGAATGACTGTAAAAGAATGACCTCTATATGATGCTTGATAGGGTTCAATCAACGCGGTTCCCCATTCATCCAATTTCCGGGAAAAAGAAATGGGCTGCTCAACATTGCTTTGAACTTTAACGGAATTATAGTAATTAATTTTCATTTTACAAACCTACAATTTAGATAAAAAATAAATATTAAATTAACATCGTTAATATTTATTAAATAATCTATTAAGATTTGTTATAAAAAAAAGACAATCAAGGATCAATATTAAGTGCTCGAGGAATTTTATCTACAGAATCAATTGTCAAAATCTCTTGATCAGTGGAAGCCCCTAATTCTTTAAATTTTCGAGCCGTCACAAGAATTCTCGTTTCGATAGAACCGACAGCTTTATTATAGGAATCGACAGTGCGATCGAGATTTTTACGGACATCATCAAAATGTTCTGAAAGGACACGGATACGGTCATAAAGAGATTTTCCTAGATCGCAAATTTGCTGGGCATTTTTGGCGATGAGTTCTTGGCGCCAACCATAGGCAACGGAACGTAACAAGGCGATCAGTGTTGTCGGAGTTGCCAAAATGACACGCTGCTCAACACCGCATTCAATAAGCGAAGGATCTTGTTCTAAAGCAGCACTAAAAAAAGTCTCTCCTGGCAAGAAAAGAACAACAAATTCCGGTGCTGCAGAGAATTGCTCCCAATAAGATTTAGCAGCAAGCTGATGAATATGCGTACGCACCTGCTTAGCGTGCTCTTTAAGCTTTATTAAGCGTACGTTCTCATCATTTGATTCTAGAGATTCGAGATAAGCTTGGAGAGGCGTTTTAGAATCAACGACAATTTGCTTGAAGTTAGGAAGCTTGATAATAAGATCAGGGCGAAGCCTTTTCTCCTCGATGGAAAGCGATTCTTGCTGAGCGAAATCACAATGTTCAACCATGCCAGCCATCTCCACAACACGGCGCAACTGAATTTCCCCCCAACGCCCTCTTACATTAGGCATGCGCAGAGCTTTCACAAGATTGGAAGTTTCGGCTTGCAGTTGATTTTGAGAGCTTGCCATGACTTTGATTTGCTCATGAAGTGACGTATAGGCTGTGATGCGGTGCTTTTCAATCTCTTGGATTTTATTGTCGAATTTATCGAGGGATTCTTTTATCGGCTTTACTGTTTCGTCGATGGTTCTCTGGCGCATTTGCAGATCGACTTTGGCCGTTTCGTGAAAACGTTCGAATTTTGTGGTCGCAAGTTCAAGAAAAGACTGGCTATTACTTTTTAAGGCATCAACTGAAAGGGCTTTAAAAGATTCCGTCAATTTCTCCTGCGAATGCTGAAGTATCAACAGCTTTTCTTGATTCGCTTTATTTTGCTCTTCGATTCTGGTTTCAAGCTTTATAGAATAAGCCTCAGCATTTTTAAGCTGCTCGCGAAGCTCGAGGGCTTGATTTCGAGTCGACTGAAGAGAATGCTCCTGTTCAGTATATTTTTGCTGCCAGTAAGTCAGCCCAGTCTGCTTTTTCCTCAGCAAGACAAACAAAACCAAAAACAAAATGCTAAAAAAAACAATCAATCCCAAGAGAATGGGAATATATTCAATCGAAGAAAGTTTCAATTTTAAACCCAACATATGGCAATCCTTCAACGGGTAGTAATCTACAATGATGAATCTAATAAGTCGAGAATGAAAAAGGTGTCACAAATTTCAAGCAATGTTTATACAGGTCTTTTTTTAACTATATGCCGGAGAAATCTCATATGAGGAAAATTTACTTTTGGGCCTTTACATTGGCTGCAATCTCTCAAATTGGACATGCCGCAACTTACGATGTAGCCAACCAGACGCAATTTGATGCGGCTCTAACTGCAAGCGCAGTCTCATCAGAAGATAATACGATTAATGTCAATGCTTCGGCAGGCGTTGCGATCACCTCCTCTACAACTGTTTCAGGTAACTCTCCCAATCAGCTCGCCATCAATATCAATGGTGTAGACAGCACGTCCATTCTTCCATTTGCCGTAAACGCTGCCTTAAGTGTCAATGCACAAGGGGATATCTCCCTCATCTCGACTGCTTCCAGCACGGTGCAGATGAATATCTCAAGTCCAGTCACCCAAACAGGAGGCACTATCAGCGCACAATCGGGCAGCAAAATCACTATTCAGGATGGCGGTAGCTATGTGCTTAACGGTGGTACGTTGCAAGTGGGGGGTGCGAATGGATTATCAACTACAGGCACAGGGGTTTTTCGCCTGGGAGCCACAACGTCGGAGGCTATAGAAGTCATTGACTCCAATCTAACGCTTAATATGACCATGAATATGGATCTACCGGCGCCCCCGACAAATGGCGGCGTTGCCACCTTAAACACTAATGGTTTCGATGCCATTGTTTCAGGAACACTAATAACAGCTACCAATACAAGCGGGTTTCCGGTTTTCCAAAAAACAGGGGTGGGCAACCTTACCTTAGAAGATTTCACGGTGACAGGGGGAGGTGAGTATCACCTGGTGGGGGGAACTACCTCGATTGTGAAAAACGTATCGATCCCTTATTTTGCAGTCGGGACAGGAAGCGGAGCAAATACTATCTTAAATATAGCCGATAGCAATGCCCTTTTAACAGTCACCCAACCCGATGCTGGCAATGAATCTTCCGGTTTTCAGATTGGAGATTTTGGAGGGACGGCCACTGTCAACCACTCTGCCGGAACTGTGTATGTCCACGATAGTTCGTTTAACATCAGCAACCAGGGTGGCACAGGCACGTATAATTTAAACGGGGGCACGATCAATTTCACTTCTTTGAATAATGCCGTCTCCTATTTCAATATCGGTCGCAATATGGGTGCCAATCCTGCAACCACAGGTATTTTAAATATCAGTGACGGACTACTTAATGCCTATAAGACTAACGGCAACGTCAATGTTGTTATTGGCAGCCGGGTAGCCTCGAGCGGAGCGAGCTCAAGCGGCGTGATCAATCAGACGGGAGGAACTTTTAGGTTTAACGGCGGCGCCAATTTGTTCCTTGCAGGCTTTGGCAATGGCATCTACAACCTCACTGGTGGGAACCTGGAAGTAGGGGGAACTTCTCTTCAAGGTGTTTTTACCGGAGGAAGCGGCACTTATCAGTTTAATTTTGGCGGCGCAGCTACAATCCGCGTCATTGAATCGAATCTAAATACCAGCGTCAACATGACACTTTTGCCGGGAGGCAATGGCGCTATAGACACCAATGGGTTTGATGCAACTTTTTCGGGCACGCTGACAAGCTCTGGAGCCTTGACTAAAAAAGGAGCCGGCACATTACTTTTATCCGGTATCAATAACTACTCAGGTGGCACAACAGTTAACGCCGGCATTTTGCGCGGCAATACTGACGGCGTGCAAGGCAATATCGTCAACAATGCCTCTGTGATATTCGATCAGGCGATTGATGGAGAGTACTCAGGCAATATGTCTGGAAGCGGCCAGCTCACTAAGCTTGGTGCCGGCACGTTGCTTTTATCAGGGGCAAATAACTACATTGGCGGCACAACGGTAAGCACCGGGACTTTGCAAGGCACGACAACAAGCCTGCAAGGGGATATCGTCAATAACGCCATTGTTACATTCGACCAGAGCTTCGATGGAACCTACGCAGGCAATCTGTCCGGAAGCGGAGAAGTCGTCAAATCAGGCGCCGGAACGCTCATCTTTACAGGCACAAATAATTATTCCGATGGCACCTCTATTTTAGCCGGAGAGTTGCAAGGCAATACGAATAACCTACAGGGGGCAATCGACATCAACATCTTTACCTTAACATTCAATCAACAAACACAGGGCAGCTTTACCGGTATTCTTTCGGGGAACTCCAGTGCTACATTGAACAAAACAGGCGTCGGCACACTTAACTTCACTTCCGACCAAAGCACTTTTGGGGGTGTAACCCATATCACAGAAGGCAAGCTGGCTTTAAACAACAACCTGGGAGGTAATGTGCATGTTGCTCAAAGCGGAACATTGTCCGGCATAGGGACGGTTTTGGGCAATCTTTTTGTCGATGAGGGCGGCACCCTCTCTCCCGGCAATTCGCCAGGCATTCTGCACGTCATGGGAAATTATACCCAAGGGCCCGCCGGGATCTATCTCGTCACTATCGACGGAACGCAAAATTCCGCCCTTTTCGCCTCAATGGCTGCCTCATTAAGTGGCACGTTAAGCATTTCCTTGGTAAACGGCGTTAGCATAGGCACAACTTATGACATTTTACACGCTGACGGGGGAGTTAGCGGAACGCTCAGCCCCGTTTTGGCAAACCCTGTCCTCATCCCTAAAATCACTTACACACCAACAGATGTCCTTTTGACACTTACACAAGATTTTACCAAAATCGCCATCACGAAGAATCAAAAGGCTATTGCTGCCCAGCTCAATACCCTTACGTCGCCAAATCCTGCAGAAGAAGCGGTCTTGAATCAACTTATCGTGCTTTCAAGCGATCCTGCTACGATAGGTGAAACAAGAGAGGCGTTGGATGCCATAAGCGGTCAGCCCTATATAAACGGAGAAGTGCGCGCAGAGATAACTGAGAATCGTTTAACCAATATAGTTTTTAATACTTTACGTACCTCTATTGCCATCTCCCCTTGTTTTGATTGCGATGGCGATTTTCAATGTTGTGGAATTACTCCCTGGCTAGCCTTTAATGGCGGACATATATCCTTCAGGGGGAATCGCGAAGCCAGCGGCTTTAAAACAAATGAATACACAGTCATAGGGGGTATACAGACAACACTTAACTCTATATGGACTTTAGGAATCGCTGGTTCCTATGAAGACGAAAGAACCCATGATTGTATTGGTGGACACAGCCGCATCCACACAGGATCTTGTGTCCTCTATGGACTTTACCGGCCCAAAATATTTTATGTGTGGGGGGATGTGGACTTTGGGTGGAGCAGGCAAAAGACGCGTCGTAAAATTAGCATTGGCACTCTTGAATTTACCGCCCACGGTAAGCCAAACTTAGAGAGAGTGTTTGGCTATCTGGAATCAGGATATGACTTTTTTTATCACAGTTTACTGATTCAGCCGTTTGCCGGCGTACAGGTAGGCCATTTTAAGCGCCATGGCATTCACGAAACTGATGCCGACTTCTTAAACCTGAATATTGCATCAAAAAACTATACGCGCTGGTTTAGTAGGCTGGGGGTTCACGTCACCTCTTTCAGTCCCCGCAAAAGCCTGCAGCTTGGTCTGGATCTGTTCTGGCAGCATCGCTACGGAGGAAACCATCGCTCCATGCATGCCCATTTCGATGGATTTGGAGATGACTTCACCATTGTAGGAGCGCCTCTTTCAAACGACAGCCTCTTTGGTTCTTTATTCCTTAGTAAACGGTTTACAGACCATTTGGAAGGCTATGTCGAGGCAAGCGGTCAGTGGTGGAAACAAGCTCAGGGCTACCATGCCACTGTAGGGATTAAGTATTGTTGGTAGGGCAAAATCTTTTCTTTGCTTAAAAAACTTTCCGTTTAAGAGCCTCCTTTATGTATACTGTATTTTTTTTGGTATTATGATAGCTTTCTTTATTGATCAACGAGCTTGGCTCTGGCCACTGATAAGTTTGGCCCTTTTTACTCCCTTTTCTTCTGAAATCGATTTAGCCATCGCTAACTATTTCTACCAAGAAAATGGCCATTTTCCTTCCAATGATTTTTACACCTTTATGTTCAATTATGGAGTTCTGCCTACCCAGCTTGTATTTGTAGCGGCTTCACTAATTTTTTTGGGATCCTATGTACTTACGAAATGGAAAAAATGGCGGTCGGCTTCTTTATTGATGATCCTTACTTTGGCGATAGGCTCGGGATTGATCACGCATGCCTTGCTCAAAGATCATTGGGGAAGACCAAGACCGAAGCAAGTGATTGAATTTGGAGGAAGCCAGGCATTCCGTCCTTATTATAGACCCAATTTTTTCCATCAGCCTGAACCATCCAAATCCTTTTCATGTGGTCATTGTACCATGGGTTTTTATTTTTTTGCCTTGGCCCTTGTTGGACGCCTGTTAAACAAGCGTTGGCTCTTTTGGTTAGGTCTTTTATTGGCATTTGGGTTAGGATCTATCCTTTCATGGACCCGCATGGCTCAGGGAGGCCATTTTTTTTCAGATACGCTTGCCAGCGCCATTGTGATGTGGCTCACGGCCTATATTTCCTATAAATGGATCTCTTCTTATCAGGATGCTTATGAAAGGACTCACAAAACGTCAACGTGAGATCATCGATTATATTCAAGAGTTTATCACTAATAATCGCTATTCGCCAAGCTATCGCGAAATTGGGCATCATTTCAAATTTAACTCTCTAGGCACGGTGTATAAACATGTCGATGCTCTCAAGCGTAAAGGGATGCTATTAAACAAAAATAAAGCAAGCCGTTCCATTGCTCCAACAGAGCAAATCGTGAAACCGCAGCAACAGACTGAAATTGAAGTTCCTTTTATTGGAAACATCTCAGCAGGAATTCCCATTCAAACTTTTTCGCAAACCAAGCAATTATCGGTTCCAAGAGGACTGATACATGCCCCTGAAAAAACATATGCATTGAGAGTTCAAGGTAATTCTTTAAGCGAAGAGATGATTGCTGATGGAGATCTATTGTTAGTAGAAGCCCGTCAAGAAGCCCATCCAGGTGAAACGGTTGTTGCCCTCATCAATGGACACGATACCATTATTAAGAAATATTACGAAGAAAGCCCTTATGTGCGATTATTAAGTTCTTACGCTGTGCATCATCCGATCATCTTGCACGCTGAAAACGTCGTTGTGCAAGGGGTTGTTGTCGGACTGCTACGTTTATTCGGTTAATCCTCGACATCCAAATCATCGGGCTCAGGTTCGAAATCTTCCAGTGTCTTCGATTTTTTTCCTGAAATAAGACGGATGAGCGATAAAATCCAAGCAATAACTACATACGCCCAAGAGCAAACGAAAAAGACGACGGCAAAATGATGCAGCAAGCCATAAAATATAATGGCAGCAGTGACAACAGTGATGAAAACCAGTTGAAACGAAGCGACACGGATTTGCAGACTTTTCAAGCTAGGAAACTTCCATCGGCTGATCATAAAATAGCCCAGAATGATTAGCTGCAAAATGATAATCCATGCATGCGCTTGTTCATGAAGATTAATCCAAGAGCGGAATTCATCTGAAATCAAAAACAGATTGCCAGAAACAGCGGCTGCGGCTGCGGCAGGAATGGGCAAGCCTGTAAAGTTTTTTTTACTCGAATCACTTAGATCATGAGCGGCTTTCACTGGCTGAGTTGTCAAATTGAAGCGCACGAGACGTAACACTCCGCAAACTGAATAGATCATGGCCGCCGTTGTTAAAAAAAAGGAGAGCTCTGTTCCTGGAACAATCGAAAGACTTTTGAGGATAATAACTGAAGGGGCAACACCGAAAGTGATCGCATCAGCAAGAGAGTCAAAAAGTCCGCCAAATTCGCTTTCAGCTTTCATCGCTCGAGCAACAGCTCCGTCAAGTAGATCAGCAAAAGCAGCTAGAAGCAAGATCCCTGCACACGCAGTTAATACAGGATAAGTTGCCGAGCCGACCTCAGTCATATTCATTTTGAAAATGACAAATAAGCCGCAAGACAGTCCAAAAGCAGTGATAATATTTGGAAGAAGATGGATACGTTTCATATTTCTAAAGTTATTCCTCTTGTAAACTTTCCGAGAAGAATTGTATCAACCATAATACCCAAATCTCTCATTTTTAACCATTGGATAAAAAACTCTTTTTTGCAAAGATGCAATAACTATGGAGTTCATTATCTGTGATTTGCGCGACCTAATCCGCGATCAAGAATAATTTATCATTTCATTTGAGGTTTATATGAGACAAATATCCCTTTTCTTTGCCTTTACTTTCGTAGCTATCTCTAAACTATCGGGGGAACAAGCTGACCCAGAAGAGCAAAAGAAACTTGATTACAAGCTCCAAGATGAACGCTTGCAAGAACAACGTTTAGAAGAAGAGCGTCTTGAACAGCAGCTTCAAGATAAGCGTTACGAAGAGCAACGCCTCGAACGTCAAAGAGAAGATGAAGAATGGGAACGCCGCCATCGGAGATGAGTGAGCTCTTTCGCTTCTTTTTTTCACCACCGAGAAAAGCAACGAGATCACAGAGAAGCTCTCAAAAAGAAATCGCTATTTGAGAGAATGTATTAAAGCCCAACTTGCTACCTATGAAAGCAGTCGGTAGAACACAACCCTCACTTATCTCGATAACCCTCTCTGTGATCTCACTGCCTTTTCTCGGTGGTGAAAAAATCAAGTCGGAATAAGGACGGACTTCGTTTATTTGGTAAAGATTTGATATTCAGAAGGTTCAAAAAGGCTGGAAGCATACACAGCTAAAGAGTGCAGGTAAGTTTCGCTTTCTTCCACAAAAAAATCAGCTGCAATGCCTTCTGCAAGTCGGGAAGCTCCTAAGCTGATTCCGGGAATATCTCCACTAATCAAGCCATGGCTGAGAAAAGCTCCATAATTGAAGCAATAGATATGCTTTAAGCATGAGGCACAGCCTACCTCTTTTTCTTGAAATTGAAAATGAGAACCCAAATAGGGAAAACGGCCAAGCTTAGGCATATCCCTAAAAGCAGATTCGGGCAAGCGATCCTTCCATAATAAAATATCTTCGCTGATGGAACGCAATTCAGGGCATTTTGAAATATCGATAGCAAAGCCAGTAGCCAACACAATCAAATCGACTGAAAAAGACCCTTGGGTTGTGTTTAGCAAAATTTCATCGCCACTTTGTTCAAGATCGCGGACTGAAGTATCAAAATAAATAACAAGATTCGCAAAATCTTTTATCCTTTCGACAGCCTCTTTTGGTGGCGGAATCCCCGCTTCCATGGCCTCTTCAAAAAATTGGCAATGCATTTCATCGGGTAAAGAAAAAAAGCCTCTGGCAAGTCCTGGAAAGGCAAGTTGTGCAAACTTATTCACAAAAGGAATTTTCGGTCTTCGTATAAGCATGGTCACGCATTCAGCGCCATTTTCTAGAGCTGCTGCAGCCGCATCAAATCCAGAAGCCCCGCCTCCAATGATGACGACCCTCTTTTTCTCGAAAGCACCCGAAGTTATTTCTTCGCTTGTATGTTGATAAAATTTTTTAGGAATAGTCATGATATATTCTGGGATTTCGTTGCCGCCAAACCCTCCTCTTCCTGTCGCTAAAACGACTTTTCTCGCATAAAACACCTGGGTTTTTCCATGGAAGTCGAAAGTCAAGCGAATCAAGGAACCATCTGGAACGAGATTTTTTAAAATCATCTCATTGTTCACAAGAAGCTTCAAAACCTGGCGATACCAACTTAAATATTGATTCCACATGGAAGTGGGAATCACTTTTAATTGTTTCCAGGCCTCTTTTCCATATCCAGCCTCATACCATGCACGAAATGTTAGGCTTGGAATTCCCAATGCAGGTCCCATAAGTCCCTTGTTTGAACGCAAGTGCTTCATACGAGCATACTTGCTCCAAGGTCCTTCGTTGCCCGCCTGATTTTCATCAAAAATAACAATATTAGCGATTCCCTCTTTGATTAAAGCAAAAGCGGCTGTCATGCCGGCCATGCCGCCGCCTATCACCGCAACATCGATAATTTCTTTTTGCTCTGCGGAAGGAGGAAATCGCAACCATTTTTGCGGGGGGATATTTATAAATTTAAGATCTTGATGAATTCGTTTTTCCAAAGTCTCTAAAGAATCTTCACTGAATAACTGAGAGTTGGGATTAAAAATAGCCAATAAAGAAAAGGTTAAAATTATAAAACAGTTTCTAAACATTTTAACCTCTCGTTTTCATGAAAGATTAGAGCAAGAGACAGAGGCAAAAAAGTCGCCTCTTCCTATGAAATGATTTTGCTAAATCAGAGCAATCGCATGCAAGTTGATTCTGATTTACTCATTATGATAAGCTAACAACACTCATTTCTCTAACAACCCAACTTGTTACCTATGAAGGCAGTCAGATTCGAAATTATTTTCTCTCTAGAAGCTCGCACTCTCGGCTCTGAAAATAAGAGGGCCATATTTTCTAATACGACCCTCTTATTTTTGCGAACTTCTAGTGGAAAAGAATTCAAATCTGACCCGTTCATAGGTAGCGAGTTGGGTTATAATTCCGAAGGCTGAAGCTATGCCCAAAAAAATCATCCCTTTTCAAGAAACAGGACAAAGATACCACGAATTTGAAGTGATAAAATCCACTCCAATATCTGAGTTACATTGCCAGCTGATCGAACTCGTTCACATGCCTACTGGCGCCAAAGTAATGCATATAGCCAATGATGACTCTGAAAATTTATTCTGTCTTTCCTTTCAAACTATTCCGGTCTCTTCAAATGGAGTCGCTCACATCCTAGAACATACGGTCTTATGTGGATCTCGCAAATTCCCTGTCAAAGATCCGTTTTTTGCCATGCAGCGCAGAAGCCTCAATACATTTATGAATGCCCTCACTGGAGCTGATTTTACCTGCTATCCTGCAGCAACACAAGTCCCCAAGGATTTTTATAATCTGCTAGACGTTTATCTTGACGCTGTCTTTCATCCCAATCTCAATGAGATGAGTTTTATCCAGGAAGGCTGTCGCCTAGAATTTGCTAATCCTTCCGATCCAAATTCGCCTTTAGAATATAAAGGCATTGTTTTCAATGAGATGAAAGGCGCATTGACAAATCCCAATGCACGTCTAAATGAAGCTATTAGCGAAGCTCTATTTCCCGATTTGACTTATGGTATTAACTCAGGAGGAGATCCTAAGCATATTCCTGAATTGACTTATCAAGAATTACGCAATTTCCATGACCAATATTATCATCCGAGTCGCTGCCTATTTTTCTTCTATGGCAATATGCCGCTCCAAGGTCATCTCGATTTTATTGCAGAAAAGGTCCTGAATGAAACCAAGCCTCGAGAACCTTTACCTCCCCTTCCCCTGCAGTCGCGTTTTCAAGCACCTCATCGCATCATAAAAACGTATCCTATCCCGGCAGAAGAAAATACTTTCGATAAGACCATGATGGCATTTGGATGGCTTACCTGCCACATTTTAGAACAGCAGGAACTTCTAGCCTTGAATATTTTAGAAATCATCCTCATGGATACGGATGCCTCTCCATTAAAAATGGCTTTGCTAAAATCCGGATTATGCAAACAAGCCCTTTGTTATATGGATGATGAGATGTCAGAAGTTCCCATCATACTTACACTCAAAGGATGCAATCCAGAAAAAGCGGACGATCTCGAGGACCTTCTTCGCCAAAAACTCAAGGAAATCGTTCGTCAGGGCATTCCATTAAACATGGTTGAAAATGCTATCCATCAACTGGAATTTCACAGAAGTGAAATTACTGGAGACCACGTTCCATTCGGTCTTTCTCTTTTCATGCGTTCGGCGCTTCTTAAGCAACATGGCGGAGATGCTGAAAGAGGACTTAAAATTCACTCCTTGTTTGATGACGTCCGACGACGCAATCTTGAAGATCCTACCTATTTGACAAAACTGATTGAAAAGCATTTTTTAAACAACCCTCACTTCGTGAGGCTCGCGTTGATTCCTGATCGAGAGCTTGGAGAGAAAGAACTGTTGGAAGAAAAATCCAAACTTAAAGCCCTTCAAGAAGGAATGAGCGATGAAGAAAAGCAGTACATCATAAAAAAATCTTCTCAGTTAGAAGCTTTTCAATATATGCAAGAAGAAGAAAATGGCGACATTCTTCCAAAAGTAACTCTCAGTGATGTTCCGCATAACGTCCGCACATATTCGCTTAGTGAAGAAAAAGCCGGCAGCCTCGATGTTTTTCATCATCATTGCTTTACTAATGAAATCGTATATGCTGATTTGGTTTTCGATCTTCCGGATATTGTCGAAGGAGATCTCCCCTATGCCAGACTCCTATCCACGCTGATTTCTCAAATGGGATGCAAGGGACGTAATTATGCCGAGAATTTGGAATACATTCAGGCACATACTGGTGGGATTGGCGCTTCTCTTGTCATGAACCCGCAAGCCGAAAATCACCGTAAATTTTTTCCTTCATTTTACATTCGAGGAAAAGCCCTTCATCGCAAAACTCCGAAACTATTCACACTCATTCATGAGATTGTTTCTTCGATTGACTTTACGGATAAACATCGCCTTAAGGAAGTCATTTTAAAACAAGTCACAGCGCTGGAAAGCAGCCTTAATCAAAATGCGTTGAAATATGCTGTCAACCTCTCTTCTCAAGGCTTGGATATCGCCTCCAAAGTGGCGAATGCATGGTATGGACTTGAATATTTATCGACAATGAGATCGTTAGCTCAAGATTTCGATACACGTGCAGATTGGTTGGTGGGCAAACTGCAGATGCTCCAGGATATGGTATTAGGCGGAGAGAACCCCGACCTCGTCGTTACATGCGATGCAGCCATGTATGATGAAATCAAAGGCCATGGTTTTTATGGCTTGCAAGATTTGGCGACGCATCCCATTTCTAAGTGGCAAGGAAATTATCCCTTGATGTCCAGTTCCTCTCAAGGAAGGATCATTGCTTCTCCTATCGCTTTTATCGGCAAAGCGTTCAAAACGATATCATATTCCCATCCAGATGCTCCTGCCCTAAGTATCGCAGCCTTCCTTTTTGACAATCTTACTTTGCATACAAGCTTAAGAGAAAAAGGAGGCGCTTATGGCGGAGGAGCCGTAAGCAGTCCCATGTCTGGAAGCTTCTATTTTTACTCCTATCGCGATCCGAATGTTCTTTCAACCCTCAATGCATTTGAAAAAGCCATCGAAGAAGTGCTATCGGGTCATTTTGAAGAATCGGATATCGAAGAAGCCAAAATTGAAATGACGCAATCCCTAGATGCACCGGTTGCTCCGGGCAGCCGCGGCGATATCGCTTATGGATGGCTAAGAGAAGGAAAGACGATTGCCCTTCGCCAAGCTTTCCGCGATAGAATGCTCTCATTAAAGTCCGAAGACATTATCCGTGCAGTAGAAAGGCAGATTGTACCCAACTTCAGCAAATCCGCAACAGTCGTCTTCGCAGGAAAAGAGCTTCTTGAAAAAGAAAATGCAAAGCTGATCGCTGATCGGATGCCGTCATTGCCTATCAAAAATATTTTCCCTTGATTAATGCCCAAAGGGGCCTTTGGGAGGATCATAGTAAGACCCAGTGGAGTTGATTTCTCCATAAGGGATATTTGATGTGCGTTGTGAGGCTTCGATGTCTTCAGGAGTCCGTATGAAATAGTATTGAGTTGGAGGCCGAGGGATGCGGATAATCAGCTCTCTGGGCCCTTGACTGGGGTTTTGTTCGTTCTTATCATCAAGGGCTTCTGATTCCTCCTCGGAGATTTCTTGAGGTGATGCGTTATTTTCTGCAAGCAACGGATAAGTGCTTATCGAAAAGAGAGATATAAAAAGTAGAGTCCACATTTTTACCTCTAAAATTTTAAGCTATCAGTTGGGACTTAAATTCGAAGATACTTTCCATTAAGGAATAACGATCCAACAAAAATATTCCAGGGACATATTTTGATGCCTCAGTCTGATTAGCCTTAACTCCGATTCCTTTGAAGTACATGACTCCCAAAGCAGACTTACAAAGGGAGTTTCCATTTTCTACGGCTTTTTTCATCAGTTTAAAGGCTTCCTCATCATTTTTAGGAACCCCGATTCCCTTATAATACATCAAAGCAAGATTTCGTGGAGCTTCTTTGCAACCTAATTGGCTGGCTTGATCGAAGCATTGTAAAGCCTCTTCAGGATTTTTGGAGAGAAGCTTTATCCCAAGGAAATTTAGAAATTTAAGTCCATCTTTTGCAGCAACCAGACGATAAAATTCTAATGCCTTTTCGTCATTTTTGGTAACACCCCATCTTCCTTCATAGCAATCGCCAAGTTTTTTCATCGCAGGAACATAACCATTTTCAGCAGCTTTTTCCAGCCAGATGACCGCTTTTTCGTGTTGAGATCTTAATAGTAAATTTATAGCATATTGATACTTAATTTCAGCACTTCCTATTTTTGTAGCGAAGTCCGACCATTGTTCTTCTGTTTGCTTAGAGCTATCTGAAATGATTTTCAAATCATGTAAATTGACCATTTGATGTATTGCAGGCGAATAGCATTGGTAGGCGGCTTTTTCATAACCTTTTATCGCTTTATAAATCAACGCTTGCCCTTTTTCGTCATAACAATGCTTTTCTCTATCGAAGAAATTTCTCGCTTGGTCATAGTCTTTCATCGCATTATTATAAATCAAATCAGGCGAACCTTCGGGGTCAGTGACATTCATGTATGAAACAGTATTAGAAAGGCAAAAGGTTGGAGGAATAAGGCTTTGGTTAAGTTGGAATGAGGAGTAACACTGAGCAATTGAATTGTTTGTTTTTGAAAAGAAATTACCGACAAACTTTGAAATGTTCAAATTATTTCTATTTAATGGATCTCTTAATGCCCCAAATGCCAAGATTCCCGTTAATAAAGCAATTTTAATTTTGCTTTCTAAGCTTAGATTTGATAAAGAACCACCAACGTTCCTAAAGGTGGATCCATTTGCATTTGGAGGAGTGAAAGAGTGAGGATTCGTCGAATGGGGACCGACTGGCTGAAGCGACATAATAATCCTTTTTTAAAAGAAAAAATATTATATCACGGAAAATTTATAATGTAAATTAATTTAAATCATTAAATCTTAATTAACTATTTTCAAGGAGGAATATGTCTTTAACTTTGGCAACCTTAGCAAGAGATTCGATTGGCCACGCCATCGTAGGAGGAACTCTTGGAACTGCTCTAGGAGCTGTAGCTGTAATGAATTTTCCATCGGTGTGTGTAGACACCCATCCTATACTCACTCAATGCTATTTCAAAGTCCCAATGGCTGGAGCCTTTTGCGGAGCTGCAATAGGAAGTTCGATAATTATTATTTCGAGCATTGCCCATCGCATCTTTGCTTCGCATCAAAGGTAAGCCTATTGACGAGTCAAAACGAGCTGTGGGATTAAAATAGCACGATCGTCTTAGTATAACCATAACCTCAAAGATATGTGATATAAAAAGAATAATAATCGTATTTTTTTAATTGATAATCTATTATTTTTTTATAAAAAGCACTTTTTTATTTTTAAAAAATATTATTTATTCAAACACAATGATTCCGATATGTTAGAGAATTTACGCTTCATCCGATCGATACTTCAGCATACCTCTTCTGTTGATCCTAAAACAACTCCGCAACCAAAAGAACAAAACAAGCTCCGTCATATTGGGATTGCCCTTATAGCCTTGGCTTGTTCCGGATTGGCATTTAAACAGATTTTTGCGCCTGCAAATGATAACGATAGGCAAAAAAATCCATTAACATCCTCTTCCCCCTCAGAATTATTAGGGAAAGATCGTTCTTTCCAAGAAATCAACATCCCTTCTGATATATCATCGTCATCCTTGCAGGGATCTTTTTCTGAATCAAAGAGCGAGGCTTTTTTCCCTTCAATCAATGCCACATTGGGCATAGCAGGAATGATTTGTGGAACTGCAATCGCTTGGAATGCATGGAAATGGCTGAAGAAAAGCCAAAATCAAGTAATCAGACAACAAGAGTTATCGCAACAATTTTCACAGCAAGCTCTAGCACAACAAAAAGTCGAAAATTCTCTTTCTTCACAAGAAGAAAAAAAAGACAATTTTAAAAGCGAATCCTACGAAATACCTCCAACTCTTCCTACGGATAAGAAACATACTAGTGATCAAGACGATATTATTAAACAATCAACTCAAATCCTTGAAAATCTTCTACCTGAAAAGTATTTGCAAGAGCTGACAATCCAAGATGGGAGGACTTCTTTAAATGATGCAAAAGTCTTCAAAACAATTATTCCTCTTCTCGAAAAGCTATCATTTAATGAACTTTTAAAAATCCTGTCTATTGAAGATAGAATGGGATCGACTCCTCTGCATTATGCAAACACTTTCAAAACAGCCATTCCTCTTCTTCAATCGCTCGATCTCCAAGATCTTATCAGAGTATTATCCATCAAAAACTCAAACGAGTCGACTCCTTTACATGATGCAGATGTTTTCCGAGCAGCCATTCCTCTTCTTCAATCGCTCGATCCCAAAGCTCTTATCAGAGCATTATCCATCAAAAACTCAAACGGGTTTACTCTTTTACATCACCCAGATGTTTTCCGAGCAGCCATTCCTCTCCTTGACAAGCTTCCAGTTAATGAGCTTGCGGAAGCGCTGTCAATCGAAGGTGAATATGGAATGACTCCTTTATCTTTTGATGATGTTTTTCAAGCCGCCATTCCTCTTCTTCAATCGCTCGATCTCCAAGATCTTATCAGAGTATTATCCATCAAAAACTCAAACGGGTTTACTCCTTTACATGATGCAGATATTTTCCGAGCAGCCATTCCTCTTCTTCAATCGCTCGATCTTCAAGATCTAATCGAAGTATTATCCATCAAAGATGAATACGGATTGACTCCTTTACATCACTCAAATGTTTTCGAGAAAGCCATTCCTCTTCTTGAAGAATTTCCTAGTGATATCCTCTTGAAGGTATTATCCATCGAAGATACAAACAAAAAAACTGCTTTAGAACATGATGCCGTTTTCAAGGCGGCCTTTTCGTTCCTTAAAGCGCGTATTTGGGCAGCGAAAGAGGACCTTTCCCTTGCAGGGATCCCTCTCAATAGCCTTTTAAAAGCCTTGAAAATTCAACAATTCCAAGAATTGCCTCTTCTTCATGATATGGAGATTTTCGAAGGCGCTATCCCCCTTCTTGAGAATCTTCCCGTTAATGAGTGTTTGCAGATGCTTTCAAAGGACAATAACCAAATGTCTCCTTTACATCATCCGAGTGCTCTCGGAATAGCCAGCTCTCTTCTTGAAAAGCTTCCCTTTAATGAGTGTTTGCAGGTACTCTCAATCCAGGATCAAAGCGGAATGACTCCTTTACATCAAGCATATCTCTTTGCAGAAGTTATTCCTTTTCTTAAATGTCTTCCGTCCAATAAACGTGTACAGATAATGTCTATTCAAGACGCAAAAGGATCGACTCCTTTACATTATCATTATACCTTTCATATAGCTATTCCTTTTCTTAAATGGCTTTCTTCTGACGAACGTGTACAGATAATGTCGATTCAAGACGGACACGGATCGCCTCCTTTACATTATGATTGCTTCTTTGAAGAGGCTATTTCCTTTCTTCGGCACCTTCCTTCTGACGAACGTGTACAGATAATGTCAATCCAGGACAGATGTGGGCGGACTCTTTTACACTATGAACATGTCTTTAAAGCAGCTATTCCTCTTCTTAAATGGCTTCCGTCCGATGAACGAATACAGATAATGTCTATTCAAGACAAACATGGATATCTTCCCTTGGATCACAAGGATGTTTTCAAAGCGGCCATTCCTTTTCTTAAATCACTTAAGTCTGATGAACGTCTGAAAATACTATCAATCAACAATGGAGGATGGACCTCTTTACATATTGAGGGCATCTTTAAAGAAGCTATTCCTCTTCTTGAATGGATTTCTCCTGATGAGCGTTTGCAAATATTTTCAATTCAAGATCACTATGGAATGACTCCATTACATTATGCAAATATTTTCCTCGATGCTCTTCCTCTTCTTAAACGACTCTCTGCAGATGAACGCGAGAAGATATTGTCAATTCAAGACAAAAATGGACAGACTCTTTTGGGAAACAATCCTCAACAATGGCTTCCACGCAATGAACTCATCCTGTTAATGCCAAAATGATTGCGTATATGAATTCATTTCCTTGCCCCTACCCGGGAGGAATGAATTATGTAAGAGGTTTAATGCAGATGCCTAGAAATCACAATGCGTTGAATTTCGCTTGTGCCTTCGTAGAGTGTTGTCACTCTGGCGTCGCGAAAGTATTTTTCAACAGGATAGTCCTTGATATAACCATAACCGCCATGAATTTGAAGAGCCTCGGCAGCAATTTCGTTGCATATTTCTGAACAGAAGAGCTTGGCTTCGGAAGCTTCTTTGGTATACGCTTGCTTTTGATCCTTCATCCATGCCGCCCGATAAGCAAGAAGCTTAGCCGCATCGAGCTTGACGCACATATCGGCAAGTTTGAAAGCAATCGCCTGATTTTCCCCTATGGGATGTCCAAACTGACGACGCTCTTTGGAAAATATCAAAGCGGCTTCAAACGCAGCCTCGGCAATGCCAATCGATTGCGCTGCAATTCCTAGGCGTCCGCTGTCGAGACTGCTTAAAGCGATTTTTAGACCTCCCCCTCTTTTGCCCAAGAGCTGCTGCTTGCTGATGCGGCAATTATCGAAGCGAAGGGAAACAAGGTTGGCTGTCAATAGTCCCAATTTGCTCTCCTTCTTGATCACTTTAAGGCCTGGGGCTCCTCTATCTACAAGAAAAGCAGAAATGGCCCCTTGTGGCTCATGAGCAGTATCCTTAGCAAAAACAATCAAGGCTCCGGCAATATCGCCATTGGTGATAAATTGTTTTTCCCCATTGAGAAGCCAAAAGTTGCTATCTTCGGAATCTTCTTTAAACGATGTTTGAATAGACTTTGGATCGCTTCCCGCCTGCTTTTCTGTGAGGGCAAAGGAAAGAGGAACACATTCTCCCATGGCGACTTTGGATAGGTAGTTCTTACGTTGGCTCTCGGTTCCAAAACGAGCGATGGCTTCCGCCGCCATATTAGTTACAGCCATGGCAACAGCCAGTCCAGCATCTGCTTTAGCGATAGCGGAAATCCCCAAAAGATAACCTAAAGTGCCTCCATCATCTCCTCCAAATTCTTTAGAAAGACTCAACGACATCAAGCCACTCTTGCCCATATCCCGAAAAAGAGCCTGGCGAGCAGATAGGTCGTCTTCCAGCAATTGGACTCTCTGCTTGATATACTCTGCGGCAAACTTTGTGCAGAGATTTTCAATACGTTGTTGAGCTTCAGAAAAAGCAAAATCCACACTATCCTCATGTCTTTTTGACGATGATGCAGGTGACAGTCTTGTCATTTCCTCCCATGCTGATCATCATTCCATAGGGCTTGTTTAATACCGCTGGGTTCGAAGCCTTGCCAGTGCATTGTTGAAGGAGATCGACAAGTTGGCGAACACCAGAAGCTCCTGTAGGATGCCCGAAGCCACCCAAGCCGCCAGAAAGATTGGTGGGAAGAATGCCTTCCTTGGTCGTGTTTCCATCGAGAATAAAGTCCGCACTTTTCCCTTTTTCGGCATAACCGATTGCTTCCAAAGCCAGTAGGGCGGTGATAGAAAAACAGTCATGAATCTCCAACAAGGCAATATCCTCTTTAGAGATTTTTGCTTGCTCCAGGGCTTTTCCAACAGCAATCTCGGTAGTTGTCAATGCGGTGAGTTCTGATGGTGGCAAAGTCAAATCAGCTTCAGCTTCTCCAATGCCGATAATTTCGACAGCCTCATTTTTTTCTATTCCGCAAGCTTCCAAGCCTTCTTCAGAGGCAATGAGCAGGGAGGAAGCCCCATCAGTGATTTTTGAACAGTTGTAAAGGTTTAAATAAGGAACAAACTTTTGGGGATCAGGTGGGGTCATCGCCAAAGATATCAAATCTGCGGCTGTGTTGTGATATTCTTGTGCATGGGGATTTTTACGGGCATTGAGAATGGATTGTTCATACCATTTTGCCATTGCCAGACGTGATGCCTCCTCACCATAAGTATTAAAATAGGCGCCTGCACGTGTTGCAAAAATACCTGGAAAAAAGAAAGCATATCCTCCTTTGCGTTCTTTGGAATAGTAGGCTGCCCCAGCAAGCACATCAGCCCCATAGACAGATTTGATCGTGTTTTGCATTTCAAATCCGGTCACAAAAACAGTATCGGAAAATTCGGATAGGACGCTTCTCATAGCCATAGCAATTGCCCGTCCACCTGTGCCACAAGCTCCTTCAATTCCCGTACAGGGTTTGTTGAGCAATTCAGGAGCCATAAATGGCAAAAAACCAGGGAGATTACCTTGCTTAAGAAAACGACTGGACATAAAGCTACCGATTACTCCTTCATCGAAGGATGGATTAGGAACCTGTTTTTTTGTCCCTGAAGCTGTTTCCTTAAGATATTCTTCAAAAGGACGCATTGGTTTTGATGGATCAAATTCTTGTCTGCCAGGTCCCATATAAATTGTATTATAGCCTGCAGCTGCATAGACTTTTTTGCGAAATCCCCTCATGATTTTTTGCCCTCTATAGCAAAGGATGAAAAAGGCTCTTCGACTCCATAAAGATGAAAGAACCCTTTCTGCAATACGATGTCGACATCCTTAATAGATTGAGCGATATCGCTATCGACGAGCAGATGGGCAATAGAACGCGATTTAGCCAAGAATCTCCTGGAAAGCTCTGCGCCCAAAGTGCTTTCTTCCCATAAATTTTTGAAGTAATTTAAGATTTTGGATTGGCGTTCAACATCTCTGCTTAGAGATTTCCAAGAAACATGCCCAGGAGGAAGAGGACCCAATTTGTCTGCTGAGGCTGCCGTATAGCTTTTTGTTTTATAGTCATAGACTTCAATAGGTTGCCCTTTAACGTAACGAAAGATGCCGTCCTTCTGCATTCCTTCACTGGACTGCCCTCCCTTTGCCCCATTTTCTATCATGGTGTCGATCAATTCATCTGTAAATGGCCCGGTTGTCAAATACGTCGTCATTATCTCTTGAATGCGCTTGCAGATATCTAGTCCAACATAATCAATGAGTTGGAAAATTCCCATAGGCCTAAGCATAAACTCCCTTGTCAGGTAATCGACAGTATAGATAGCTTCAGTGAGAGGCATGATCTCTTCCAATTCTCTTACTAATTGGCAGGCCTCGCTGATTTCACGAATGAAATGGCCGTTGCCAATAAACCCAGCAACATCTTTTGAGAAAACTACAATTTTTTTAAGTCTTTTGGCTATTTTCAGAGCTAATTCTCTTAAAGCTGGATCGCTGTTTTCAGGTATGATCAGTTCAACCAATTGTTGAACAAAGGGTGGATTATAAAAGTGAAAACCGATGATTTTCTTTTCAAGAGCGCTCTTTTCTTGCAGCACGTGAATGGGAATGGAAGAGGTATTTGTAAAATAGCAAGCTTCATGAGAGGCAATGAATGAAAGTTTACGGAAGGCTTCCCCTTTAATCTCTGGATCCTCGGCAATCGCTTCAAAGATAAGCGTCGCCCCACTGCATTCTTCTAAAGAAATAACGGTGCGAATCCGATCCATCGCTTGGGCGACAAAGGCTTCAATAATTTGTTCATTGTCGATTAAATCAAGGCGAACTTCATACTTTTCTCTCAGAGCATTAATATGGCGTTCTGCAAATTTTTTTAACTGACTCCTTAAATATTTTTTTAAGGCACTAAAACATGTCGAATTGGTTTCGACTAAAATCAGAACGGCTTCATCAATAAAAGCAATTTCTTGAAGCAATAGCAGTGCTATTCCTCTGCCCATTTTTCCAGCAGCTCCTAAGACTGCGATGCTCTGAAAAGCTTCTTCTACATCCATTTTTAAACTTGCTTATAGACTTTAGAGTCAAAAAAATAAATCACACTTTTCTTTATGTATAAGATTGTTTTGAGTTTGAGAAAAGATTTTTAAAATCTTCATAAAAATTTTATTAAAAATAGCACAAGATGATAGAAAAAAGAATTCAGAAGTCAGAATTCTGAATAAGGGTAGCCGGTAGTCAGTAGCCAGTAGACAGTAGAACACAAGAATTCAGAAGCCAGAATTCAGAATAAGAGTAGTCAGTAGGAAAACTTTGTCTTGCTTTTCTACCGGCTACTGGCTACTGGCTACCCTTTCAACTTCCAGGGATTAAAAGATGAAACAATCAGCAGGCCATCGTTTTCGCGAAGCCCTCAGCCAAGAAAAACCTTTGCAAATCATAGGTGTCATTAATGCTTATGCTGCAATGATGGCAAAGGCTGTGGGTTTTAAGGCTATCTATCTTTCTGGAGCTGGGGTCGCCAATGCGTCTTATGGACTTCCAGATCTTGGACTCACCACTTTAGATAATGTCTTGACCGATGCTTGCCGTTTGATTGAAGCAGTCGATTTGCCTGTGCTTGTCGATATTGATACGGGATGGGGCAATGCTCTCATGATTGCAAGAACTATCCGTTTAATGGAAGATGCTGGTGTTGCTGCTATCCATATTGAGGATCAGCCTTTAGAAAAACGCTGCGGACATCGCCCAAATAAAGCGGTCATATCAAAAGAGAGGATGGTCGATAGACTTAAAGCCGCCGTCGATGCTCGCCGCAATGCCTCCTTTGTCATTATGGCAAGGACAGATGCTTATGCATGCGAAGGTGTGGAAAAGACAATTGAACGCTGTCTGGCTTATGAAGAAGCCGGTGCGGACATGCATTTTCTCGAAGCCCTCCCTTCACTTGATAAATATGAAATATTTAAGAGGTCTTTAAGAAAACCGATCCTTGCAAATATGACTGAATTTGGGCAGACGCCCATTTTTGATACGGAAGAATTAAAATCAGCTGGAGTTGATATGATTCTTTATCCCTTATCCGCATGGCGGGCGATGAATCTTGCCGCTCTTAAAATATTCTATGAAATCCGATCCCATGGGACGCAAAAACAGCTTTTAGACCAAATGCAGACACGTGAAGAATTGTATGGCTTTTTAAATTATGAGGACTATGAAAAGCAAATCGACGGTAAAGAATAAATCATGACAGAACAACAGCTAGAAAAGAAAAAGGCAGGGGGATTAGCAGGTGTTATCGCAGGAGATTCTGCCATTTGCCTCTGCGGGGCCGAAGACGAAAGTCTCCTTTATCGCGGCTATTCCATTGAAGATTTAACAGAGCATACTTCTTTTGAAGAAGTTTCCTGGCTTCTTTTACGCGGTTTTTTGCCCACACCAGATGAACTTAAAGTCTATAAAAGACAGCTTCAAAGACTGAGAGACTTGCCTCTCGCTTTAAAACGGATGTTAGAACACATCCCCTCTTCAGCATCGATGATGGATGTATTACGCACAGGATGCTCAGCATTAGGCACACTGGAACCTGAAATTTCCGAAATGCCTAAATTTGCTATCGCAGACCGATTGATCTCCTGCTTTCCGTCGATGCTGTTTTATTGGTTGCATTTTCACAAACATGGCTCTCCTCCTGAGTTGAATACTGGAGAAGACTCCCTTGCAGGCCACATCCTTCATCTTTTGCATGGAAAGCCTCCTGAAGAACGACATCGGCATTGTCTTGACATTTCCCTTATCCTTTATGCAGAACATGAATTCAATGCGTCGACATTTACTGTGCGAACAATCGCTTCCACTCTTTCCGACTTTTATTCAGCCATTTGCGGCGGCATCGGCGCATTACGTGGTCCTCTTCATGGTGGGGCCAATGAATGGGCGATGAGGCTTATCGAGAAGTTCAAGGACCCTGAAGAAGCTGAAAAAGGGGTGCGAGAGATGTTAGCGCAAAAGAAGCTTGTTATGGGTTTTGGACATCGCGTGTATACGCAAAGAGATCCTCGCTCGGCGATTATCAAAAAATGGGCAGAAAAACTTAGCAAAACTTCAAAAGAAACCTTTCTATTTCCCATTGCCGAACGCATAGAAAAAGTCATGTGGAATGAAAAGAAACTGTTTCCAAATCTAGACTTCTATAGCGCTCTTGCCTACCACTATTGTGGCATTCCCACCGCGATGTTTACTCCCCTATTTGTGATGTCGCGCATCTCTGGATGGTCCGCACATCTTCTTGAACAACGTGAAAACAATAAACTCATCCGACCCCTCAGCCATTATATCGGTCCTAGCAGACGTTCATGGGAAGCCAAGAAAAAGGACGCTTCATTATGAAGCAAAAAGAAGAAGATGAGATTTTAACAAAGATTGCCGACTATGTGCATGACTATCATATCGAGAGCAATGAGGCTTATCAAACCGCCAGAGCCTGTCTCGCTGATGCTTTAGGCTGCGCCATCTTATCTTTGAAGTTTAAAGAATGTACAAAACTGCTAGGTCCTATAGTTCCTGACATCATTGTTCCTCATGGAAGCCGAGTGCCCGGTACTTCCTTTGTCCTGGATCCTGTCTGTGGAGCTTTTAATATTGGAACAATGATTCGCTGGCTTGATTATAATGATACATGGCTAGCTGCTGAGTGGGGACATCCTTCAGACAATATCGGAGGAATATTATCTATAGCGGATTTTTTAAGCCAAAAGAGAACCTTTGAAGGGAAACAGCCTTTTCTCGTAAAAGATCTTTTGACCACAATGATTAAGGCCCATGAAATTCAAGGCGTGTTGGCATTGCTCAATAGCTTCAATCGAGTGGGATTCGACCATGTAATTTTGGTGAAAGTCGCCACCGCTGCTGTGACGGTGGGACTTCTAGGAGGTAGTAAGGATCAAATCGCCGATGCCGTTTCGAATGCATGGATAGACACAGGTCCTTTGAGAACTTATCGTCATGCTCCCAACACAGGATCACGGAAATCATGGGCGGCAGGCGATGCTACAAGTCGCGGGGTTTTTTTAGCACTATTGACGATGAAAGGTGAAATGGGTTATTCGACGGCTTTGAGTGCAAAGCGCTGGGGTCTCTATGATGTGCTATTTGAAGGAAAACCCTTTGCCCTTCAACGTCCTTTTACTTCCTATGTCATGGAAAATGTGCTTTTTAAAATTTCTTTTCCCGCGGAATTCCATGCTCAAACTGCTGTGGAGTGTGCCTTTAAATTGCATCCTCTCATTAAAGATAAATGGGAGCAGATTAAGAAGATTACCATTGAAACGCATGAATCTGCCATACGCATCATCGATAAGCAAGGCCCTCTCCACAATCCAGCCGACCGTGATCATTGTCTGCAATACATGATCGCAATAGGACTCCTAAAAGGCACTCTCACTGCTGATGATTATGAGGAAGAAGCCAGCAGAGATCCGAGAATAGATGGATTACGACAAAAAATGATGGTTAAAGAAGATAAGCAATATACCATTGATTACTTAGATCCGGAAAAACGATCCATTGCCAATGCGATTACGATTGAATTTATGGATGGAAGCAAGACAAATCGTGTTGAAGTGGAATACCCTCTAGGTCATCGTAGGCGGCGGAAAGAAGCGATGCCTTTGCTTTTCAAGAAATTTGAAGACAATCTAAGAACGCATTTTTCCGAAACAAAAGCCAAAGAACTCGTCGACCTTTTCCTCGACCACAACCGTCTTTGCTCTTTACCTGTAAACAGCCTTTTGGATTTTCTTTGTCTTTAACCCATGATTGCGCCCTAATCCATGGCAAATCGCTGTAAAAGGATGACAGATTTTTCAGTATGTGATGAAGGGAATCTTTCCTACATTCCCAAAGAACAAAATGAAAAAGATGACATTCATCTATCAGATGATTTGCCACGGATTAGGACGCAATCACAGGTTAAAAGGTATCAAATAAACGCAAATTTAACAGGATGAGTAGGATAGACAGGATAAAAAAACAGGGGAAATGAAAAAATATATGATTTCCTATTAGGATCGTCATTTTAAGTCTTATTATTCCTTTACCATATCCTATCTATCCTGCTCATCTTGTTAAATTTATAAAGTTGTTAGAGTCTCCGTAAACATGTACTGCATTTATTCTTTTCATCTTCTTTTTGTATACAAATTATTCACAATAATTTAACTAATAATAGGCATTTTTTAAAAAACTTGGAGAATTCTATGTCTGGCATCATTCCTTCTAGTGGAAACAATACTTATAAAAGTTAAACTACTCCTTGGTATAATCCTAGCAATGATGAAAAATTAGAAATTGCAAAGAAAACGCTTTCCTCAGCTGAAGTCAAAATGACAAAAGAAACAACAACTGTAGAATTGAATGAAAAAAAGCAAGTGAAGTCTTATGAACAGCAAAGTGTTGGAACTTTAAAAACTGAAGATGGCCGAACTCTTAAAACCCAACTTGCTACCTATGAAGGCGGTCGGATTCGAAATTATTTTCTCTCTAGAAGCTCGCACTCTCGGCTCTGAAAATAAGGGGGCCATATTTTCTAATATGGCCCCCTTATTTTTGCGA